>ERZ1034901.627-NODE-627-length-27514-cov-8.318948_pt1 | contig 27514 bp, 26 predicted proteins | sample MGYA00520628_ERZ1034901 | MGnify/ENA primary metagenome ERZ1034901 (study PRJEB33766, sample SAMN09781783) | gut metagenome | biome: gut microbiome | host: Homo sapiens | place: Madagascar | study: EMG produced TPA metagenomics assembly of the PRJNA485056 data set... | reverse complement strand
GCGGTGCCTCTTTGAAAAGAGCCCGCTATCACGGCAGCTTAGTGGATGCCAACACATTGGAAACTGGTCAGGTTCCTAACGATCTACCTGATACCTATATCATTTTCATCACAGAAAATGACACACTTGGTTGCAATTTGCCAATCTATCACATTAACCGAATGATTGAAGAAAACTGCCAGCGATGCCACGATCAATTACATATCATCTATGTCAATTCATCATTTCAGGATGATACTACTCTCGGCAGACTTATGCATGACCTGCATTGCTCTGATCCTCATGATATGTATAGTGAAATTCTGGCACAACGGGTAATAGAACTAAAAGAAACACAAAAAGGAGTTGATATTATGTGCGATAAATTAAACGAACTAATTGCAGAAGAACGAAATGAAGGTGAGAAGCGCGGTATCCTGATTGGAGAAGCCCAAGGTGAGAAGCGCGGTATCCTGCATACTCAAAAAGAAACCGCTAAAAATCTGCAGCATATGGGAATGGCTCTGGAACAGATTTCCCTGGCTTTGAATGTTAATGCACAGATGATTCAGGAATGGCTATCTGCTGACTGTGTATCAGTGAAATAGTTAAAATAAAAATGTGCTGTTATTCTCATAATTTCAAACAATCACAAGTATAACAGCACATTTTTATTCTTTATGCTTCTTTAATTGCATTCAATTCTTTCAATATATCCATCGCCACCTGATAAGACTTACGGAATGCATATGTTGATGATCTTACCGGACTGGCAAGTACCACCAGATCCTTGATACCTACGCCTTTGATCTTCATGCGTACTTTCAGCTTTTTGATAACCTTAACTGTCTTTTTATCTTCTTTCAGATGTACCAGTTCTTCCGGTGTAAGCTCAGGCTCACACATCAGCATATATCCCATCAGATCTTCATAATGATAGATTTCCGGTCTGCTGTATTCTTTTGAAACTGTCGGGTTTCCAGAAATGCAGAACTTCTTATTCTGCTCATCGATCAGTAACAGCGACTGTATTTTACGAGTAACTACAAAACCATCTTCGCCCAGATCAATCGGAACCGCATTTGCCTCATATGTTTTTTTCAGTTCAGCAAGTGTTTTCTTTGTAATGGTCTCTGTAAATCCATTACTTACTACAGCGTAGCACTTCTTACATACCACACCATCCTGACAATGAAATTTTCTAAATCCAAGTTTCTCTCCACAGATATCACAATTTCCAGCCATAATTCTCTCCTGACATTTCTAACGAGGTAATTCTCATTTTATACTATTAATCAATACGTATTATAGGATTCCCACGAATTGTTTTGTGCTTTGCACTCCACTAGCATCACCATATTATACATGATATAACGATAAAAATCGAGTAGGACTGCTCCTACTCGATTCATATCTTTTGATTCTTTAAACCGTTGTTACAATTAAGCAACCAGAATGTTGAAGAATCCACATACAACACCAACTACTACGATTAACAGAATAATCTTGATAGATGTCCATTTCTTCTGCATCAGACCATAGATACCCATGGTTGCTGCCAGTGGAAGAATGTTAGGAAGTACTGCGTCAAACAGGCTCTCCTGCAGTGAGAAATCTGATCCTGATGTAGAAATCGTGATACCACATTTAACTTTTACATAGTTAACGATCAGACCACCCATTACCATACAACCCATGATAGAAGCTGCTTTCAAAAGCTTGTTCAGAATTCCTTTTTCTAGGAAGTCCATGATAGCCTCACTACCGGCATTATATCCAAACATAAAGTTAAGATATGAGAAAATGTATGTAATGAAGAACATCAGTACTGCGTAAATAATTGCTCCCCAGATGTTTCCATCACCGGAACGTGTAATATCAATACACAGAGCCAGCAGAATCGGGATCAAAACTCCCTGCCAAATAGTATCACCAACACCAGCAAGAGGTCCCATCAGGGAAGTCTTGATGTTTGTAATAAATTCGTTCGGAATATCGTTGCCCATAGCTTTTTCCTCTTCAAGAGAAATAGCCAGACCAAGGATACATGAACCAAACTCCGGATGTACGTTGAAGAACTCCATCTCACGAGTCATTACATCAATCTGTTTTTCTTTGTTATCCGGGTATAAGTATTTTACTACCGGAAGGAATGTGTGGGCACATGCCATACCCATCATACGCTCATAGTTGTAACATGTCTGAACCCAGGTCTCCCAGATTAAGGAGGCTCTAAACAGGGCTTTCTTAGGAATCAATCTCTGTTTCCATTCTTTCTTTGCCATTTCGCTCTACCTCCTCTTAGTCTTCATCCGGATCATAATCCGGGTCGTATGCTCCATCAGCTGGTGCTCCAGCTGTAGCAGCTACTGCTGTCTTTCCACCTGCAAGCTGAATGTAGATGATAGCCATGATCAGACCTACAATACCCTGCTCGATCAGTGTCATTCCAGAAACTGTTGCGATCATAAATCCTAAGAACAGGAAGATACGAGCCTCGCCTTTGAAGATGTACTGCAGTGTGATTGCAATACCAAGTGCAGGCATTAATCCACCGATTACCTGGAAGATCTGCAGTGGCTTACCAGCACACATATCGATGAATGACTGAATGTAGTCAGCACCAAAGTATGCAGCCAGTGTACACGGAGTTACACAGATAATTGCAGAGAAGATCTGTGGCAGGATTACATTTGACAGGTACAGGTTATTGAACTTACCTTCTGCAACCCATTTATCTCCCATGTGTACGAATACAGAGTCAATTGTCATACGCAGGTACCATACGATTGTTCCCAGCAGACCAATCGGAACTGCGATTGCAAGAGCTGTATCTGCATCAAGGTTACCAGTGATTGCGTATGCAACACCAAGTACACCTGCCAATGCCATATCTGCAGGCATTGATCCGCCAGCGGAAATAAATCCGAGGTATACCAGGTTGATTGTTGCACCTACAACCGCACCTGTTACAGGCTGTCCCAGCAAACATCCTGTAAGAAATCCACAAACCAGTGGTCTCTGGAGTGTCCAAAGTCCAACGAATGGAAGGTTTGCTTCAGCGAGCCAATAAATGATTCCACAAAGAATCGCTACACCTAAACTCATTTTTCATCTCTCCTTTTTAGTTATTGAGTTTTTTATAAGCCAAAGTTATCTTTAGCTTTTTTTAACGCATCATCAATCTTGACGACTGACTGTTCCGGAACGAGCTGGTAATATACATTAACGCCAGCTTTCTGCATTTCCTCACACGCCAGAACTTCTTCAGGATTTAATGCTACGTTATTAATGAATGGCTGTCTCTCTCCACGGATACCAGCTCCTCCGAGGTTAACCTCTTTCAACGGAACTCCCGCTTTGATCAGACGATTGTATGTAGTCGGAGTCTTTGCTAAAAGCAGAAGTCTCTCTCCAGGCACACCCTGAACCATCAGTTTCTCAGCTGCCTTTTCTACATTGTATACGATTACTTTTGTACCAGCCGGAGCCAGTGCCTTTACTACACGTACATTAAAAGTATCCTTTGCAACTTCATCATCAATAATAATGATTTTGTTTGCTTTGAAAGTTGGTGTCCATGCTGTTACCACTTCTCCGTGGATCAGACGGTCATCAACACGGGCCAATACGACATTTCTCATCTCTGCCATCTTATTCGTCCTCCTCGTCATCATCAGAATCCATTAACATTTTTCTAACATCCACGTAGCTGTCTGCAGCTGCGTTGATTGCCGCTTCACACAGTCCCTCACAGGTTGCTCCCTCGAAATCACGTTCCAGCACGATTGTCATCAGCATTGCCAGATTGGTTCCAGTCACATGATAAACGTCGTAGTCTCTTGTGAGCGATACGACTGCATTGAACGGAGAGCCATGTTTCAACTCTGTCAGGAAAATAATATTTTCCGCTCCGTATTTCTCAATTTCCTCTCTTAATACCTTTGTCAGATCATCAATTGTCTGCTCTGGATATAAAGAATATGCAGCAATATTTGTCTGCTCCCCAAGAAGCATCTGTACCGTGTTCAACATTCCTTTTGACTGTTCTCCATGAGAAACCAGTACTACACGAATTTTTGAATCAGCCATTGTGTAATTCATCCTTTCTCTATCTGTCTATTTACTCATCACAAGCCAGCTCGTGCTTACGGTTTAGAGAGAACCAGCGTACCTGTTATGACGCACAATCTTTGTCGTCATATGCAACGTGGCTTATGCTGTTATCAATAATAACATCTTTCTCAAGAGACTCGGACTTAATATATTTCGCTATAATTGCGTAATATGCGCAATAGCTTTTTTCGTCATTTCGCACAACAATCGAAATAACTCCGGATACTTTTGTATATTATTAGCTTTATAATATACACTGTGTTATTATAAATAAATCATTTTAGAGAGGTGTATAATATTGCTGTTAAACCAACGACAATTAGAAATTTTACTGGAATTATTTGAAAAACCGGAAGTTTATATGACTGCTTCCTACTTTTCCAGCAAACATCAGTGTAGTCTGCGCACAATCCAGAATGATATACGGCAAATTAAAACCGAGCTTGAATCAACAAATTGCGTAATATTCGAGTCTACTACGCGAAAAGGTTGTAGAATCTTAATTCAGGATTCTTCCCTTTTTTCTGCATTAAAAGACTCTTACTATCAACAGTTCAGTTCCGCAACAATGAACTATCCAAATGGAAGAGTTAATCAGATCTTGCATCTGTTATTAAAGGAACATCGTGCCATTTCACTTTATGATCTGGAATCTGCGGTATTTGTATCTCGTTCTACTTTGTTAAATGACCTGAAAGGCGTGTCCGAAGTAGTTGCCAGATATAATCTGGAATTATTACGCAGTTCTAATAAAGTAATCATTGATGGAAGCGAAATTAACAAACGCCTTTGTCTGATGGATCAGAATCTGATCATCACGAATACTGTTGCCGCTTTATCTGAACAGGGTAGTAATTCTTCTATTGAAAAGATAAAGAATATACTTGTAAAAACATTCGTCTCGTTCAAACATACAATTACAGAAGCATCATTAAATAATGCGATTATTCAGTTGTATGTCGCATTAGAACGTATGCAGGACTGGTTCTTTATTGAACCATCTGATATGGAAATTGCCGAGAATCTGGAGCCGGAATATACGATTTCCAAAGAAATCTTCCGCCGCATAGGCAAAGAATTCTTCTTACGCATTCCGGAAACTGAGATCAATTACTTAGCTTTATATATGAAAGGGCAGGGAAGCTTCAGTTCTGCTGATGTCATTTCATCCGATGTTGATAAACTAATCTTAGATGCATTAGAAGAAATACGCGACCAATATAATATTGATCTTACCGATAACCTGAATCTGCGTATTGCATTGTCATTACACACTGCGTCATTAATTGTGCGTATCAAATACAACATGCAGTTAAAGAATCATCTAGTGGATTATATCAAACAAACATTCCCGCAGGGATTTGATCTGGGTATTTACTTCGCTTCACATTTGCAGGAAGTTTTCCATAAGAAGGTAACTGACGACGAAATTGCTTTCCTTGCAATTCACCTGTACACAGCTCTTGCAAGCCAGCATCAAGCCGTCGGAGCCCAAAAAGTACTTGTCATCTCATCTATGCGTCAGAGTGAGAATATTCTATTGAAACAGACGCTTTTAAATTGGTTCGCAGAGACCACCTCCGAACTCACATTTAAAACGCCGGAACAGATTGAAGACAAAGACATAGAAGATTACGATATTTTCCTTACAACCGAGCGCAATCATTATTACGATGCCGGGCTTGCTTTCTATGTAGATCCATTTCCGGGACAGCAGGATTATCTGAACCTGAAGCTTGCAATTGATGGATTCCAGAGCATTGAAGATATTACCTCAATATTCTACAAAGATCTGTACAGTATCGGTGATGGCAAAAAACGTGAAGAAATCGTTGAAAACATGTGTCAGAAATCCAGTGAATACTTCGAACTGGACAGAGCCGAATTCAGAGATGCAGTCTTCCAACGTGAAAATATGCGCAGCACCTACTGGGGCAATGGTATTGCCGTACCGCATCCATTGACTGCCGTATCTTCTGACTCTTTTGTAGCTGTTACCGAATTGCCACAGGCAGTTGTATGGGATGATCAGAAAAATATGGTCAATCTGGTTTTGATGGTCTGCGTCGGCAAAAACAGTTCCAAGGCTTTCCAGTTGTGGAACTATCTGGCCAAAGTATTTTCAGACAAGCACTTCGTAGAACGTCTGCTTCCGGATCCGAGCTATGAACATTTTATTGCGCTTCTGAAAGAAGCAATAGCCGGAAGTTTTCAAAAATAAACAGGAGGTCATTACATGACAGTAAAAGAGGCATTAGCCCAAACACAGAAAAAAAAGGCTGGCTTGATCAATAAAGCCTCTGTTAATTACGCTGAGACTTTGCTGCTTCCAGGGGAAAAACCCGAAGCTGCAGCCATTGCCAATATTTATACACGCCGTGATAAATTCCCGGGAATCGTTGTAATTACCGACCAGCGAGTCATCGCTGCATGCGGAATTCCGGGTATCAAACGCGACATCTGCATGAATATCAGTGATCTGGAGAATTGCGAAGAGACCAGCATGATCATGCAGTACAAAGTAACTTTCCGTACCAGAAAGGAAGCCTTCGCCATGAGCGTAGATCCTGACGTAGGTGCCAACCTCTCTCCGCACGTTGCAAGAATTAACGGAGATGATCTCACTTCATTAAAGTTAGACGCTCGCGGAAACATCTTAAATGCCAGCTTTTTCAAACAACAACGTCTAAATCAGCAGCGTAAGAAAAAAGCCAAAGAATTCTCTGACAAAAAAGAGATTGAATTACAGAAAAAAGCTTCTATGGATTTTAACTCCGATGACTTCAACGAATAGACATTAATAAGGAGATTCATTATGGATTACATTATCAGTCCCTCCGTCATGTGCATGGATCTTATGAACCTTGGCGAGCAGATTAAGACACTTAACAAACACGTATCTATGTATCATGTAGACTTTATCGATGGCGTGTATCTCAAGAATTTTTCCATCACGCTGCCATTTATCGCGGCCATGCGCAAGATTACAGACGCTGCCCTCGATATTCACGTAATGTTAACGGATCCATTCTATTATCTGGATGATATGATCGAAGCCGGAAGCACTTATCTGTCCTTCCATTCGGAAATGCTCATGAATGAAGCATTCCGCACAGCGCACTACCTGCACAAACACGGGTGCAAACTTGGCGTAGTCCTGGTACCGGGCGCTCCGATTGAGATGATCTATCCTTACATTTCACATCTGGACAAGATCACCGTCATGATGGTCGATCCGGGATTTTCCGGAGGTATCTTCGTCCCGGAAGCTCTTGATACCGTTCGTAAGCTGAAGGAATTAAGAAAAGAAAAAGGCTATCATTACATCGTAGAAGCTGATGGACAGTGCAACGAAAAACATTTCACGGAATTGAAGCAGGCCGGTGTAGAATCCTACATTGTCGGCAGCGGATTATTTGGTCTGATGAAACAGGGACTGACATTGGACGAAGCTTATTACCAGCTTATAAGAAATATTGAAAATGCATAAACTCTAGAAAACAGATTCTTCGGAATCTGTTTTTCTATAGGTCCATAGGGAAGAAGAAAAGAAGTCGCTGCTCATGCAACGACTTCTTTTCTTTATCTTTAGGATACTATAAATAAGTAAATTAGGCTTCCTCATTTACGAATGCTACTACCTTCTTAGCAAGATCCTCTGTTACACCAAGATCAGCCATCATGGACAGCATTGTGTAACGTGCACGAGTCTCTTTTGCGTAAAGCATTGCATTGTACAGACGGTCATCATCGAATCCAATCTGTGATGGAAGGTATGGAGCATCCAGGCTCTTCAGGATTTCGATCATACGAGCTGCTGTCGGCATGTTGTCATCCATCAGCTTAACGATCTCATCCCAGTGAGCTTCGATAGCATCGATACGTTTCAGTCTGCCATTCACCTCATTCTTCTGAGATTCATGCTCCAGTGCAATGATAGAGCTTGCAGATGCACCGTATACTTCATTGATCTTAGCTTCCCATGCTGCCTGATCGTAAGCTTTTGCTTTCTCACGGGCTGCATCGAAGTCTGGTCTGTTCTCACGCAGGAACTCTGTCATCTTCAGGATCATAACTGTACCTACAGCTACCTTTGTACCGTGAAGTACCGGAATCTTGCCTTCCTGAAGTTCCAGTGTCTCCCAGAAATGACACATATGATGCTCGCATCCTGCTGCCGGACGAGAGTTACCGATAAAGCTCATTGCTACACCAGTAAGTACAAGTCCTTCCATAATGTCTCCGATTACCTTCGGATCTCTTGATGCTACGTTATCAGCGTCAGCTAATACATTTTCAATACAATCAGTTACCAGATTTACAATTTCATCACAGTAATACTCATCATTAACCACCTTAGAGATTCTCCAGTCATTCAGACATGTGAATTTACCAAGCAGATCTCCAAGTCCTGCAGATACCATTCTTGCAGGTGCTCCACAAAGAATATCTGTATCTCCGATAATAAACAGCGGTGTCTGAGCCGGGATTGTTGTCTTCATGCTGTTGATGATCAGAGCTGCTCCTGAAGAAGCAAATCCATCCATCGGTGCTGCTGTTGCAACGATTGCATAAGGAACTCCCATCTGGAAGCTGAAGAAACGGCACATATCGTTGATAGAACCTGTTCCTACTGCTACAACCAGATCACAATCTCTGTCTGCATCAATCATAAGTTCTCCCAGTGCTTTCTCATCCGGGATAAATCTCTTTCCTTTGAATACATGTGCTTTTGCTTTGATTCCGGCATCTTTCAGGATGTTCATTACTTTCTCTCCCGCAATACCGTATGTAATCTCATCACATGCGATGTATAAATTCTTAAATCCGTATTTCTCTACATATTCTGGCAGTGCCTTCATAGCTCCTGCGCTAACTGTTACACCTTCCAGTGTAGTAGAATGTGTTCTTCCACATGAACAATCAAATGGTTTTCCAAGATAATCTGCAAGCTTTAATGTCTTACTCATCACACTAACCTTCCTTCAATTTAATAAAATCTGTTCTCTCTAAAAACGCAAACCAAAATTACAAGTCCACGCTATCCTTAACTTAGTCTATCAAACATAAAGCTTCAGACACTCCGAATAAAATTCGCAATGCAAAATATTTTTTTAACGACTTGCGCAAAAAAATTGCGTAATTGATATTCCAATTACGCAATCATTATTTGTAAGCCATTTCCTACATTACCACACTGATTTATTTTCCACTTCCTGATTTAGATCAGATTCATTGCCTGATTTACCGATTTTACACCAATGACTTCAATCCCTTCGATCTTTTTTAGCATATCTTTGGACACCTGTGGCATAATACATGTTTTAAATCCAAGCTTTCTTGCTTCTGCCACACGCTGTTCCGGCATACTCACTGCACGCACTTCGCCGCTCAGTCCCACTTCGCCGAATACGATCGTTCCCGGTGAGATCGACTGGTTCTTGTAGCTGGACACGATCGCCATGACAATTCCCAGATCGATCGCTGGCTCGTTCATACGGATGCCACCCGCAATATTAATATATGCATCGTAATTCGAAAGCGGAAGTCCCACTCGTTTTTCCAGCACTGCCATCAACAGGTTCACCCTGTTATAATCTGTACCTGCTGCTGTACGCCTTGGCATACCGAAATTACTCCGGCACACCAGTGCCTGAATCTCCATCAGGATCGGACGGGTTCCTTCCATCGAGCATGCCACAACTGAACCGGATGCATCCTCCGGGCGACCGTTCAACATATATTCCGACGGATTCGGCACTTCCTCCAGTCCGGTCTCCCGCATTTCAAACACACCAATCTCATTAGTAGATCCAAAACGGTTCTTCACACCCCTCAAAATGCGGTATGATGCATGACGGTCTCCTTCAAAATACAGCACGGTATCTACCATATGTTCCAACACTCTCGGTCCTGCTACGGTACCTTCCTTGGTAACATGACCTACGATAAATATGGTAATATTTAATCCCTTTGCAATCTGCATCAGCGTATTAGTCGCCTCTCGCACCTGTGACACGCTTCCCGGTGCCGCTGTCACTTCCTCACTGTACATGGTCTGAATCGAGTCAATCACTGCCACCGCCGGATGCTCTCTCTCGATCACCTGGCGAATCGTTTCCAGATTCGTTTCACACAACAGCAGCAGATGGTCACTGAATGTCCCCATTCGATTCGCTCTCAGTTTGATCTGCTTTAATGACTCCTCGCCGGAAATGTAAAGCACCTTTCGTCCCTGATCCGATAACCGCTTACATACCTGCAACAGCAAGGTTGACTTACCGATTCCCGGATCTCCACCGACCAACACCAATGATCCCGGTACGACTCCGCCGCCCAGTACACGGTCTAATTCCTCAATCTCCGTCTGCATCCGGTCTTCCTGATCGGTAGACACGCTGGATAATGTCACAACCTCTGCTTCACGCACTGTATTCTTTGCAGCCGTACCCTTTGAGACCGTCACCTTTTCCTCTACAAATGTATTCCATTCCCTGCACATCGGACACTGCCCAAGCCATTTGCTTTCCTCATGTCCGCAGTTCTGGCAGAAATATATACTCTTTTTTGCTTTCGCCACCCGGTTACCTCCCCATTAACATTATGCTGTTGAGGTCACAAGTCCCCAACTATGATACAACGAGGGGCCGCAATCTGCTGCCCCTCGCAATCTCTTACATATTTTAATTATTTCTTTTTAACCTTGATCTCTACGGTTCTGCCCGGATCCATCTCAGCACTCACGCTGATCTTACCACTCAGGTTTGTCTTCATGGTTCCAATATTGACATCGTCCATGTAGATCACATACTCTGTGTCAGCTTCAAGCTCCAGTGTTACCTGAATATCTTTATCAGCGGATACGTTGAATACTACTTCATCCGCAGATGCTTTGAAGTTCTCTACCGCTGTTCCCGGCACGGATTCGTATACGAACATGCCGTTCTTTTCAAGCTTCGTGATCTCATTAAAGGTCTTTACTTTATATATATCGCCCTGAAATTCGAATCCATCCAGTTTGGTCTTGGATCCCAATGTGTAATCTCCAAAGCTAAGTGTTCCGTCATTTTCTGCTCTCAACAGTTCTTTTACTACTGCCATAGTTTTATCCTCCTGGAATTTCTGTTCATCTAGCGCGTTCGTCGCTATACGCTAATTGTACATCATATCAATTTACGCTTCAACTTTTACGAAGAATTTTATTTCTTTTTTATGAAGTCCTGCTTCTACATGATCGCCGGATTTGATCTCTCCGGACAAGATCGCATCTGCGAGTGCGTCTTCTAACTGATTCTGAATCGCACGGCGGAGCGGACGGGCACCGTATTTCTGGTCGGTTCCGGTCTCTACGATGTGCTTCTTCACAGAATCACGGATGGTCAATGTGATATTCAGCTGCTCTTTGGCGCGCTTTACGATTTCTTTGCACATGAGTCCGGTAATCTTCTTCATCTCGTCTGTTCCCAGTGAATGGAATACGATGATCTCATCGATTCGGTTCAGGAATTCCGGACGAAATACCAGTTTGATCTCATTCATCACGTTGGACTTCATACGCTTGTAGTCCGCACCTTTGTCTTCTTTGGTCACGAATCCAAGACGCTTCGGATCGATGATTGCCTGTGCCCCGGCATTGGATGTCATGATGATAACCGTATTACGGAAATCTACTTTTCTTCCCTGGGAATCGGTAATATGACCATCATCCAGTACCTGTAACAGAATGTTAAATACATCCGGATGCGCCTTCTCAATCTCATCAAACAAGACTACCGAATACGGATGTCTTCTCACCTGTTCAGATAACTGTCCGCCATCATCGTGTCCCACATATCCCGGAGGCGAACCGATCATTTTCGACACGCTGTGCTTCTCCATGTATTCAGACATATCTACCCGGATCATGGCATTTTCATCACCAAATAATGCCTCCGCCAGTGCTTTTGACAGCTCTGTCTTACCAACTCCGGTAGGACCAAGGAACAGGAACGATCCGATCGGTCTGTTTGGATCTTTTAATCCGACTCTGCCTCGTCTTACTGCCTTTGCAACTGCGGTAACGGCTTCTTCCTGACCGATCACACGTTTGTGCAATGTCTTTTCCAGCTTACGCAGGCGCTCGCTCTCTGATTCTGCAAGCTTCTGCACCGGAATCTTGGTCCACTCCGATACTACTGCCGCAATATCCTCCTCGGTAACTGTAACCTGACGGTCTTTATTCTTCTTCTGAAAACGACTCCGCGCCTGATCTAATTTCTTTTCTGCCGCCATCTGCTCTTTGTGGAGAGTCGACGCCTCTGTCATATTGCCTTCCCGGATTGCTTCTTCTTTCTGGATCTTCAGGTTATCAATCACCTGTTCCAGTTCTTCGATACTGTCCGGCACTTTGAAGCCACGGAGACTTACCTTTGAGCATGCCTCATCCAACACGTCGATTGCCTTATCCGGCAGGAAACGGTCATTCACATATCTCACAGATAATGCGACCGCACTTTCCAATGCTTCCTGCTCTACCGTCACATGATGATGATTCTCATAACGACTCTTTAAACCTTCCAGAATCTCCAGGCACTGCTCCTTGGTTGGTTCCTCCACCGTAACCGGCTGGAATCTCCGTTCCAGTGCTGCGTCTTTTTCGATATATTTGCGATACTCACCAATGGTCGTCGCACCGATCAGCTGGATCTCGCCTCTTGCCAGCGACGGCTTCAGGATATTGGACGCATCCATGGCTCCCTCTGCGCCTCCGGCACCAATAATGGTATGCACTTCATCCAGGAACAGGATCACATTGCCTGCTACCTTCACTTCCTGGATCAGCTTCTTCATACGTTCTTCAAATTCACCACGATACTTGGAACCGGCGATCATGCTGGCAAGATCCATGGTAAATATCTTCTTTTCTTTCATGCCTTCCGGCACCAGTCCGCCGGAAATACGCTGTGCCAGACCTTCGATTACTGCGGTCTTGCCAACACCCGGCTCCCCTACGAGACACGGATTGTTCTTGGTTCTTCTGCTGAGGATCTGCATCAGTCTGCCAATCTCCTGTTCTCTCCCAATCACAGGATCTAACTTTCCTTCTGCTGCCTGTTCTGTAAGATCTGTTCCAAACTGCTCCAGCACGCCTTTTTTTCTTCCCTCTCCCTGAAGGTCTGACATATATTCATTAATATCAGCACCCACTGCCAGCATAATATCCTGATACAGCTTCTGCATATTCACATTTAACGTCTGCAGGATCCGGGATGCCACGCAGTCAGCATCATTTAAAACAGCAAGGAGCAAATGCTCGGTTCCCACTTCTTTTGCTTTCAGATGCTGCGCTTCGCCTGCTGCCTCTTCTAAGATAAACTGCAGTCTCGGACTCTCCATCGGCTTGCCTGATATCTCCATATCTTCCGGTGGAGTCACCAGTTCATTCATGATCTTCAGCATGTCTTCCTCTTTGACTCCATTCATATCCAGCACCTGACCGGCCACGCCGGAATAGATCTTGCTGAGTCCGATCAGCAGATGCTCCGTGCCGATATAAGGATGCTGCATCAGCTTCGCCGACTCAGCCGCAAGCTTCAGCACTTCCTGTGCCTGTGTTGTATAATTCATTCTGTATTATCCTCCTATCATCTCGTCATAGATTTCATCCACCATCTCGTGTACTTCTACTCTGCTGATATCCTTGCAGAGTCCTCTCGCCAGCAGGATCCGAAGCTGTGCTCTCATCTTCTCCACAGCCTCGATCTTATTCACATCAAGAGCGATCACCGCTCCCTTCCTTCTGTCAAGCTGGATATATCCCTCCTGCTTCAGTACCGTATAGGCTTTGTTGACCGTATGCATATTAATGCCCACCGTCTCTGCAAGCTGACGCACCGATGGAAGAGATTCACCCTCCTGTATCTCAGATGTGGCGATTCCCATAATGATCTGATTCCTGAGCTGTATGTAGATTGCTTCATCACTATTGAAGTCAATTTCAATAATCATCGTCTTATCGCTTCCTTTGTTACAATTTTGTTATACCCATAGTAGCACAGGCATTATTTCATTGCAACATCTGTTTCCGGACATGCAGGTAATATCCCACAAATGACAATGTTGCCAGCAGCCACGTCAGCGGATAAACAGCAGCCACCGCCTGCACACTGTGGAATACCCGGTCGCTGATCTCCAGCATAAGAATGCGGATCACACATAAGTTCACAATGACAATGACCATAGATGGCACCGACTTGCCGATTCCACGCACCACGCCTCCGGTCACTTCAAACAGACTGTAGACAAAATACACCGGAAATGTGACACTGATGATCCGCATCCCTTCTGCCACAACAGCCTGATCCGGGCAGAATGCGCCAAGGATCCATTTACCTGCTGCTAATGCTGACCAGGATAACACCACCAGCACTGCTGCCGAGATTCCATTGCACACTAAAATACCTCTTCGGATGCGGTCGTATTTACCGGCACCATAATTCTGTCCGGTAAATGTGACCATCGCCTGACCGAATGCAATGATCGGCAGGCACAGCAGATTCTCTGCCTTGAAATATACTGCAAATGCAGCGATCACATTTTCCCCAAATCCGTTGATATGATATTGTACCACTACATTGGAAAGCGTAAGGATCATCGACTGAATTCCTACCGGAACTCCCACACAGATAATTTTGCCCAGCAGATCCCACCGCAGACGCTGACGAGTCAATATGCGATAATGAAACATATGGATCAGCAGAAATACTGCCGTCATGCTCTGGGAAAATAACGTAGCCACTGCAACTCCGGCAACTCCCCAGTCTAACAATATCAGGAACACAGCGTCCGTGACCACATTCAGCACGCCTCCTGCTGCCAGTGCGTGAAACGGTGTCCTGGAATCTCCCTGTGCCCGCAGGATACCGGAACACATGTTGTAAAGCACCATCGGGATTGCCGACAGAAAATAAATCCTCACATAGAGAACCGCATCCGGAATGATATTAGCCGGCGTGTGAAGCCTGACTAATACCGCCTGGGAACAGGTCACACCAATCACCGTAAGAATCAGTCCTCCAACAGCTCCTGCCAGCACTGCGATCCACACGGCTTCTTTCATATCTTTTTCTTTTTTTGCGCCAAAGAGCTGCGAGATCACGATCCCTGCCCCTACCGCCACTCCGGTAAACAGATTGATCAGACAGGTCACCAGAATACTGCTCGCGCCTACAGCTGCCGCCGCGTTCTTGCCAAGCACATTTCCCACAAAAAGCATATCTACCGTGTTATACAATTGTTGAAACAGGCTTCCCAAAAATAGCGGTATCGCAAACAATATAAATCCTTTCCCGATACTTCCCTGTGTCAGATCATTGCCCTTCATTCTTCCGTACTCTCCTAACTCAAACAGCCTGTGGCTTTCCACAGGCTGCTATTTATCATCCGTAACCATTTGCAGTTACTTTTATTAACATTTATAGCACTACTATAGCTTTACGCTTCATCAATCGCCTTACCGATATCATGACGCATATATTTGTTAGCAAACTGTACCCATTCGGTTGCCGCATAGGCATTGGCTCTGGCTTCTTTCAGATCTTTTCCCTTAGCAGTCACGCCAAGCACGCGTCCACCGTTGGTCACAAGCTGGTCTCCGTCGAATTTGGTTCCTGCATGGAAACAGTAATATCCCTCATGCCTATCAAATTCTTCCAGTCCGCTGATCGGAATGCCTTTCTCGTAAGATACCGGATAGCCTTCGCTTGCCAGTACCACGCAGACAGCCGCATTGTCCTCAAACTGCAGATCTACCTGATCCAGTGTTCCATCGATACATGCTTCCATCACTTCGATGATATCATTCTTCATTCTCGGAAGTACAACCTGTGCCTCCGGATCTCCGAATCTCGCATTATATTCCAGCACCTTCGGACCATCCTCTGTCAACATCAGACCAAAGAAAATAACTCCCTTGAATGGTCTGCCTTCTGCTTTCATCGCATCTACGGTTGCCTGATAAATGTATTTCTCACAGAATGCTTCTACCTCTTTTGTATAGAACGGACTCGGAGAAAATGTTCCCATTCCACCTGTGTTCAGTCCTGTATCCCCATCTCCTGCGCGCTTGTGATCCTGTGCGGAAGTCATGGTCTTGATCGTATTGCCATCTACAAATGACAGTACAGATACTTCACGTCCGGTCATAAATTCTTCGATGACCATCTCATTACCGGCCGTGCCGAATTTCTTATCCAGCATGATCGTCTTCACGCCTTCTTTGGCTTCTTCCAGATCCTGACAGATCAATACACCTTTACCCAGTGCAAGTCCATCTGCTTTTAATACGATCGGGAACTTCGCTGTCTCCAGATATGCGAGTGCTTTGTCCGGATCGGTAAAATTCTCATACGCTGCAGTAGGAATATTGTATTTCTTCATCAGATCCTTGGAAAATGCTTTGGAACCCTCCAGGATCGCTGCATTCTTGCGTGGTCCAAATGTGCGGATGCCTGCTGCCTCCAGCTCATCTACCAGACCGCCTACCAGCGGATCATCCATACCTACGATCACCAGATCAATCTGCTGCTCTTTGGCAAATGCCACCAGCTTATCAAATTCCATTGCGCCGATCGGCACACATTCTGCCAGTGCAGAAATGCCTGCATTACCCGGTGCACAATATATTTTATCTGCCTTTTCACTCTTAGCGACGCAATAGCAGATCGCATGTTCTCTTCCGCCGCTTCCGACTACCAGTACTTTCATTCTATCTACTCCTTCTGTGTCATCTAATCCTCTGACACAATGGCTTTGCCGTCTGTCACACTGACCTTGCCGTGGGCGATCAGGTCGATCGCTCTCGGAAGGATCTTCCACTCTGCCTGTTCCATTACCCGTCTCTGAAGCACTTCCGGTGTATCTCCGTTCTGCACTTCCACTGCCTTCTGCAAAATGATCGGACCGGTATCCGTTCCTTCATCTACAAAATGCACCGTAGCTCCAACCACCTTCACTCCGCGGGCAAGTGCTGCTTCGTGCACCTTCAGTCCATAGAAGCCGGTTCCGCAGAACGACGGAATCAGTGACGGATGGATATTGATGATCCGGTTTCTGTACTTCTGGATCATTTCCGGAGGAATCACCACCAGGAACCCGGCAAGTACGATCAGATCCGGCTCGTAACTATCAATTGCTTTCAAAAATTCCTGATTAAATTCTGCCCTGGATGCATAACTCTTCGGAGAAATACATTCTACAGGCACCCCAGCTTTTTCACCACGCTCCAGTGCATAGGCACCCGGATTATTACTGATCACACCTACGATTTCGGTATCTGTGATCTCTCCTGACTGCACGGAATCCAGAATTGCCTGCAGATTCGTACCGCCGCCAGATACCATCACCAGTACTCTTAGCATAATGTAACTCCTTTTTCTCCAGCCTCGATATGTCCGATCACATATGGCTGATCTCCGGCTGCCTTGATTGCTTCCATGGTCTTGTCCACATCTGCCGGATCAACTGCAACTACCATACCGATTCCCATATTAAATGTGTTATACATCATCTGCTCTGTGATATCACCTTTCTTTGCCATCAGGGTAAAGATCGGAGGGATCGGATAGCTGTCTTTCTCAACAACTGCACGTACACCGTCCTTCAGCATACGCGGAATATTCTCATAGAATCCACCGCCGGTAATATGGCTGCATGCCTTTACCGCAACGCCGGCATTCTTTACACTCTTCAGTGCCTTTACATAGATTCTGGTCGGTGCGATCAGCGCCTCACCCAGAGTCTTACCAAGTTCATCATAATAAGTATCCAGAGACTCTTTTGTCATCTCAAATACCTTGCGGACCAGTGAGAATCCATTGCTATGTACACCGGTAGATGCCATTCCGATCAGTACATCTCCGTCCTTCAGATTCTCGCCTGTGATCAGTTCTTTCTTCTCACATACGCCAACTGCAAATCCAGCCAGGTCATATTCTTCCTCCGGCATCAGTCCCGGATGCTCTGCTGTCTCGCCGCCGATCAGCGCCGCCTCAGACTGTACACAGCCCTCTGCCACACCGCTTACGATCGCTGCGATCTTCTCTGGATAGTTCTTGCCACATGCAATGTAATCCAGGAAAAATAATGGTTCTCCACCGGCACATGCGATGTCATTGACACACATTGCCACTGCATCGATACCGATCGTGTCATGCTTGTCCATCAGAAATGCAAGCTTTACCTTTGTACCACATCCGTCTGTACCGGAAAGCAGTACCGGCTCTTCCATCTCTTTGATCTTTGCCAGTGAAAACGCACCGGAAAATCCACCTAAACCACCCAGTACTTCTGCACGCATGGTTCTCTTTACATGCTCTTTCATAAGCTCAACTGATTTGTAACCTGCTTCTATATCTACGCCCGCGTTCTTATAATCCATTTCGAATCTCCTTTATCTATTTTTGTTCCATGTATGCTTTATGTCCAATCTCCTGAAGCTTTGCATCCTTACCCTGTACGGTCTCTTTCATCTCTGTCGTATATGCTTTCAGTCTGTCAAGGAGCTCCGGATCAGATACAGCCAGCATTCTGGCTGCCAGGATTGCTGCGTTCATGCCTCCGTCGATCGCTACTGTTGCAACTGGGATTCCAGGCGGCATCTGCACGATAGAATAGAGTGCGTCCTGTCCGTCCAGATTCTTGCCGGACATCGGTACGCCGATTACCGGAAGTGGGAATATTGCTGCACACATTCCCGGCAGATGTGCTGCCATTCCTGCGCCCGCAATAATTACTTTATAGCCCTTCTCTTCTGCTGATCCCGCATATTTAAAAAATACATCCGGCTCACGATGTGCGGATATGATCGTCATATCATATTCGATTCCAAGTTTATCCAGCATGTCAGCGGCTTTGCTCATTACTTTTAAGTCCGAGTCACTGCCCATTACGATTCCTACTTTTGGCATCTTTTTCATCCTTTCTCTTCCGAAAATGTGTCTGTTTTCCTATTTACGCTCATATCATAGCATAAGCAGAACTAATTATTCAATGCATTTACCCAAGTTACTTATTAGATGAATTAATGACCAGTTATTATGCATTTTCCTGGTCCAGCGGCTCATTCAGCACCTCTGTACCCGGCAGCACAAATCTTCCGTCTTCTATTATTGAGAGTTCTTTTCCCTCTGCAGTCTGCACACGGATACTTCCCAGTTCATCATACGGAATGGTAATATCCGTATGGCAGTTGAAGTATGCTTTCGACACATCCTCTTTACGAAGCAGGGATATCTCATTATCCTTTGCAATGATCTCTTTTCCATCCGGATTATAAACTCTGACATCCTCACACCAGCTATAGCAGGTGTCGCCTACTGCAAAATGCGGTCCCGTCTTCTCCGCGATCAGGATCGGCAGTTTGTCCTCGATGCCGTATTTTCTTCCCATCACATAGGCAGTCGTATTCGTGCCAATGGCAAATTCACCCATCGGAAGTGTCTCATGATTATGCAGTACATGGTCTGCGATATATTTCTTACCATCTTCTTCATTATCAAAATTACTGCAGCGGTAATCTGCGATCTTACCATCCAGGAAATCCATTTCCAGATCCAGGTACTGCAATTCACCCAGATATACCTGTGTCACATGCAGCTTACCATTCGTTCCCTGAAGCTGTGGTGAAGTAAACACCTCACCCACCGGAATATTCACATCTGCCACACAGTTCTCAAATATCGTCTCCTTCTCCGGATCCTGAAGCGTATGCAGCTGTACGGTAAGATCTGTCTTATTCTTGCCACGTCCGAGAATATGCACAGAAGTTCCCTGATTCAGCGCATCGATGATCGTCTGCTGTACCTTCGTGTACAATGCCGCATCCAGCGTGTTGATCCGAATCGTCTCGTTGAAGATCTCTTCATACTTCGAGCCAATCTCCGGCACCGGATAAGCCACAATCGTAAAGCTTCTTTCCTCACCCCTGATATAGGTATTCATGAGCTGCCCCGCTTTGCTGGTGTAAGACAGGAAGATCTTTTCCTGCTTCTCATTCAGCGTTACTGCTTCTTCCTTAACCTCCGGGATAAATGGTTTCTCGCCGAATGTCTCGATCACTGCCGGTCCTGCAAATTGCGCTGCCAGTTCCTTGTGTTCCTCATACGTATGCTTCATTACTTCCAGCTTCCGCTCGATGAATCGTTTATTCAAAAATAATCCCATATCATCCTTATGGTCATAATCATACTGTGGATTCGGAATACCTCCATAATATCCGGCGCGTCCATTTCTCGCCTTGGTCAGGACACTGACGCCCGCGCGATAGATTACAGGCTTCAATCCCATCTTCGCAAAGTTTGCGATCGCAAGCTTGATCACGCGTTCAAATCCCAGCACGTAACGGATGCTGACGACCGATTTCTTAGATAAGTCTTTGCCCGTATTAATAAAACCGATGCGGTAACCTTCGGTATACACATCTGCCATCTTACGGATCACTTCCTCCGGAAGTTCTGCCAGATGCTCCGCTGTACGGATCTGATTCTCGCCAATATATTCCCCAAAGCTGTACAGATACTCTGCATTCGTAAGATCTGCATTCTCAATAATGTTCTTTGCAAAATCCCTGGACGGATCAATCTGGTCACAGATCCGGTCTGCCGCAAATACATCACAGTAATCGCTGGCATACCAATACAGGATATCCTTCAGCTCATGAAGCGATACCTCCCGTCCTTCTTCAGCCTCTGCCACCGCAAAGCAGCTATAGACCTCCAGAAAAAGTTCCATCAGGATCGTCAGGTATTCTTCTTTTCTTTCAAATACCCAGGCAATTCCTCCACGGACTTCTGCATACAGGAAGCTTAAGATCTGTCCGTAATCTTCGCCAAGCTCCTTCACTGCATATGTCGGATTCGCATAACTCTCTTCATACTGCTCCGGCAGTATATCTGCATACAGCTTATGGTTCCATTCTTTCTTTTCTTCTACCGAAAGCTTCCCATAGCTTCCGTTTTCCATCACTTTCTTTAAATCAAGAAGCAGCAGAACAAATTCAGACACACTCTGAAAATACCGCCGGAAAGGAAGGCTGACTGCCTCTTCCTTCGGTATCTGTCTGATTCGCTCTGCTGCCAGTTCATATCGTTCTGTTGTCATTTAAAATAGCCCCCTTATAAATATTGCAAGATAAATGAGCAAAAGGATTCCATTACATGCCGTTCCGACCTTGCAGGTTATGTAATTTTTATTGCGTTCTTTGAAGCCTTCGATTCCCCGTCTGAGTCCGGATACGGCAAGCACAAGTGCCAGAAGCCCTGCAATGCCGATCAGAATATTCACATCACCATGCCTGATATATGACACAGAAAAAATACTGATCAGCAAAAACGCAGACAGAACTGCCAACATACAGGAGAGGCATCCTCTTCTGGAATGCTTCAGTTCCATCTGACCGTATTTGTGTATTCTTCTCTTCCTGCGCTCCTTCTCACGCTTCGTATGTTCTCTTCGTATCGCTCTTTCATCTGCGCTTTCTCGTAGATAGTCTAACATGCCGCCTCCTTACTGCTGCACAAATCACAAATATAATATATCCTGCCGCTCCGCCGATTGTATTCAGAAGCAGGTCATCCACATCAAAACTTCCTACTTTCGTCAGCAACTGAAATGTCTCCACGCACAGGCTCAGTGTAAAACTGTAAAATACCGCTGCAAAAAAGCTGCGGTATTTACTCGCCATCGGCAGGAAAAACCCAAATGGCATAAAAATAATCACATTTCCAAAAAGATTCGTGAACATCGCATACCATCCAAGCTGTTCACGGTACTGCCAGAATCTTTTAATTTCCTTGAACAGTACCAGATTATATCGATATTCCTCCATAACGCCTGTTCGTCCATAGAGATCTGAAAACAGAAGGAAATAAATGATAAATCCTATATATAACACGAACAGCACCTTCCCCAGAAGGCGCATGCCCTTTCCCCTTTTATTTCTACTCATATTAGAACATCAGTCCCTCTCTGTTCTTCAGAAGTCTTGCTCCTCCGATCACAGCTACCACGCCAGCTGCCACGCCGACAACCATCATTACGATACCGATCGCGATATTCGCTGCTCCCGTAAGTCCCATTGTCTTATATGCCTTTTCGTTCATACTTACACCTCCTGCTATTTTGCTCCATACTGCTCATAATATGCGTCAATCGCAGCTTTCAAAGTATCATCGATCACGATCTTACCCTGACACTCTCTGTTATACAGATGCTCTACTACTTCTTTCATCGTAACGATCGCTTTTGTCTCAAATCCATACAGATCCTTCACTTCATCCAGCGCACACTTCACGCCGCCTTTGCCGACTTCCATACGGTCCAGAGATACCATCAGTCCTACAATCTCGACATTAGCTGCGCCTTTTACCTTCGGTACAGTCTCTTCCATAGATTTACCGGATGTGGTTACATCCTCGATCATGATTACACGATCACCGTCCTGCAGGTTGCTTCCAAGGAATTTACCCTTATCTGCACCATGATCCTTCTCTTCTTTTCTGTCAGAGCAGTAACGTACTTCCTTTCCGTACAGTTCGCTATATGCAATAGCAGTCACTACACTAAGTGGAATTCCCTTATATGCAGGTCCGAACAGCACATCAAAATCATCACCATAAGTATCATGGATCGCCTTCGCATAATACTCACCCAGTCTCTTAAGCTGCGAACCGGTCACATATGCTCCTGCATTCATAAAGAATGGAGACTTTCTGCCACTCTTCAATGTAAATTCGCCAAATTTCAATACATTACTCTCTACCATAAATTCAATAAATTCCTGTTTATATGCTTCCATATCTATCTGACCTCCATCGCACTATCAATCTTTTATTAACTCTACAATTTTACCACAAGTGATACACATTTTCAAATGAAGTATCTGTGAACTCCGATTCAAAAATCACCGGCTTCAGCTACCCGCTATCTCATCTGACCCATACTCTGCATAAACTCATCAATACCTGGAAGGCGTTTCGCACGCTTCAATTCCACTCCGGTCAATTTGCAAACGTCCTCCAACGCAGCTTCTATGATTACATTACTCACATATATCTGCGCCGGTGCTCCGTGTTCTTCCATAAAACCGATTACATTCTCGGCTAACTTTACAAGCGGATCTTCTCCGGCTTCTGTAAGATCTACTGCAAGCATCATTCCCGACGAAGAATCACACATTGCGCATAATTGTGGATGTCTTGGACGTCCCAGTTCTTCATCTTTCACACCCGTGCCCAGATACTGTACATCTGCCTCCAGCACCATGCCATTTTTCTTTAATTTTTTCAGTTTCTTCTGAAGAGGTTTATCATCAATCTGCAATACTCCAAACTGGTATGCCTGAAACGGCAATGGTCCTGCTGTTCCTGATACAACCTTTCCTTTTTCCAGCTCTGCTACAAAGCATTCACCATGTTCAAAATCCACTTTTTCATTTGTCTGACGATAATATATTACCGCCTGCTCCAGACCATTCAGATATTTGGTCATACGCAGGACTTCAGCTTCATCATACTGATATGGAAAATATCCTTCCAAATAGGACATAAAATACAGCCACTGATTCTTACCTCGATACTTATAACCCAAATCTTTAATGACCTTTCTCTGCGCATCTGAAAGTTCCTTGCGGTCACCCCAATAACATGTCAGATTCGTCTGACTGTACATCGTATACTCCGTAGACAGGTTCATCTGCTCATGCATACACAGCATCAGAAAATCATTCAATCCTTCATATCCTTCGTAAGCTACCAGTCCATAGCAATTGTTGCCTCTGCCCAATACGCTCATAAAAACAGGTTCCTCGTCATCCCCAAACCGCAATGCGATAAGATCCATATCCCACAGATCTTTCCATGGTTCTAATTCTTTGATACGGGTTGCAACCTCGTATAATTCCTTCCATTCCGTTAATGTAGCTTCCTGTCTCATGTCCGTTCCTCCGACTGTTTTCTCTATTAATATATGGTAATAATAATATTCTCTACATATAATATACTCTACCATAGGAAGAAGTTGGTCGCAATCTTTTCGTAACTGCAAAAAAATGGTTTTTTCAAAAGTTTATGCAGTTGAGTGCACAAACTTTACTTTTTTAAAAGTTTATGCTATGCTTTAAAAAAGGAGGATTGTCATATGATTGATACGCATAGACTCAAAAAGAGAAATTTGTATTTAGATAAAATTATAGCATTTCAAGATACTGAACCGGTAAAAGTTGTCACCGGAATTCGAAGATGTGGCAAATCCAGCCTTCTCAAACTAATGACTCTGCATCTTAAAGAAAATGGTATTGCAGACAATCAGATTCTTGAGATGAACTTTGAATCCCACGCCCTTCATAATTTGGACAGTGATAGTTTCTACGATTACGTAAAACAACATATCATCCCTGATAAAAGAATGTATCTCTTTTTCGATGAAGTTCAACGCATTCCAAATTGGGAAGATGCTGTCAACTCTTTTCGTGTCGATTTTAACTGCGACATCTATGTGACCGGGTCGAATGCATATATGCTCTCTTCTGAATATGCCACTTATTTATCCGGCAGATGCATTGAAATAAAAATGCTCCCATTATCTTTTTCTGAGTTTTTATATTTTCATGACTTTAAACTCAAAGAAACTCAAAGCGCTTTGGGTGGCATTCGCAAACAGGCGTTTGATAAAAATGGTGAACGTTATGAGCTTCACGAACTCTTTGATGCATACATGAAATTTGGAGGTATGCCAGGCATTGCCGATATTGGATTAGATCAGGAAAAAGCATTCGTGTTACTTGAAGGTATCTATTCAACAGTAATTATGAGAGATATTCTTGAGCGCGAATCGCGCAAAGGACAATCTAAAATCACGGATCCAATTCTACTGAAAAAGATTATCTTGTTTCTTGCCGACAATATTGGAAGTAATATCTCTATTTCCTCTATTGGAAATATTCTCGTAAATGAAGGTTTACTTGAAGATGGCAAGCGCAGAGGAACACCAAGTACTCATACAGTTCAATCCTATGTCAACGCACTGCTTGAATCCTATTTCTTTTATGATATTAAAAGATTTGATATTAAAGGGAAAGAATTTTTACGCACGCTTGGTAAGTACTATATTGTCGACATCGGTCTTCGAAACTATCTGCTTGGTTTTAGAAACCGTGATAATGGGCATGCTTTAGAAAATGTTGTATACTTTGAACTACTTCGCCGCGGTTATGATGTCTCTATAGGCAAAGTTGATAATTCCGAAGTTGATTTCATCGCAACCAATGTTAACGACAAAATATATATTCAGGTAACTGAATCAATGACAAGCGAAGATGTGCGAAAAAGAGAATTGGCTCCATTGCAAAAAATCAATGACAATTACGAAAAAATTGTTCTGTCTATGAATACTGGATTAGATTCATCCTATGAAGGAATAAAATCTATTAATCTCATAGACTGGTTGATTTCGAACTAATCACTTTCGCAACCACTATCAATTTTTCTATAAAGTAAAGCAAAAAAACACAGGGAAAGCCGGACTCATTCCGGTTTTCCCTGTTACGCTGTCATATATTATGAAGGATCACTTTCCTTTGTTTCAATCTGATCTACATTCTCTGCATCAACCAATCCCAGTTTTCTCTTCTGGAATTCCATGTTCGATAACATCAGGTTCATTGCAAAACCTACAACCAATGCCCAGCCTGAACCCTTGAATGCCAGAACTGCTGCCATAACACCGGCAATGCTCTTATCGGTGCTTGTCTTACAATATTCCATACCGATTCTTGCACATACATACGCCTGGAATAAGAGAGTGATTGCTGAACCAACACCCATGATCGGCTTCATGAATGACACGATTGGCACCAAAATAACACTGAGGAATGTTGCCATACGGAAAGAACTCATTCCACCGATCAGCGATTTCATTGCTTTCTTTCCTTCTTTATAACGCATAGCAACGGATACTGTCATACCTACCCAGAGCGGTCCGGCCAGTGGCGGGAACGGTGCAAATATTGCAAGGATCAGGTTTCTCAGACCACTGATCAGGTTCGATCTGCTTGAGTTAAAGTCAATATATTCATCACTTCGGCTCTCCTGTGCCTCTGCTACCAGTGTCTTAGATGTAACAAAATCTCCAAATGCCAGTACATAGCAGATCAATGCTAATGGAAGTGCACTGATGAATTTTGAAATCGGAGGGAATCCGACCGCAAAAATGCTGACTGTATGGAAGATATTACTGAAATCAGGGATTCTGATGACTGTTCCAAGTTCCAGAACCGGTTTTGATAATTCTCCAAGTGCAACTCCGGCTAACATAGCAACAAGATATGGGAATAAATTACCATATTTTGCCATAACATCTAATATTTTATATTTGTCTCTGTTCTTCTCACAGAACGGTGAAAAACTCAGGAATGCAAGTAACAAAGTACCTGCAAGTGTCGCTATCGGTGCTGTCATTAACTGACTTCCGTCAGACAGCTGTCCCTGTAATACTGTGATCGGTGCTGCGATCAAAATACCACCTTTGATAGAATTCGGCACACCATTTACAAATTTATCTGCAAGCTTGGTAATTCCCATAAATATAAATACAAAGGCTACCAGCAGCTGCAATGCGATCATTGCCTGAATTCGCTCAGGTCCTTTTTCAAATCCATTCAAATATGCCAAAGTAAATGGCAGTGTCGGTGTGATCCATCCTGGAACAACCGGGTCTCCCAGCCATCCGTGAAGCATATACATAAATACTTCAATGATGACACAGCTCCATGCAAGTTCATATGGAAGTCCAAGATTATCAGTCAGGTACGGAATCGAACTTAAAGCTGTAGCGCCAAGGATCAGACCCTGAAAAAACTCGACATACTCAACTCTATAATGAACTCCGGGGATTCTCCACTGAAATGGGCCAAGTGGAATATATGGAAGTTCATTAGGTCTTGTTGCTCTTTTCGGACTCATCTTTGAGCGTCCTCCTTTATCTTATAATTTATGATGTTGGAGCAAAACCTCCAACTATGATATCTAAACACAATACCAGTTATTCTATAGATATATTTTATAGAATAACTGGATTTTCCTCTTATTTTAACTATAATTTTTATGAATGTCTTTTTTTTAACAATACATTCTTAAAAAAACGGGACTGTATTCTTATAGATGATAACATCTTTCGGAACGCCAGTCCCAATTTTCTTTATTATATTCTACAATGCACCTTTTCCGAAGATTTTCTTGTGCTGAGCTACTAAGTAGAGGGAACTTAAAATAGCAAGGATTGCAAATACTAATAACATGATCATAAGGGTGTAAACTGCATTAGCCTCACCTGATGCTTTTGTAAGCTGTGCTGCTACTACCGGGATCAGGTAGCTTGCTGCACCCAT
>ERZ1034901.626-NODE-626-length-27530-cov-25.650337_pt1 | contig 27530 bp, 28 predicted proteins | sample MGYA00520628_ERZ1034901 | MGnify/ENA primary metagenome ERZ1034901 (study PRJEB33766, sample SAMN09781783) | gut metagenome | biome: gut microbiome | host: Homo sapiens | place: Madagascar | study: EMG produced TPA metagenomics assembly of the PRJNA485056 data... | reverse complement strand
CGTCAATGTCCGGGGCAAAGGTCTTGCAGGCATCCAGCACACCAAGGTCTGCCACAATAAAGGCATCCACACCGGCTTTGGCAGCTTCCTTGATGGCCTCCGGCAGGCGGTCAGCCTCCTCGTTGGTGGGCAAGGTGTTCATGGTCAGGTAGACCTTGCGACCACGGGCGTGGGCGTAGATGACGCTTTCCGTCAGCTGCTCCGGGGTGAAATTAGCCGGGGCAGAGCGCATACCAAACTCCGGCAGGCCGCAGTAAACGGCATCGGCACCGTAGTTGATGGCATAACGCAGACGTTCCGCATCGCCCGCCGGGGCAAGCAGTTCCGGGATCTGTAGCATTTGTAGGTTCCTCTCTTATGTATCACAGTTTTCTGACTGGAAAGGGGCCGCTGCGCCGTTTTTTGTGCAGCGGCCTTTCCTCAATTTTTCAGGCTTTTGTTCACAGCTGCGGCAGTTTTGCAGTTGGCATTGTGCTCTGCCAGCGTGTGGGCGTAGTAGTAATTGCCCTTGAGGTCGGTCACAAAGAAATAGGCGTCTTTGGCTTCCTCATCGGGCTGCGGCTCCAATGCCGCCTTGATAGCGGCAAGGCCGGGGTTCGAGATAGGGCCTGCGGGCAGGCCGGTGCAACTGTAGGTGTCGTAGGCTGCAAGAATATTTTCCGGAATATCATCCCAGCCGCCATAGTAGGGCGCGACCCAGTTCCAGAGATAGTTATTGTCGGCGTCGCTCTGGATATGGCTGGAGGTGTTGCTTTGCAGCCGGGGGTAGGGCGAGCCCTCTGCCAGACGGTTGCGGAACACCTGCGCCACGTTGGAGTCCTGACTGTTGCCCGCTTCCTCCTGCACAAAGGAGGCAAGGGTGACAAGCTCCGGCAGGGTCATCCCCTGCTTTTTGAGCGCTGCGTACATTTCCTTGGTAAATTGTGCATCGAACTGGGCGTAGAAGGTAGCCACATAGTTATGCACCGTATCATTCTTCAAAAACTCGTAGGTCTCCGGGAAAAGATAGCCCTCACACTTCATAAAGCGGTTCGGGGCATCCTTATCCTCCGGGACATACTGCCAGAAGGTATATGCGCTGAAATCACCCTCGTTGGCTTCCTTCAGAAACTCCTCGGCGGTGCACAGACCGGCGGCTTCCATCTTCTGGGCAATGGCAATGGCCGTGGTGCCCTCCGGGATAGTTACCCGCACCGTTTCTGCCTTGGCGTACTGGGAAAGCGTGCTGATGAGTGCATCGTAGGAACTGCCGGTGGTCAGTTCAAAATCGCCGTACTGCAACTTTGCGGCAGCGCCCTTTTCCCCCACATACCAGCGGAACAGATAGGCAGAGCGGATGACGCCCGCTTCCTTCAGCTTGTTGGCAATAGCCGCCACGCCGCTGCCCTGCTGGATGCTTACGGTGACCGCAGTGCCGGGTGCGCCGTTGCCGTGGATCTCATTGTAGGCAAACCGCACCGCTGCGCCCGCTGCCAGAAGAAGCAGCAGAAGCACTACCAGCAGAATTTTGCCTGCACCGCCCTTTTTGCGGGCTGCGTGTGTATCGTTGTGTGCCATACGCACCTTCCTTTTTTCAGTTTTCCAGCATCAGACGCAGATAGCTTTCACTTACGTCAAAAGGCTCTGCGTCAAAGCGGATCATGCCGTATTCCTGCCGGGTGCCCTCGCCCAGAAACAGCGGCTGAGCAGCGCCTACCGTGATGACCGCCTTTTCCACGATGACTTCCTTCTCGCGGGCGGCTTCCATCAGGATCTCGGCGGCACGGTCGCTGTCGGCCATCATTTCCACAAAATACAGGGTATCCTCCTTGCGGAAGTAGATGCCGTAGCCATGCTCGTTGGACACGATGGTAGCGCCCCGGGCGTACAGTTCCTGCAGCACCACCGCCATGCGCTCCGGGCTCAGCTGCACGGTGTCCTTCCAGAACTGCTCCCGCAGCTCGCACAGCTTTTTGGCCGTCACCGTGTCAAATTCCGCTTGGCTCCACAGGTTGCGGCTCACCTCACGGGGCAGACAGCGCAGGGCAAAGGCTTGTGCAAAGCCCTTATCCTGCAGCAGAGCGGCCTGTGCTGCATCTGCCGGGACTGCAACCGTGAAGCCTGCGCCCCGCAGCTTTTGTTGGGCGCACAGGGTATCCAGCAGACCCGCCAGCAGCAGGCTGCCCTCGCCGCACAGGCACAGGTAATTGCCCGTGCGCCCCTGCAGGGTGACCGGCACAGCCAGCGCAGCCGCCACGATGGTGTCGTTTTCGTCGGCCACATAAATGTTCTGCATACCGGCAAAGCGTTCCAGTACCATTTTTGCAAAATCTTCGGTATCATGATGCTGGCTCTGCCACAAAGCCAGCACTGCCGCCTCATCGGACGGCTGCATCAGACGATACATCGTTCAGGATGCCCCCTCTTATCGTATTTTATTGTTTAGTCCAGTGTTTTCCGGGCAAGCTGCTGCACCTCTTGCTGGATCTCTTCAATGCTGCGCATGGCGTCCCCGCTGGTGCAGTGCACGGTATCCCAGCCAAGATGCCGGGCGCAGAACTCGGCAGCGGCGCGGCTGCGCGCCAGATAAGCCGTATCCTTCTCGTGCACGTCCTTTTTGCTCTCGTCGCCGTGGTAGCGCAGGGTCATCAGCCGCTGGCTGACCGCCGGGTCTACCTGTAAATAGATGACCCTGTCCGGTGCGGGCAGACCCAGCAGACGGAACTCGTAATCAAACAGCCAGTGCAGATATTCCTCCCACTGCTCCTGCGGAAGCTTCGAGCACTGGTGCACCGCGTTGGAGGTGGTGTAGCGGTCGGCGATGACCACACCGCCCTGCTCATAAAAGCTGCCCCAGCTGGTTTTATAGCTGGCATAGCGGTCCACCGCGTAAAAGCTGGAGGCCGCGTAGGCGTTTACATCGTCCGGGTGCTGGCCGAACTGCCCCGCCAGATACATCTTGACCAGTGCGCTGGAATCGCTGGCATAATCCGGGAAGGTGATCTTCTGCACCGGCACGCCCTGCGCGGCAAGGTGCTCTGCCAAGAGCTTTGCCTGTGTGGCTTTACCGCTGCCGTCCAGCCCTTCCAGTACGATCAATTTGCCCTTGCTCATACGGCGGCACCTTCCTTGATAGCGGCATATCTTGCACGCACCTCGGCAGTCTTACCGCAGCACATCTTGCCCTCCGGGCAGGTGCCGCACAGGCAGGCAGGGCCGGCCTTGGCAAAGATATGGGGTGCCACCGGGTACACCAGCGCAAACATTTTTTCGGCCAGTTCCCGGATCTCCCACTGGGCGCGGTTGCAGCAGCGCAGCTGGAAGAAATTCATCAGGCTGCGGGCGTTCATGGTGACCACCATTTTGGTCTCGCAGGCGTTAGGCAGCACAAAGCGGGCGTCCTCGTTGGCCTGCTTGGAGGCCTTAGCGCGAGCTTGCTTTTCCGGCATTCCCTCAGCCATCAGGCGGGCGGTGTGCCCCTCCTCCAACTTATGGGCAAGGTCGAGATAACGCTGGGCATCCTCCTCCATACTGGCAAGGAAGGCAGCCTTTGCTTCCGGGATGGCTTCGATCTCAGGGGGCGTCACATAGCGGAAATCATCCAGACGCACATAGCGCTGGCTCTGCACGCTGAAGGATGCGATGCGGTGCCGGGTAATCTGGGCAAGCAGGGTGCGGCTGACCCCCTCGATGCCAAAAGTAAAGCTGGCGTGCTCGATAGGGCTGGCATGGCCAAGGTCGCTGAGCATGGTCAGGAATTTTGCAGTTTTTTCCTCGTCCAGTCCATCCAGAAGGTCGGTGATGTGGGCGTCGGAGTAGCAAAGCTTTGCGGCAGCCGCCACCACCTTTTCCGGTTCCGGGGTGTGGGCGATCAAACGAACAGTCATCATAGGGTCATTCTTCCTCCGTAATTTTGGTCAGGGGCGCAAAATTGGCCATCGTTTTCTTGATGCCCACTTTTTCAAAATTGATCTCTACAATCTGATCCCCGGCAGCGGGTTTTACCTTCAGCACTGTGCCGCGGCCAAATACTTTGTGCTCCACGATGTCACCCGGTTCATAGTGCTTTGCGCCAGAAGCTGCCGGTTTTACGGCAGAATTCACTGTAAAGGCTGTTTGCTTTACAGTGTTTTTCATCGTATTTCCGCCGGAATATGCGGAGCCAAATCCGCTACTTCTTGTGGTCGGCTGGGTGGAGCTGTTGCCATAGTGACTGCCAAAGCCGGTGGAAGATGTGCTTCTTCCGCCGTAAGAGGAGCCGAAACCACGGCTTTCACCGGCGTTATATTCCCGGTTCAGGTAACCGCTGCGGTTGCCCAAACTGTAACCCGAGCCATAACCGCCGCCGTAGCTGCTGCGGCTGTAACCGGAGGGGCCGGAGTAACCGGATGCCCCGCCGGGCACGGTATCGCTGTAGGCAGAGCCCCAGCCGCCCATGCGGGAATGCTGTTCCAGCACCGGGCTGCGGGTCTCCTCGATGTATTCCGGCTCGATCTCTCGCAGAAAGCGGCTGGGCTCGTTGCGCTGGGTGCGGCCATACAGCATCCGGGTGACGCTGTTGGAGATGTACAGTTCCTTTTTGGCGCGGGTGATGCCAACGTAAACCAGACGGCGTTCCTCTTCCAGATCTGCTTCGGAATACTTGCTCATCTCGCTGGGGAAAACGCCCTCCTCCATGCCGATGAGGAACACATAGGGGAACTCCAAGCCCTTGGCAGAGTGGATGGTCATCAGCACCACCTGATCGCTGCTCTCGTTATAGCTGTCGATATCGCTGATGAGGGCGATATCTTCCAGATAGCCTTCCAGCGTGGCTTCCTCTCCGTGCTGGTCGCAGTAGTTTTTGACGTTGTTCACCAGCTGACCCAAGTTCTGCAGACGGTCGGCGGCATCCTCGTGCCCCTTGGCGGCGTCTGCCTCCAGCATGGCCTTGTAGCCGGTCAGTTCAATGACATCCGAGGCAAACTCGTCCAGCGTGCGGGTAGCAAGAGAATCCTGCAGGCGTTGGTAGATCTGCCAGAACTTGAGCAGCGGCATCACCGCGCGGGAGAGCTTGGCGTACTGGTCTGCATGGCTGATGACATCCAGCATACTGACCCCCTGCTGCCCGGCAAGGTCTGCAATGACATCCACGGTGGTAGCACCGATCTTGCGGGCGGGCTCGTTGATGATACGGCGCAGCCGCACATCGTCCCGGGGGTTGGCCACAATGGACATATAGGAGTGGATGTCCTTGACCTCTTTGCGGTCGTTGAAGCGCTGCCCGCCCACGATCTTATGCGGGATGCCCGCGCGGGTGAAGTAGCTTTCGATGGGAGCCGACTGGGCGTTCATACGGTAGAGGATGGCGTGGTCTGCCAGATGGCCGCCCGCTTTCAGGTGCTGACCGATAACGTCCGCGATATGGCTGGCCTCGTCCTGCTCATTCTCGGCGGTATACACCTGTACCTTATCGCCCTCTCCGTTGTCCGTCCACAGGGTCTTGCCCTTGCGCTCGGTGTTGTGCTGGATGACACAGTTAGCGGCGTTGAGGATATTGGAGGTGGAGCGGTAGTTCTGCTCCAGACGGATGGTCTTTGTGCCGGGATAGAGCTTTTCAAAGTTGAGGATATTTTCAATGGTAGCGCCGCGGAAGCGGTAGATGCTCTGGTCGTCATCGCCCACAACGCAGATGTTGCGCTCCGGCCCGGTGAGCAGGCTGACCAGACGGAACTGCGCCACGCTGGTATCCTGATACTCGTCCACCAGCAGGTAGCGGTACTTGTTCTGGTAGAACTCCCGCACGTCCGGGTGTTCAGCCAGCAGCTGCACCGTCTGATAGATGAGGTCGTCAAAATCGAACGCACCGGCCTCTTTCAGCTTTTTCTCGTAAGCTGCGTAGATGCGGGCGGTCTGGGTGCTCTTCACGTCTCTGGCGTGGTCTGCAAGTGCCTGCTCCGGGCTGACCAGCTGATCCTTCCAGCGGCTCATCTGATTGATGGCGGCTTTGATGGGCAGGAATTTATCATCGATGCTCAGTTCTTTATACACCGTTTTCATTACACGCTGGGCATCGTCTGTATCATAGATGGTAAAGCTGCGGGGGTAGCCGATCTCCTCGGCCCAGCGGCGCAGAATGCGCACACAGGCCGAGTGGAAGGTGGAGGCGAACACCTCGTCTCCTTCCTCGCCGCCCAGCATCCGGCGCAGACGCTCTTTCAGCTCCCCTGCCGCCTTGTTGGTAAAGGTAATCGCCATCACGTTCCAGCTGCGCACCGCATTGCGGCGCAGCATTCCGTCCAGCCAGCTGGGGGCGTCTGTGCCAGTCATAATGGCGGTGCGCAGGGCTTTGACGTCCTCCTCGGTCACCGGGCGGGGCGTTTCTTTGGAGCCGTGCGCCGAGCCGAACCGGATGAGGTTGGCGATGCGGTTGACCAGCACGGTGGTCTTGCCGCTGCCGGCACCGGCAAGGATGAGCAGCGGGCCATCCGTGGTAAACACAGCCTGCCGCTGCATATCGTTCAGGCGGCCGAATTGCTTTTCAATGTAAGTATCACGCAGGGTGCAGAATTCCTGCCCGAGAGATGCTGCCATGGTTTCACCTGTTTCCTTCGCTGTTATTCATACCGTATAGTATAACACATTTCGAAAAAGTTGTACACCAAAACTGCATGGAGTTACAGCTGCTTTTCCAGCAGATAGCGGTCGTAGCCGCCGTACATCTCCCGGCGGCAGCGGATGACGAAGCCGCCGGCCTGTGCGTTGCGCAGGCTGTAGCTGTTATCCGGACTGACGGTGGCACCCAGATGGGTGATCTGCGGCGGCAGCAGCGGCAGAGCCGCTTCCAGCATGGCGCGCTGCAGGCCGTTCCCCCGCCAGTCCGGGTGCACTACCGCGCTGTCCGCATTCGCCCAGTTCTGCCACTGGCTTTGCGGCACGCCCAGAAAGACGGCATAGTTTTCATCGCTCTGCCCGCACAGGCGCAGGATGAGGTACGCGCCCAGCCGCCCCTGCTGCCACGCACCGATACATATCCCGGTGCGCAGATAGCCGGTAATGTTTTCCAGCGTGTCCGGCACAAACTGCTCCGGGTGCGGCATGGCAGCGCGCACTTCGTTTTGCAGCGCGAACACCGCCGGAGCCTCGGCGGGGGTGCAGCGCCGCAGGGTAACAGCCTGCCGGGCGGGCTTGCCGCCTACTTTTTGCAGAAAATAGTCCATCTGTACTATGCCCTCCAAAATAAAATCGTACTTTTCAGCAGATTCCAGTATAAATGACGCTTTTCTAAATGTCAAATTATGCTATAATAAGAAAGAAGGGGCTGTGGAGGGATCCTCCCGGTCCGTTTGTATGAAGTTCGGGGCGGCGCTGCCGCCCGGAAACGGAGGAACCATCCATGAAAGATCCCGCACTGGCATCGTCCAGCCGCTTGGGCGGCGCTGTGATCAGCGACCGCGTTGTTGCAAGCCTGCTGGAGGAGCTGACCAACGGGCGCTATGCCCAAGCCGACCGTCTGCCCGCCGAGGTAGACCTTGCCACCGAGTTGGGGGTGAGCCGCACCGTGATCCGTGACGCGCTGAGCGAGATGGAGCGCGCCGGTTATGTGGAGCGGGTGCGCGGCATTGGCACGGTGGTAAACCGCGCTGTGCTGGGGCTGCGCAGCCGCTTGGACCAGAAGCTGGAGTACTACCCGCTGATCCGCAGCTTTGGCAGCTACCCCCATGCCGACGGCATTCAGGTGATGCTTCTTCGTGCAGGCGAGGAGATGGCCCACGCGCTGGCGCTGGAAGTTGGTGAAGAGGTGATCTGCATCAAAAAGCGCATCCTTGCCGACACCACCCCAGTGATCTACTCCATCGACTACCTGCCCCGCAGCCTGTTCGGCAACCGGGACTACACCCGTATCGACCTGACCGGCGACATCTTTGAAATTTTGGAGCAGGAGTGCCACCAGCAGATTTCTTCCAACGTGGCGCACCTGAAGGCCAGCTGCGGCGACGAGGTCATCCGTGCAGCCATGCGTCTTGCCCCGGGCGAAGCCATGCTGCTGCTGGACGAAGTGTGTTTCAATCGTTTGTGCAGGCCGGTGATGCGCTCGCTGAGCTACTACACGAACTTTTTTGATTTTTCCATTTTACGCAAACTGCTTTAAACGGAGGTATACTGTCCATGCGTCATCTGATCGATCCTTTGGATCTCACCCAGCAGGAGATCACACAGCTGCTTGATCTTGCCGACCGTATCTGTGCCGACCCCGCCGCCTATCAGGAGGTTGCCAACCACAAAAAGCTGGCCACCTTGTTCTACGAGCCCTCCACCCGCACCCGCCTGTCCTTTGAGGCGGCTATGCTGAACTTAGGCGGCCATGTGCTAGGCTTCCCCAGTGAGAACGTGTCCAGTGCCACCAAGGGCGAGAGCGTGGCTGACACCATCCGGGTGGTGTCCTGCTATGCCGATATCGTTGCCATGCGCCACCCCAAGGAGGGCGCACCGCTGCGTGCCTCCCGCTACTCCCGCATTCCGGTGATCAACGCCGGTGACGGCGGCCACCAGCACCCCACCCAGACCCTGACCGACCTGATGACCATCCGCCGCCGCATGGGCAGGCTGGATGATCTGACCATTGGTCTGTGCGGTGATCTGAAGTTCGGCCGCACCGTCCACTCCCTGCTCAAGACCATGGCGCGCTGCAAGAATGTGCGCTTTGTGCTGATCAGCCCGGAGGAACTGCGGGTGCCGGATTATATCATCAACGATGTGCTGGAGGCCAACGGCATCCCCTACAAGGAGACCCGCAGTCTGGAGGAATCCATGCCGGAGCTGGATATCCTGTATATGACCCGCGTGCAGAAGGAGCGCTTCTTCAACGAGGAGGACTACATCCGCCTGAAGAACAGCTATGTGCTGACCCGCGAAAAGATGGCGCAGGCCAAGCCCACCATGGCAGTGCTGCACCCCCTGCCCCGCGTGAACGAGATCGCGCTGGATGTGGACGATGACCCCCGCGCCGCCTATTTTGAACAGGTGCAGAACGGCGTTTACGTCCGCATGGCACTGATCATGACCCTGCTGGGGCTTGCAGACCCCAAGGCACCGAAGGAGGAGAACTGATATGTTGAATATTGACGAGATCCAGAATGGTATTGTCATCGACCACATCAAGGCAGGTACTGCTGTTGGTCTGATGGATCTGCTGGGCATTGCGGGCAACCGCACTGCCAGCGTGGCGCTGATCCAGAACGCCCGCAGCAAAAAGACGGCCAGCGGCCGTAAGGACATCATCAAGGTAGAGGGCGACGCCTCCTGGCTGAACCTGGATGTGCTGGCTTATCTGGACCCGAACATCAGCGTGACCATTATTGAAAACGGCAAGGCTGTCCGCAAGGAGCAGCCCAAGCCCCCCAAGCGTCTGGTGAACATTGTGCGGTGCAAGAACCCCCGCTGCATCTCCAGCATTGAAGAGGAGTGCGACCAGATCTTTGAGCTGAGCTCCAACGGCAAGTACCGCTGCATCTACTGCGAGCAGGAGCTGCAGGTAAAGCCGGAGTAACTGCGCTTTTTACGATTTTAAATGCGCTCCGCTTCGCTCTGCGCATAGTTTAAGGAATTGCATTTTAGTTTTGCAGCTCAGCCAAGCCTGCGGGCTTGGCTGAGCTGCTTTTTCACGGGAGGGACGCAGAGGGAAACCTCAGCTGCCGCACTGGTTTTCTACCGAAACAGTCACGCAGCGGGTCGGCTTTCTGCTGACTGGCAGATACGATGATTTAATAGATAAAAAGGACTGCTATACTGGGCAAGACCCATGTAGAGCAGTCCTTTTTTGAACAAAAGAAAACTGACGGGACTCTTTGCGGCGCACGATACTCCGGCTTGCCTACGCCATTCCCATACAGCAAACAAAACCGGAATTGCGACGCATCGAGAAACTTTATCGACTGCAACCCCCAAAAAGGCCCGCCGCAGAAAGTCCCGTCAGCAAGGTACTGTGCATTCCTGCATAGTCCAAAAAAGCAAAGGTAGACAGCCTGCTTACACGCACCGCAGACTGTTTTTCCATCCAGCAACAAAGCTTTTAAAAAGAAGGGTGTAACCCTCCCACCGCAACGTGACCATGTCCGCACGGAAGGCTTCCTTTACTGACCACAGTATAGCAGAGTTACGCTTCTGTTGCACAATAATTGTCATATTCTGACGGTGCAGATGTCATGAATTGTCGGTAGGCACCGCACAGGTAAAGCGGAACCAATTGTCCCGGCAGCTCAGGGTATACTCTGCACCGTGGCGCAGCAGCACATCACGCACGTTGGAAAGCCCCATGCCGTGGCCGGGCTCTTTACGGGTGGTGCGGGGCAGTTGGCCGTCCGGTGGCAGCTCCACATCCCGCTGCACCCGGTTGCGCACCGAAAGAAGATATTCTTCCTCCGTTTTGCGTACCCGCACATATACCTCCGGCGGGTACGCCTGCGCTGCGGCACAGATGGCATTATCCAGCAGATTTGCCAGCACGGTGACCATATCCACCCCGTTCAACGGGAAGTCCCGCAGGTCGCACAGGTCAAAATACACGCTTACGCCCTGCCGGGCAGCCTCCTCGTATTTGCGGGTCAGGATGGAGTCCAGCAGCGGATTGTGTGTATCCATAATGGTGGTGCTGGCCGCCACAGCCTTATCCACACCGGCAATATAATCCTGTGCACCGGCCACATCTCCTTGCTCCAGCAAAGCACGCAGCGCACTGATGTGGTTGGTGAACTCGTGGGTCAGACGGCGCTGGGCGGTGTAGGAATCCAGCAGAGCCGAAGCCCGCTGCTGCTCCAGTTCGGCCTGAAAATGCAGGCTGCGCCGCTGCATGACCTGATCGTTGAACATAGCCACGATGCACAGATGCACCATGACAGCCACTGTGAGACCCACTGTCATCCCCATTGTGGCCATGGTGGCCCTTTTGTTGTTATCTGTGAGCATGAGCAGGATGTTCAGCACCACGACCACGCCCGGAAAAAAGCTCATGGTCAGCGCCTGCAAAGGCTCCAGCGCATTGTATCTGCGCCACTTGCCTACAAAGAAAGACACGCCCGCGCCGACCACCAGATTCGTAAATGACATGATGACCAGACAGTCCGCACGCTGTAGGATCTGCTGCAGCTCACACTTCAGCATCCACGATGTGACATACCGCACACTGTTTTCCGCCAGCAAGCACATGGTACCGTTGATCAGGCAGGCGGTAAGCTTCTGCCATGGTGTGCCGCCAAACAGCATGACGGTGATGAACAGAAAAAGAAACGTGAATGCCACTGCCATCGGCGTAAAAAAGCCAAAGTTGCTCACGACCGAGAGGATCATTGTGAGCACGGTTATAACGCAGGACCATACCAGCGGGTGCTTTACCCTACCCTTGCCAAGGTAAGCATATTCAACCATGATAAAGCCGAGCCATTGGGTCAGGCAGACACAGTGACCGTACACATACCAGTGCCAGAATTCTTCATTCATCGCCGAACTGCCCCTTCCATTCCAGCCATGCGCTGCGGATAGCCGGAAAATCCTGTCGGCTTGCGTTCAACTCCACCCCGCTGCGCAGCTCCACCTTATAGTTACGGATGGAGCGCACATATTGCAGATTGACCACATCGCTGCGCCCTACCTGCAAAAAACCGTTTTCGTACAGCATGGCGGGCAGATCAGCGATCTTGCCGTAAAAGGTGCAGATGGGCTGGTGCGGGATATCGCCGTAGACGTTGATCTGCCGCAGATCGCTTTCCAGATAATAGATTTGATCCAGCGGGATCTCACTGGTGGTGCGGTTATGGTGCACCTCCAGCGTTTTTCGGGGGTCGGACATGCCGGAAAAAATATCCTCCAGACAGCTGGGCAACTGGGCGGCAATATCCCGCTTGAGCAGGTAGCGGTAAGCGTTGACCGTGTAGCCCTTTGGGGCAAATTCCAGATAAGCCGAAATGTACACCAGCATGATGTGTGGGGCGATCTGCCGCAGCCTGCGCCCCAGCGCAATGCCATCGGTGGTTTTCAGGTCCACATCCAGAAACGCCAGCTGGTAGCGTTCCAGCTCCGGGGTAGCCAGCAGCTGCTCGCCGCTGGTGCAGACGGTGCTCTGCACCTGAATCTCCCGGGCGCGGAACCATTCCGAGATGTACTCGTCCATCCGCGCAGCGAAGGCCGCATCATCGTCACAGACCAGAATGTGCATGGGGGTGTTTCCTCCTTTTTGAATACAAAAAAGCATATAGCAGTGTTCCCCGCCGGGAGAAGCACCCTATATGCTTTTATATTACACTTGTTCCGCCCGTTCGTCAATCAAAGACGGAGCAGACGCCGGGATCTCTTATGCAAGGAATTTGTCGTAGAGGCCAAATGCAAAGATGAACACCACAATGAGCGGCAGCACATAGGTCAGGTAGCCGCGCATCCAGTCCTGCACCTTGAGGCCCTTGCCGGTGTTGACCTCTTTTTTGTAGTTCTGCCAGCCCCAACCGTAGCGGGTGACGCAGAACAGCAGATATACCAAGCTGCCCAGCGGCAGGAACAGGTTGCTGACCAGAAAATCCTCTACATCCAGCACAGCGCCGCCGAACACCGCAAAGCCATCCCATGCCCACAGGTTATAGCCCAGCACACAGGGCATGGACAGCAGGATGATGAGCACGAGGTTCACCAGACTGGACTTTTTACGGTTGCAGCCGGTCAGCTCCATGCCGCAGCAGATGATATTCTCGAACACTGCCAGCACGGTGGACATGGCTGCAAACGCCATGAACAAAAAGAACAGGCTGCCCCACAGCCGACCCATGGACATATTGGCAAAGATGTTAGGCAGGGTGATAAAGATAAGGCTGGGGCCGCTGGTCTGGTCCACATGGTAGGTAAAGCAGGCTGGGAAAATAATCAGACCGGCGGTGATGGCTACAAAGGTATCCAGTACCACAATGCGGACAGATTCGCCCAGCAGGGAATGTTCCTTGCCGATATAGCTGCCGAAGATGGACATAGCGCCGATGCCAAGGCTCAGGGTGAAGAAGGCCTGATTCATAGCGGAGACCAGTGTGTTGACCACGCCCACCTCCTGCATCCGGGTAAAGTCCGGCACAAGGAAGAAGGAAAGGCCTTCCTTTGCCCCGGGCATGAACAGGCTGTTGACGGCAAGCACCACCATAATGAGGAGCAGGGCAATCATCATGCCCTTGGTCACGCGCTCCAGACCGCTTTGCAGACCCTTGGCGCATACCAGAATGCTCACCACCACCACAAATACCATCCAGAAGGTCATAGTAGCGGGGCTGGCCAGCATTTCGGTAAACTTACCGGCCACCTGCTCGGCGTCGAGCCCTGCCAGCTTACCGGCGGCAGTCATATAGAAATAGTGCAGCATCCAGCCCGCCACGGTGGTGTAGAACATCATCAGCAGGTAGCAGCCGATGAGGGTGAAGTAGCCGTGGATGTGCCACTTCTGCCCCGGCTTTTCCAGCGCCTGATACGCACGCACCGGGCTTTTGCGGGAGGCGCGTCCCACGGCAAACTCCATGGTCATGATGGGCAGACCCAGAATGACCAGAAAGATCAGGTAAAACAGCACAAACGCACCGCCGCCGCCCTGACCGGCAATATACGGGAACTTCCACACGTTGCCGATGCCGATGGCACAGCCTGCGGAAAGCAGAATAAAGCCCAGACGGGATTTCAGAGTTTCTCGTTCCATGATTCGATAACTCCTTACTTCTGCTTCCGGGGTGCGTTTTTGCCCACAGGGCCGCGGGGACGACGCCCGGCGGCCTTGGACTGCTGCGCAGCAGAGCGGGTCTGTGCACGACCCTTGACCGCTGCGGCGCGCAGACCGTTCACCTCGGCCTTAGTCAGCTCGCGGTAGGTGCCGGGCTTAAGCATTCCCAGCTTTACCACGCCTTCTGCGTTGCGCTTCAGGCGCACCACCTCAAGACCCACGCTCTCGCACATCCGGCGGATCTCGCGGTTCTTGCCCTCCTTCAGGGTCATTTCCATCACGGTGCGGCCGGGCTCATCGGTGACCACGTTGATGGCGCAGGGCATGGTCTTGGTGCCGTCATCCAGCACGACGCCGCTGCTCAGCTTGAGGATGGTGGCCTCATCGGCGCGGGGCTGCACGGTAACGCGATACAGCTTGGAGATGCCGCCGGACGGATGGGTGACAGCCTGCGCAAAGGCACCATCGTTGGTCATCAGCAGCAGACCCTCGCTGTCCTTATCCAAACGACCCACCGGGTACAGGCGGGCAGGGATGTCGCTGACCAAGTCCATCACGGTCTTGCGGCCCAGCTCATCGCTGGCGGTGGTCACATAGCCACGGGGCTTGTACAGCGCCAGATAATACAGTTGCTGGTTCTTCTGGATGTAGATGCGCTCGTCATCCACATGGAGCACATCACGGTTGGGGTCCATCTTGTCGCCCACCTTGACCGGGTGGCCGTTCACCTTGACGCGCCCCTCGGCAATGATCTGCTCGGCGGCGCGGCGGGAGCACAGACCCTGCTCGGCCATGATCTTCTGAATACGTTCTTCTGCCATAATATTACTCCTTGTGCGCCTCACGGCGCTCAAAACGCGCACCGCTCCCCTACTTTTGCGGGGCACGGTGCGCGGCTATATAGACCGCAGACCAAAAGATCTGCGGTTGCGGCTTGATTTGTATAAAAGGTTACTCTGCCTTGGGCTCCTCTGCGGGTGCCTTATCGTCCTTTTTGACCAGAGTGGTAAGCTTTTCCACCAGCTCGGGCAGCATGGTCAGGGCGCGGTCGATACTGTTGGAGCTATCCGACAGCTGGATGGTGCGCACGCAGCCATCCTTGATGACCAGAAATGCCACCGGCTGGATGTTGACACCGGCACCGGAGCCGCCGCCAAACTGATCTTTGTTGGCAGCGTTCTTGCCGTTAAAATCGGTACCGCCGGAGGCGAAACCGAAGCTCACCTTGGACACCGGCAGGATGGTGATACCATCCTCGGTGGTGATGGGCTTGCCGATAATGGTGTTGGAGTCCACCATCTGGTGAATTTTCTCCATCGTAACATTCATCAGGCCCTGAATAGGATGCTCTGCCATAAAACAACTCTCCTTTATTCATCCGTGCAGGCAGCAGTCCGCCGGAAAGCATTCTGATATAGATTTAGTGTACCACACTTTATATAAAGATGTCCAATACTTTTTTGCGCCAGAACTCGTACAGCACCCGTACAGCAGCAATAACAATGAACAGCGCCTGTGCGCTGACCCGGAAGGATACCCTATCCTGTACGGTAGGCTGGGCGCTGCCGAAGTCCGGCAGAATGCGCAGCTGGTCAAATTCCAGAAAGAAAAAGCGATCCAGCACGCCAAGGGTCGGGTACAGCCACGCTTGCAGCTTGCCGTAGCTGCGGGCAGCTGCGGCGGGGTCCGCACCGCGCACGCCAAGGCAGACCGAGATCTTTGTAAAGCGGATGGCGCCAAACACCGCCTGCAGCAGCGTACCCACGCCCCGCAGCATGGTGCAGAGCACATCCAGCGTGATCTTTGCTTTTTGACGGGGCGGCTTTTCAGCTTTAGGCTTTGCGGGCTGCGCAGCCTTTTTTTCAGCCTTTTTGCGCTTACGCTCTGCACGCCATGCGCGGAATTTTGCTTTCAGCCTGCCGGTAAAGCCTTTGGGCTCCTCCGGCTGGGCGGGCGGTTCCGGCTTTGGGTATTGGAACACCGGAAAAGTGATGCCCAGTGCCCCGGCCTTTACGGTAAGCGTATCGTTTTGCCAGCAGACATCCGCGCAGAAGGGGCACAGCAGCAACAGCGCCGCCAGCGCCAACAAAATCAGCAGCAGGATGCCCACCACCTTGAGGATAAGCAGCAGACAAGCGCCCACTGCGGAAAGAACCATGCCCATGGATCAGCCCTCACTTTCGGTCGGATCATCTGCCGGTGCATCGCTGTGCACCGGCGGCAGGTCTGCCAGACTGGACAGGCCGAACACACGCAAAAAGGTATCGGTGGTGCGGAAGCTGACCGGACGGCCCGGCAGATCCAGACGCCCGGCTTCTTCTATCAGGCCTTTTTCCAGCAGGCCGGACACGCTGGACGAGGAGTCCACGCCGCGCACCTGCTCAATAAAGGCGCGGGACACTGGCTGATTATAGGCGATGACGGTCAGGGTCTCCATGGCCGCAGGGCCAAGCGGCACAGCGCGGCGGCTGTCCAGCACGCGGCGCACACAGTCTGCCCACTGGGTCTTGGTGGCCAGCTGCCACCGGGTATTCAGATGCAGCAGACACAGGCCGCTGTCCTCCCGCTGATAGCGGGTGTGCAGGGTCTCCAGCGCAGCATCCACGCTGGACTGGGGCAGCTGCACTGCCTGTGCCAGCTTATCGGCACCTATGGGGTCGCCGCAGGCAAAAAGCATAGCCTCCACGGCGGCAAGGGTTTGTTTCTGGTTCATGGGTTCTCCTTATTGCGTTCCGGGCGGGTGCGGCGCATGGTCAACGCTCCCCGGTCGTCCAGTGCGACACGTCCGCCGCGCACCAGCTCCAGCAGCGCCAGAAAGGTGGCTACGTTGGTGCTGCGGCTCTGGCTGCGGGAAAACAGCTGCTCCATCTTTGCCACAGTGCCGCCCAGCATCCGGCGCAGGATGTACACCACCCGGCTGGTGACCGATACCATGGGCGCGGTGACCAGCGGTTCAAACTGCTGCTGGGTGGGCACGCGGCGGATCCTGGTGCGGCCTGCCAGTGCCTGCCAGTAGTCCGCCAAGATCTGCGGGGCGTGGTGCAGCGCGTAGGTGTTGTCCCACTCCATCTCCATAGGACGGCGCACGAATACCGGAGCGGCCTCCCCTTTTGCGCGCAGCAGAGCCGCCATGCGGCGGCACTGGTCGTACTCGATGAGTTGGCCGGTAAGCTCCTGCTTCATGCGCTCGCCCTCTTCGCTGCGGGGCAGCAGCAGAAAGCTTTTCATCTCCACCAGATGCGCCGCCATTTCAATGAAGGCGCTGGCAGTCTCGGGGTCGGGGTCAGCCTGCTCCACGGTGCGGGTGTACTGGTCGATCAGCTGCAGGATGGGGATATTGTGCAGGTCCATCTTATGCTTGGCCACCAGCGCCAGCAATAATTCCAGCGGGCCGTCAAAATCTTCCAGATGGAAGGTCAATTCCTCTGCCACTCAGATCACCGCCCCAAGGCTGCTGGCATAAACGGCGTAGGCGATCTTATCGATATAGCCGGTGCCTGCGCCCAAAAGCGACCACACTACGTTGTTCAGGTAGTAGAGCGGCGTATCCAGAAAGCCGCCCCAAACCGCTGCCAGCATGACGATCATGATATATTTTTCGTACCGCATCAGGCCAAAGTAGATACGCTGCGGCAGCACCACCAGCAGAATGCGGCTGCCGTCCAGCGGCGGCACCGGAATCAGGTTGAACACCGCAAGGCTCACGTTCATCAGCACCAGATAGCGCAGGAACATGGCAATGTAAATGGTGGCGTTATTGACCGGTGCCCAGTAGTACATCACCTTCCATGCCACCATGCCAAGGTAAGCCAGCACAAGGTTTGCCACAGGGCCTGCCAATGCGGTAAGCGCCATGCCCCACTTGGGGTTTTTGAAGTTGCGGGGGTTGGTGGATACAGGCTTTGCCCAGCCCACGCCCGCAAACACCATGCACAGCGTGCCCAGCAGGTCAAAGTGGGCAAAGGGGTTCAGCGAAAGACGCCCCTCGCGTTTGGCGGTGGCATCGCCCAGCAGCCATGCTGCCAGCGCATGGCCAGCCTCGTGGAACGGGATAGCCACCAGCGCCACCAGTGCGCGGATAATATAATAGGTTGCCTGTGCGGTCATGTAAATCTCCTGTCAAAATAAATTCCTTCCTTTATAATACTATTTTTTTGTGCCCTGCACAAGCCCCACAGCACCGGGAATGCAAAAAGCTACAGAAAATTTAAAAAAAGACTTGCTTTTTCTTTGCATCTCTGGTAAAATAGTCAAGCTGATTATTTTGATTCCATACTTCACTGTAGGAGGTGCAAGTACCATGGCTAAGTGTGAATGCTGCGGCAAGGGTGTTACCTTTGGTATCAAGGTCTCCCACTCTCATCGCCGTTCCAACCGTACCTGGAAGCCGAATGTCCGTCGTGTCAAGGCGGTCGTGGAGGGCTCTCCCAAGTATGTCTACGCATGCTCCCGTTGCCTGCGCGCTGGCAAAGTTACCCGCGCTGTCTAATTTGGTGTATGTGGCCGGTCACTTTGTCGAGTGGCCGGCTTTTTTATTTGCCGTAAGGAGAGAAATAAAATGTCTTTGCCTGTTGATCCCATCATGCTGCTGAGCGTGGTGAACCTGAAACTGCGGGATCAGTATAAGGATCTCGATGCGCTGTGCGAGGATCTGGAGGCCGACAAGGCCGGTCTGTGCGCAAAGCTGCACGCTGTGGGCTACGATTACGACCCGCAGCGCAACCAGTTTGTCTGATTATAGCTTCCAAATCCGGCACCGGTGCGCAACGACTGTGCCCGGGCCGGTGAATGATAAAATAAGGAGTGCTTGATTTATGATCCAGGGTACCTATTACAAAGAGTGGAGCACGGTTCTTGGCCGTGAGATGGAGTTTAAGGTTTACGGCCATGCCGGTGTGCCAGTGCTGGCGCTGCCCGCCCGCGGCGGCCGTTTTTACGACTGGGAGAACAACGGGATGCCCGACGTCATTGCCCAGCTGCTGAACGAGGGCAAGGTGCAGCTGTTCTGCGCAGATGCCGTGGACGGCGAGGGCCTTTTGAACGGTGATCTGCCCCAGCGCCGCCGCGCCGAGCTGCAGGAGAAGTATTTCGTCTACCTGACCGCAGAACTGGCTCCCCGCATTCTGACCCTGAACAACGCCAAAAAGGGCACCCGGATCTGGACTGCCGGTGTAGACTTGGGCGCTTACCACGCCGTCCACTGCCGCCTGCGTCGTCCCACCCTGTTTGCCGGTGCTGTGGGTATGGGCGGTATCTACGACCTGACCCGCTTCTGGGGTACCGACAGCGACGACATGGTACTGCGCTGCACTCCCCTTGCCTATCTGCAGGAGAACGGCATTGCCAACAAGCCGGCGCTGACCAAGGCCGAGGAGAACAGCCTGATCCTCTGTGCCGGTCAGGGCGCCTACGAGGGCGATGCACTGGATGACACGCAGGCACTGGCCGATCTGCTGAAGGATCAGGGAATGCCCGCACATCTGGAGATCTGGGGCGGTGACGTCTCCCACGACTGGTACTGGTGGGGCAAGATGTGGAGCCTGTTTGCACCGCGCATTCTGGAAGTAAAGTAAGAGCTTACAACGAGGGAAAGCCTGCGGGCTTTCCCTCGTTTTCTTTTTCTTGATTTCCTACTTGAATTGTCGGATATTGTGTGCTATACTGCTGTTGCAAGAAAATATACCCCATGGGGGTTTATGAAGGGAGCGATTCCGAGATGGAAGAGACCAAAAAGCCCTGTTGCTGCTGTGACGATGCACCGGAAGCAGACACCGCGTCAGATACTGCTGTCCCCTGCTGCTGTCGTCACAAAGAGCGCAGCCCGGAGGAATACAAAGCTCTGCTCAACCGGCTGAACCGCATTGAAGGGCAGGTGCGCGGTATCCGCGGGATGCTGGAAAAGGACGCCTACTGCGTGGACATTCTGGTACAGGTGGCCGCAGCCAATGCGGCGCTGAACAGCTTTTCCCGGGAATTGCTGGCACAGCACATCGGCAGCTGCGTGGCAGATGACCTGCGTGCCGGCAGTGACGAAAAGCTGGAGGAGCTGCTCCGGCTGCTGCCCAAACTGATGAAATGACCGCCCGCCGGGCAGACTGACCACAAGGAGAAAAAGCAATGGAACAATTCAATGTTACCGGCATGAGCTGCGCGGCCTGCTCTGCCCGGGTGGAAAAGGCCGTAAAGAGCGTGCCGGGCGTTACCGACTGTTCGGTAAGCCTGCTGACAAACTCCATGGGCGTGGAGGGGACCGCAGAGGATGCCGCCATTATCCGTGCCGTAGAGCAGGCCGGTTACGGCGCAAGCCCCAAAAAAGCCGCCGCAGCGGCCAGCACCAGCGCAGAGCTGGATGCTCTAGCAGACCACGAAACGCCCAAGCTGAAACGGCGGCTCATCGCCTCGCTGGGCTTTTTGCTGGTACTGATGTACTTTTCCATGGGGCACATGATGTGGGGCTGGCCGCTGCCCCGCTGGTTTGACGGCAACCACATCGCCATGGGGCTGGTACAGCTGCTGCTGGCGGGCATCGTGATGGTGATCAACCAGAAGTTTTTCATCAATGGCTTCAAGGGGCTGGTGCACCGCTCCCCTAACATGGACACGTTGGTGGCTATGGGCTCGATGGCAAGCTTTGTGTGGAGCACCTACGCCCTGTTTGCCATGACCGATGCGCAGCTGCACGGCAACGAGGAACTGGTCATGCACTACATGATGGAGTTCTATTTTGAGTCTGCCGCCATGATCTTGACCCTTATCACCGTGGGCAAGATGTTGGAAGCGCGCTCCAAGGGCAAGACCACCGATGCGCTCAAAAGCCTGATGAAACTTGCCCCCAAGACCGCTACCCTGCTGCGAGATGGCATCGAGGTGACCGTGCCCATTGAGCAGGTGCAGAAGGAGGACATCTTTGTGGTGCGCCCGGGCGAGAACATCCCGGTGGACGGCATCGTGCTGGAGGGCAGCAGCGCCGTGAATGAGAGCGCCCTGACCGGCGAGAGCATTCCGGTGGACAAAGCCGTAGGCGATAAGGTAAGCGCCGCCACCACCAACCAGTCCGGCTATTTGCAGTGCCGCGCTACCCGCGTGGGCGAGGACACCACGCTGGCGCAGATCATCCGCATGGTCAGCGATGCCGCCGCCACCAAAGCTCCCATTGCAAAGATCGCGGATACCGTATCCGGCTTTTTCGTGCCTGCGGTCATCAGCATTGCAGTGGTCACCACCCTTGTCTGGCTGCTGCTGGGGCGGGATGTCGGCTACGCGCTGGCGCGGGGCATCTCGGTGCTGGTCATCAGCTGCCCCTGTGCGCTGGGTCTTGCAACGCCGGTGGCTATTATGGTGGGCAACGGCCTTGGTGCGAAGAACGGCATCCTGTTCAAGACCGCAGCGGCGTTGGAAGAAGCCGGACGCACCCGCATCGTGGCGCTGGACAAGACCGGCACTATCACCTGCGGCGAACCTACCGTCACCGACCTTCTTCCCGCTGCGGACGTGACTGAGACCGAGCTGCTCACGCTGGCAGCCGCGCTGGAGGGACGCAGTGAGCACCCGCTGGCGCGGGCAGTGCTGGCCTATGCGGAGGAAAAGCAGCTGGAGCTGCCCCCTGTTACCGATTTTACCGCCCTGCCGGGCAACGGCCTTACCGCCAAGCTGGAGGGCAAGGAGGTCTTTGGCGGCAGCGCTGCATTTATTAGCACAAAGGTCGCTATCCCTGCTGCGCTGCAAACGCAGGCTGCTGCACTGGCTGCGCAGGGTAAAACGCCCCTCTTCTTTGGCGGCGCTGACCATCTGCTGGGCGTTATCGCGGTAGCAGATACCATCAAGGAGGACAGTCCGCAGGCCATCCGGGAGCTGCGGAATATGGGCATCCGGGTGGTGATGCTGACCGGCGACAACCAGCGCACCGCTGAAGCCATTGGCCGGCAGGCCGGTGTGGACGAGGTGATTGCCGGGGTGCTGCCGGAGGGCAAGGAAGCCGTCATCCGGCAGCTGCAAAAGTACGGCAAGGTAGCTATGGTGGGTGACGGCATCAACGACGCCCCTGCCCTGACCCGCGCTGACACCGGCATTGCCATCGGCGCAGGCACGGACGTAGCCATCGACGCTGCGGACGTAGTACTGATGAACTCCAAGCTTTCGGACGTGCCTGCCGCCATCCGGCTGAGCCGCGCTTCCCTGCGCAACATCCACGAAAACCTGTTCTGGGCGTTCATCTACAATATCATCGGCATCCCGCTGGCAGCCGGTGTGTTTATCCCCTTGGGGCTGACGCTGAACCCCATGTTCGGCGCAGCTGCCATGAGCCTTTCCAGCTTCTGCGTGGTGAGCAACGCTTTGCGGCTGAACCTGTTTGACCTGCACAGCGCAAAGCGTGACCACCCGCCCAAACACGTCCCTGCCCTGCCCGCTGCCCTTGTGCAGCCCGCAGCGGAGGAAGATACAACTCAAAAGGAGGAGACCACTATGAAAAAGACCCTGACCGTAGAAGGCATGATGTGCCCCCACTGTGAAGCCCGCGTCAAGAAGGCCCTGGAGGCTCTGCCGCAGGTGGACGAGGCTGTTGTCAGCCACGAAGCCGGTACTGCCATCGTTACCCTGAACGCAGAGGTGGACGATGAGGTGTTGAAGAAGGCCGTGGAGGCACAGGACTACTCTGTCACCGGCATCCAGTAAGGTTCAGCCACCACAAATGCAAAAAGAGGCAGCTGCGCGTATTCTGCGCAGCTGCCTTTTTGCAGCAGAACAATGTATTTCGTCCTTTACATCCTCGATAAAAACATCCCTGCCAGCTGCACAGTTCCATAGCAATGCAGAAGGGGTATATTATAAGTCCATTAACAGAGCTGCGATGGGTTCCATGTAAAGCTGCTCGTAGCCCGCCGCATTGGGGTGTATGCCGTCACTGGTATATTTATCACTCAATCTGCTGCTACCGTATGGCCCCATAGGAGGGGCACTTTCTTCAATATCAACATAGGGCACGTCCCACTTTTGCAGTACTGCAAGGATGGCAGGTTTATAGGTCTTATACCAGTTATCTCTGTCAGCAAACAGCCCGCCATGCGGGAATACATAAGCCACACGCTTCTCGCTGTGATTTTTGGCCAGATATTCCAGTGTCTTTTCCAGCGCACCCGTTACGGTCGTTTCATCGTAAACGGCATCAAATCCATCGGTCAGTGTGCCGACTGCGGCTTTGTTCCACGCATCATTGATGCCGCCCTCCAGCAGGATGTAATCTGCCTTTTCCAGCGCATCGGAGCTTGTCACGATTGTGCAGATGCAGGCTCTGGTGCCGCCATTCACGTTGTCTGCAATGTTCGGTGCCAGCGTTGCGCCGTCCGCAGCCTCATTTATAAAGGTCATCCCATACTTTCGCGCTACTGCTTTTCCAAATCCGCCTTCGCTGCCGGTACCATAAGCGATGCTGTCGCCTGCAACATATAAAGTCTTTCCGATCAAAATGTCGGCCGCCATATCGTTGACATTCGCAGCGGAGTTAGAAATGACCGGTTCTTTCTTGTCGAGCTTCGTCACGTCATTGACGCTGCCAACAACGCCAGCAGCAACAACTGCGGCAAGAACCACGCCCAAAACAGCACGGCAAGCCTTAGTCAAACAGAACTTAAACACATTGATTTCTCCCATATATTTTTAATTGCAAGGCCGCCTTTTTCCTTTTGGATGCTCTCTTTGTCGATCACGCCAAAGTCTATGTAATATGAGTGCTTGCCGCCTCTTTTTCTGACCACACTCATGCCGTTACTCTTCTATCAAAGAGTTTTGCTCTTACGGCATGATTCTACCATATATTGTTTTAGCAGTCAAATAGTCTGCCCACATCGAGAATTATATTTATAGCCGCCTTTTTAAAGCCTGAAACGCAAAAAAGCCCGCTGCAAGGCGGAATGTCCTTGCAGCGGGCAGCATAGATAACCGGGGAACCCTTATCAGACTTCAGTGTTGAAGTAGCGCTTCAGCAGGCCCTCAAAGCCACGGCCGTGACGAGCTTCATCCTTTGCCATCTCGTGGACGGTATCGTGGATGGCGTCCAGATTCAGCGCCTTAGCCTTCTTGGCCAGATCCATCTTACCGGCGCAGGCACCGCACTCGGCCTCGGCACGCATCATCAGGTTCTTCTTGGTGCTGTCGGTCACGACCTCGCCCAGCAGCTCTGCAAAGCGGGATGCGTGGTCAGCCTCTTCGTAAGCATAGCGCTTGTAGGCCTCGGCGATCTCGGGGTAGCCCTCACGCTCTGCCACACGAGCCATAGCCAGATACATACCGACCTCGCTGCACTCGCCCTCGAAGTTTGCGCGCAGACCATCAACGATCTCCTGCGGCACGCCCTCTGCCTTGCCGATGCCGACAACATGCTCGGTGACATAGGTGTTGCCGGTCTTCTCCACAAAAGCGGAAGCGGGAGCCTTGCAAACGGGGCACTGAGCGGGGATCTCACCCTCAGCGATATAACCACAAACGGTGCAAACGTATTTCTTCATAAGAATTTACCTCCATTCGATCTGTTAAAAATGATACAGGACGGAAACCACCCGCCTGTTGCTTCTATGCTGGGCAGCCGGGCTGCCGGGTATAGAAAGAGCCATGGAAAGATGCTTTGTGCTTTGTGCACTTCCCTTTCCATGGCTCTATTATAGCGAATAATTCCTAGTTAGTCAAGTATATTTTTAAGAATTATTCCTATTTATTAAAATCTGGCAGGATGCCCAAATTCCATTACGGAAAACTGGACGCATTACCGGAATCAGACCTGCAGGTTGCCGCTGGTAGCAGCATCGGAACCGGCAGTGGCGTCAAACTCGTAGTCGTTGCCGGGCAGGATGGCGTTGAGCAGGATACCTGCAATCGCAGCCACAGCCAGACCGGACAGGTTGATGGTGACGCTACCAACGGTAAAGCCAACGCCACCCACAGAGTTGAAGCCCAGTGCACACACCAGAATGACGGCGGCAACGATCAGGTTGCGGCTGTTGGTGAAGTCCACGCGGTTCTCCACCACGTTGCGCACACCGATGGCAGAGATCATGCCGTACAGCACAAAGCTGATACCGCCGATGATGCCGGTGGGGATGGTGTTGATGACGGCCTCGAACTTGGGGCTGAAGCTCAGGATGATAGCCAGCACAGCGGCAATGCGGATGACCAGCGGGTCGTAGATCTTGCTCAGTGCCAGCACGCCGGTATTCTCGCCGTAGGTGGTGTTGGCGGGACCGCCCAGCAGACCGGCCATGGTGGTGGCCAGACCATCGCCCATCAGGGTGCGGTTCAGGCCGGGGTCATTGATATAGTTGTGGCCGACAGTGGCGCTGATGGCAGCGATATCGCCAACGTGCTCCATCATGGTAGCCAGTGCGATGGGGATGATGGTGAACAGCGCACTGATGAACTCCGGGCTGCCGTCAATGGCGAACAGACCCATAGCCTCCTTGTGCAGGGGGATGCCCAGCCAGGCGGCCTCGGAGATCTTCTGGAAGTCCACTGCGCCGGTGACCAGTGCCACCGCGTAGGAGACCAGCACGCCGATGAGGATGGGCAGGATCTTGACCATACCCTTGCCCCAGATGTTGCACACGATAACGGTGCCCAGTGCCACAAAGGCCAGCAGCCAGTTAGACTGGCAGTTGGTGATGGCAGAGGGGGCAAGGATCAGGCCGATGGAGATGATGATGGGGCCGGTGACCACCGGCGGGAAGAACTTCATGATGCGGCGGATGCCAAAGGTGGAGATCAGCAGGCTGGCCACCAGATAGACCAAACCCGAGAATGCAATGGCAGCGCAGGCATAAGGCAGCATCTTGGTGTTGGCAACGGTCAGGTTGCCATCGGCATCAGCCAGCATGGGAGCCACGATGGAGAAGCCGCCCAGATACGCAAAGGAGGAACCGAGGAATGCCGGGACCTTCTTTTTGGTGATGAGGTGGAACAGCAGCGTGCCCAGACCGGCACACAGCAGAGTGGTGGAAACGCTCAGGCCGGTGAGCAGCGGCACCAGAACCGTTGCACCGAACATGGCAAACATGTGCTGCACACCCAGAATAAACATCCGGCCGGTGCCCAGCTTTCTGGCGTCGTATACGCCCTTGGAGTAATCGATTTTTTCGTTCATAGAAAACCTCCTGTACTGTTATTCCCAAAAAAAGAGGCATTGCCGTTGAAACAGCAGTGCCTCTGAATTTCAGGAACAAGACCTCCACACAAAAATGGGAAAGAAGCAGCTATGCAGTCGCTCACGCTTGAACATTGTGCTCCTCCCCTTCTTTTTTGTGTTCTTTCCAACAACCGGAACCGCTCCGGCAAGGCAGCAGCAGCGCCGCAGCCTTTTTATTAAGTATAGCAGATTTTGGGCTATCCAGCAAGGTGTTGACAGCTTTTTCTTGCCGGTTACACTGCGCCGTGGGCTGCGGGGGTTGCGCTTTGGGGCGGAATGCCCTATAATAGAGCCTGTTCTTATTTCCTACTATCATAATGTGTTGATATTACAGGAGGCTCTATGCTCTATCTGGATTATTCTGCCAACACCCCTGTGGACGAGGAAGTGCTGCAATGCTTCTGCGAAGCCGAGCGGCGCTACCCGGGCAATGCCAATGCCCACCATCAGGCAGGCGCTGCCGCAAAGGCCGCTATAAACGAGGCGACCCGCAGCATTGCCCGCTGTCTGGGGGCACCGCCTGCAGGCATCATCTACACCTCCGGTGCAAGTGAGGCCAACAATCTTGCCGTGAAGGGGCTGGCAGCGCTGGGAGGTACAGAGGGCAGGCATATTCTTTCTACCCCGCTGGAGCATTCGTCTGTCAGCGGCAGTCTGAATGCACTGCAAAAACAGGGGTACGAGGTGGAACTGCTGGACATCCTGTCGGACGGCACAGTGGACCTTGCAGACCTGAAAAAGCGGCTGCGCCCTGACACCGTGTTGGTGGCTGTGACCGCCGTGGACAGCGAGTTGGGTGTCGTGCAGCCCATTGCGGAAATCGCAGAGTTTTTAAAGGCGTATCCCAACTGCCATTTCCATGTGGATGCCACGCAGGCAGTGGGAAAATTTCCTGTCCAGTTTGAGGGCATGGACACCATGAGCCTGACCGCTCATAAGTTTTACGGACTGAACGGCATTGGCGTGCTGGTAAAACGGCTGGGGCTGGTACTGCCGCCCCTTATCCACGGTGGAGAGAGCACTACCCCCTACCGCAGCGGCACGCCTACCGTGGCCCTTGCCTGCTCGCTGGCGCTGGCCTTGGAAAAGGCTACTGTGGAGCTGCCCGCCCGCGCCGCAACTGTCCGCAGCCTGAGCGACCGGCTACGCGCAGAGCTTTCCCGCTATCCAAAAGTGCGCATCAACAGCCCGGCAAATGCTGTGCCGCATATCCTGAACCTGAGCGTGCAGGGCGTAAAGGGTACCGTGTTCCAGCGAGAGCTGGACGCACGCGGGGTATGTGTCTCAGTCAAATCCGCCTGTTCATCCGATGGACTGCCCTCCCGCGCGGTGCTGGCAGTCAGTCAGGACCGGCGCAACGCCCTTTCCTCTTGGCGCATCAGCCTGAGTCATCTTACCACAAAGGAGGAAGTGACCGGCTTTCTGCACGCCTTTGCAGACTGCTATAACGCCCTGACCCGGTAAAGGAGCTGTGAAACAAAGCCGTTTGTAGCTGCCATAAACAAACAAAAAGACCTTCCCGCTCTCCGGAACGGGAAGGTCTTTATAAATTGCTAGTTAGCCTTGGAACTTACGTTCAAGGACAAAATCACTCAATGATCTTGCCAACAACGCCGGAACCAACGGTACGGCCACCCTCACGGATAGCGAAACGCAGGCCCTCTT
>ERZ1034901.625-NODE-625-length-27564-cov-7.504017_pt1 | contig 27564 bp, 30 predicted proteins | sample MGYA00520628_ERZ1034901 | MGnify/ENA primary metagenome ERZ1034901 (study PRJEB33766, sample SAMN09781783) | gut metagenome | biome: gut microbiome | host: Homo sapiens | place: Madagascar | study: EMG produced TPA metagenomics assembly of the PRJNA485056 data set... | reverse complement strand
GGGATCAAAAGTGGCGGCAAAGTCGCTCCGGGGGCTTTTTAAGAGCATGAAAGGAAGGTGAATGTCGGTTTGGGACGCACAAAAGTTCCGCAAGATGGTACCCACCGGCGTCGCCCGCCGGCAATGACGCTCGAAGAACGTGAAGAACAGCTCATGGCTGCCGCTGTTAATCTGGCTGAGGAGCAAATACTCAATAAAACGGCGTCCGCTCAGGTGCTTGTGCATTTTTTGAAGCTGGCCACAACGAGAGAAAGGCTCGAGAAGGAGAAACTGGTCAAAGAGAACGAGTTACTCAAGGCCAAGACCAACGCCATCGAGTCGGCGGAGGATATTAAGGAGCTGTACTCCAACGCCATCAACGCCATGCGCCGGTATAATGGCAGTGGTGATATTCAGGACGAGGACGATCGGGATGATTATTAGGTGCTACAAGGAGCTGTCCAGAATCGAGAGCTATGAAGAGCGATTCCGATATTTGAAGCTCGTTGGACAAGTCGGCGAGAGTACATTCGGATTCGATCGATACCTCAATCAGATCGTATATTCCTCGAGGCGATGGAAGCAGGTTCGCAATGCGGTGATAATTCGCGATGAAGGCCGAGACATGGGTGTCGAAGGATACGAGATTCAAGGCCGGATTGTTATTCACCACATGAATCCTATTTCCATAGAGGATGCCGAGAAAGACAGCGAATTTATATATGACCCGGAGTTCCTCATATGCGTGGCTCCTATAACGCACAACGCCATACACTATGGTGATGAAAGCCTGTTGCCTAAAGGCCCTGTAGACAGATTCCCTAACGACACGTGTCCGTGGAGGCGGTGATAATTTGGAAGAGAGCATACTTACGACGATCAAGAAATTGCTCGGACTTGACGAGAGCTATGAAGCGTTCGATACCGACGTTATCATTGCCATAAACACGGCACTCATGGCTCTTACGCAGATGGGCATAGGCCCGAAAACCGGATTTAGAATCGAAGATGACGGGGCGACTTGGAAAGATTTTCTGGGATCGGATGCGATCGATCTGGAAGCGGCCAAGTCGTACGTTTTTATAAAAGCCCGCCTCATGTTTGATCCACCGAGCAGTTCGGTGGTCGTCGAGGCGTACAACAAGGCCGCCGCGGAATGCGAGTGGCGGCTTAACGTACAGCGTGACCCTGAGTAATTCGGGAAGGAGGTGTAAACACGACGTGTATGAATATTTGATTCATGCTGGTATACGAGGGCAGAAATGGGGCGTAAGACGGTTCCAGAACAAGGACGGCACATGGACCGCTGAAGGAAAGAAACGCCGAGCCGCGAAGGAAGGATATTCCGATAAATCCAGCAAAAAGTCGAAAGACGACAAAAAGAAAGAAAAAATAGATCTTTCAAAGATGAGCGATGATGAGCTTCGATCCAGAATCAATCGAATGCAACTCGAGGAGCAGTATAAACAGTATCTTGCCAAGGCGAATCCCAAGAAAAAAAGCAAGGTCAAAGAAGTTATGTCGAAGCTTGTTGAGAACGCTGCCATGACCATCGGCAATAAGGCTGTTGAGAGCATCGCGAATAAGATGTTTGCGAAATCCAAACCGAAGAAAAAGCCGATCGACCTCGATTCGCTTACGCCTGAAAAGCTCAAAAAGATGACAAAAGAAGAGCTTGATGAGGTCAATGCTTATGCAGATGCGCTTAAGAAAGCTGAAGGAGTATTCCAGAAAAGCGAAAAAATAAAACTTACAATGAAAGAAAGAATGTCCGACATATCGAACGTTGCCGCTTATCAAAATGCTGGAGCAGCATATTTCAATGCACTCGCCTCCGATAAGGCGTCCTATGATGATAACGCATACTACAAATGGCTTGAGGATCATTCTACGCCCGAACAGGCATATTTCAGTCGCCTTAATTCTGTCAGCAGTACGAATGACGAAAAAGCATATTATGCATGGCTCGGAAAGCATGCGATGTCGGATTAATATTTTTAAAGAGGTGAATCAAAATGGCTCTCTCGAACACGGCCACGCCGAAGTATTACGGCCAGTTTAGAGAGGCCGTGCTTCGCGGTGATATTCCGGTCTGTCAGGAAATCTCCATGCAGATGAACCGAATAGACAGTCTTATTGCTAATCCTGCGGTATACTACGACCCATATCCGGTAGAAGGATTTATAAGGTTTTGCGAGGATGAATTGACGCTTACCGACGGCAACGATCTTCATCTACTGGATTCATTTAAACTGTGGGCGGAGGATGTGCTCGGATGGTATTACTTTATAGAACGAAGCGTCTATGAACCGGGAGAAGACCATCATGGTGGTCGATACGTCCAGAAGACCATAAAGAAACGGCTGATCAATAAGCAGTATCTTGTCGTCGGACGATCGGCTGCGAAATCACTTTACGCAGCATGCCTTCAAGCTTATTTTCTTACGGTAGACACGAGTACCACACACCAGATTGTTGTTGCTCCGACAATGAGACAAGCCGATGAGACGCTTTCTCCAATTAGGACAGCTATAACACGATCCAGAGGTCCACTATTCAAATTCCTGACGGAAGGATCTCTCCAGAATACGACCGGATCGAAAGCTAATAGAACGAAGCTAGCATCAACGAAGAAGGGCATCGAGAATTTCATGACGAACTCGCTTATGGAGATACGTGTCATGGATACCGATAAGCTTCAGGGACTTCGATGCAAGGTTGCGACGATCGACGAATGGCTTTCTGGTGATACGCGAGAGGACGTCGTTGGCCCAATCGAGCAGGGTGCGGCCAAGATAGACGACTATCTGATCATCTCGACGAGCAGCGAGGGCTGCGTTCGAAATGGTGCCGGCGATACAATCAAAATGGAACTGATGAACATTCTCAAGGGTAAAGTTCCGAGTCCTCATACATCGATATGGTACTACAAGCTTGACGATATTTCGGAAGTTGGCGATCCATCGATGTGGATCAAGGCTAATCCGAATCTCGGAAAGACCGTGACCTATGAGACCTATCAGCTCGATGTGGAGCGAATGGAGGCGAACCCCTCGACGAGGAACGATATTCTCGCCAAGAGATTCGGGATTCCGATGGAGGGTTATACATATTTCTTCACCTATGAAGAGACGAGACCTCTTGTGCGAAAGCGTGACTATTGGCAGATGGTTTGTTCTATGGGCGCTGATCTTTCGCGAGGAGACGACTTCTGCGCGTTCACATTTTTGTTCCCTCTGTCCGACGGGTCTTACGGAATAAAGACACGATGCTATATTACATCGGTTACACTGGTCAAGCTCCAGAAGGCCATGCGGCAGAAGTATGAAGAATTTATTCAAGAGGGCACGTTGATTGTTCTCGAGGGAACGGTGCTTGACATGATGGAGGTTTATGATGATCTCACAAAGCACATCGAAGACAATCAGTACGACGTGCGCAGCTTTGGATTCGACCCTTACAACGCACGGGAATTTGTCGATCGATGGGAAAGAGAAAACGGCCCTTATGGCATTGAAAAAGTCATTCAGGGCGCAAAGACTGAAAGCGTACCGCTCGGCGAGCTGAAGAAACTCGCAGAAGAAAAGCTCCTGTTGTTTGATGAGCAGATTATGAGCTTTACGATGGGTAACTGTATCACGATTGAAGATACCAATGGCAATCGGAAGTTGCTCAAGCGCCGAAATGAACAGAAGATCGATAGCGTATCTGCGCTTATGGATGCATATATTGCTTACAAGCTGAACAAGGAGAATTTCGAGTAAATGGAGGGAACGTTCTACAACACTGGATACCTTGAGCTGTATCACTACGGCATAAAGGGTATGCGGTGGGGTGTTCGGCGATTTCAAAATAAAGACGGAAGCCTGACTCCAGATGGAGAAGATCGTTATAGAAAAAACAAAGGCGAACGCGATCATTCGAAAAGCGGATGGAACGAATTAAAAAGAATTGGAAGCCGTTTTATACAGCACTTAAGCTCTTTTAATATTTCGCGATTGAAGAATGACGTTAAGCGTGTTACCGTAAAAAGAGGGCAGGCCTTTGTGAAAACAATGGCGTTTGATAAGGAGCGAAAAAGCTCTGATGGCCCTATCGATCCTGATACCGGATTCAAGATAAAGACACGAAAAATGTCCCGAAGTGAGGACGCCGAAAGAGTTAATCCCGGATATTTCAACTTTAATGACAATACGAAACGAAATTGCGTTTTGTCGACATTGACCTACGAGCTTAGAAGACGTGGGTACGATGTGCGAGCCAAGAAAGCATCCCATGGGTATAAAACGACTGAAATCTCAACATGGTTTCCCGGAATAGAATACAAGGATTTCGGAAAGCGAAAAAATAGTGTGCTATCATATCGAGAGATGGATGAACTTAAAGGACTGCTGGCTAGACAAGGCAACGGCGCAAGAGGGAATCTATCCTACGGATGGTCGATAGGTGGAAGAAGGGGACGGCATAGTATGTCCTATGAAATCGTTGGTGGAAAAGTCATAGGTATTGACGCTTAAAAGGGCGAGGTGTATAATGACATCAACGTGATATTAGAACATGCTCAAAACGTTCGTTATGCTAGGATCGACAATGTCGACTTTGATCCGAAGTTTATAAAAGAGGTGGCCGAATGATGACATGGCAAGAAGCTAAGGCTATTTTCGAAAAAGAGATGCCTGAATTGACAGTCACTATGGTTACGGATTACGACCGAAGGCACTATTTTATAGAAGCCGTCGAAGACCCAGATGATGAAGAAGGCGAGTTTGATCCTTATTATGCCGTTGATAAGAAAACAAAGAAAGTGTGCAGTATGAATGTTACATACGATCTTGAAAAATGGTTTGAGTCCATTGAAAAGAGATTGAAGTATCGTCTACCATGATGAACAGCTCAGGTTGAAGTATTTGAGCCCTGCTTTTTGCAGAGGCTCTTTTTTTATTACTCAAAATTGATTGGGGGGGGGTAAAATGGCAGAATACGAACTTTATCACTACGGTGTAAAAGGCATGAAATGGGGCGTGCGTCGATTCCAGAATAAGGATGGCACATTGACCTCGAAGGGAAAGAAAAGATATTCTGGAAACAGAGGCGATATTGAGAAACAGATAGATCCGGAAAGTGACGATCAATGGATAGGGCTTCAAAAAGAAATCGAAAAGAAATCCGGAGATTGGTATAATCAAATAGGCGTTAGTAAACGTTTCGAGGATACTATAAAATGGGCAGGTAAAGCAAAGAAAAAACTCGAAGAAGAACTTAAACAATATAGAACGAAAGGGGATATCAAATTTGATGAAGCTCGAAAAAAACTGAACGAACTAGAGATTAAAAGATATAACAGTAAAGGCTTAAAGAAATTCATATATGGACTGAAAGCCGATGAAGCTCGTGGTCGCCTGTCGGACATTAGAACCGGAAATTTAACAGTACAGCTTACGCCTAAAGGCAGAGCCAAAGCTGACGAGATGTACTTTAAACGTCGCGAATTGGAAAAAGCGTTCAAAAAGAAACTAGAAAGTCGTTTGGCAAGTACTATTCTTAGAGATTTGGGATATAACGACACGAAGGCTGGTAGACAATTCTTGATTGACTACGAGCTACTCAGTTCTGATTAATTATGGATGGAGGGATTAAATGTTTGACAATGAACTTTATCACTACGGCGTACTTGGTATGAAATGGGGCATAAGAAAAGCTCGAAAGAGCGGCACTAATTATGTTTATAAAAGTCACGGACAGAAAAAATGGGAACGAAAGCTAGCAAAGGCCCAAAAACAAGGAACTGATACGACAGAGGCTACAAATAAGCTTGCTACTTACAAAGCACGAGATCGAGCTCGACAGAATTACGCTGCTCAAACGAAGACTGGGCACGCTATTGTAAGAGGCATTTTGTTGGGTCCCATTGGGGCTGGTTCTTACAATCGAGCTAGAGCGGCAGGTGCTAAAGTCGGTGATGCTGTCGTATCTGGCATTCTTACTAATATTATGGGTACCGCCGGTGTTGTTGGAACTAAGTATTTCGAGAATTCTAGCGCTCGAAGAGATGCTGGAGTAGCTCCGAATAAATGGGACAAACGTTATGGTAGTGCCGTGTCGACACTTAATAAAAGATAAAAATGAATATTATAGAGAGAGCTAAACGTGCTTGGAACGTTTTTACAAATCGTGATCCGACGAGCGGTATTAATTATACTCAGATCGGCGGTGGATACGCGAACAGACCGGATCGTGTCCGTCTGCATCCCGGAAACGAGCAGACGATTATATCTTCCATATATACGAGGATTGCGCTCGATGTTTCTCAGACGACGATCGTTCATGCGAGGATGGATGAAGACGGAAGATATATGGAGACGCTCGATACCGGTCTCAATCGCTGTCTCACGTTCGAGGCAAACATAGACCAAAGCGGAAAATCGTTCATGATCGATACGGTCATGAGTCTTTGCGATGAGGGATCGGTCGCGATCGTTCCAGTCGATACCGTTGGAAGCCCCCTTAATGGATCGTTCGAGATAAAGACGATGCGCGTCGGAAAGATCGAGCAGTGGTATCCGAGATATGTTCGAGTCATGGTTTATAACGATCGAACTGGCCAGCGAGAACCGCTTACGCTCCCCAAGGAATCGGTGGCAATCGTCGAGAATCCACTATATTCTGTCATGAATGAGCCGAACTCGACGCTCAGACGGTTAGCCTACAAGCTGGCCATGCTCGACGCTGTCGACGAGCAATCAAGTAGCGGCAAGCTTGACCTGATCATACAGCTTCCGTATACAATCAAGAGTGAATTGCGAAAGAAGCAGGCCGATGCACGACGAAAGGAAATCGAGGAACAGCTTACCGGAACCAAGTATGGCATTGCTTATACAGATGGTACCGAGAAGATCACTCAGCTCAACCGATCTATCGAAAACAACCTCATGAACCAGATTGAGTATCTGACAAACATGCTGTATTCTCAGCTGGGACTCACGAAGGCGGTATTTGATGGAACGGCCTCTGAGGATGAATTGAATAACTACTATGCCCGAACGATCGAGCCGATCGTCGCGGCCATCGCTGACGCTATGAATCGCCGGTTCCTAACAAAGACCGCGATTACACAGGGTCAGCGAATTTATTATTATCGAGATCCGTTCAAGTTTGTAACGGCGAGTAAGATGGGCGAGCTTGGCGAACGTTTCACGAGAAATGAAATTCTGACGACAAATGAAGTTCGTCAGGCAATCGGCATGAAGACCTCTACCGATCCGAATGCTGATGAGCTCAGAAACAAGAATCTGTACGCTCCGGAGGAAGAGTACGCGGACTACGCTCCGGAAAATCAAAATGGAGGTAATCAGGACGATGAAGAATACGTATGACTTCAGCGGCTGGGCCACCAAGAACGACCTTAAATGCTCCGATGGCCGAACCATTCGAAAGGATGCATTTAAGGATTGCGACGGCATGACGGTTCCACTTGTGTGGAATCATGATCATACCGAAGCGTTCAACGTTCTAGGACACGCTGAGCTGGAGAATCGACCCGAAGGCGTATTTACATACGGCTATCTCAATGATACCGAGATGGGAAGGCACGCCAAGGAACTCGTGCGGCACGGTGATATTACATCGCTGTCCATATACGCCAACAAGCTCCAGCAGGTTGGCGGAAACGTCATGCATGGCGTTATTCGAGAGGTATCACTCGTACTTGCGCCTGCGAATCCCGGGGCTCATATTACTGACGTTATTGAGCACAGCGATATTATGGGTGACTATGAAGATGGCGACGCTTACATAGAGTGCGGCGACGCACCCGTTCTCCGCCATGAGGAAGAATCCAAGCCCGAAGAAGAACTCAAACACAATGATGAAGGAGAAAAGAAAATGGCTGAAAAGACGCTGAAGGATGTTATTGACACTATGAATGAAGAGCAGAAGGAAGCGATGTACACCGTCGTTGGGCTTGCTCTGGAAGAAAACTCTGGTAACGATGAGGAGGATGACGACGTGAAGCACAATGTTTTTGAGAACGACAATGAAGAGAATACTCTGAGCCATGCTGAGATGAATGAGATTCTGGCGGATGGCAAGCGCTATGGCAGCCTGAAGGAGAGCTTCCTCCAGCATGGCATCGACAACATCGAGATGCTGTTCCCCGACAATAAGGCGCTGACCACCCAGCCTGAATTCTACAAGCGGGATATGAGCTGGGTCGATGTGGTCATGAGTGGCGTCCACCACACCCCGTTCAGCCGCATTAAGAGCACCTATGCCGACATCACGGCCGATGAAGCCCGTGCAAGGGGTTACGTGAAGGGAAACATCAAGGTGGACGAAGTGATTGCTGTGCTGAAGCGCACGACCAATCCGACGACCATCTATAAGAAGCAGAAGCTCGATCGCGACGACGTCATTGATATTACCGATTTCGATGTGATCAGCTGGCTGAAGGGCGAGATGCGCATGATGCTCAACGAGGAACTGGCGCGCGCCTTCCTTGTTGGCGACGGCCGTTCGGCCTCTTCTGATGACAAGATCAGCGAGACCAACATCCGTCCGATCTGGACTGACGATGACGTCTACACGATCAAGCAGCTGGTCACTGTCGCGCAGAACGCGACCGATGACGCCAAGGCCAAGGCGATCATTCGCGCCGCGGTTAAGAGCCGCAAGGATTACAAGGGCTCCGGCAACACCGTGTTCTTCACCACCGAGGACTATGTGACCGACATGTTGCTGATGGAGGATACCACCGGCCGAATCATTTACGACAGCATGGATAAGTTGGCGACGGCCATGCGCGTTCGTCGAATTGTGACTTCTCCTGTCCTTGAGGGTCTCCAGCGTACCGTTGGCGCGACGACCCGCGATCTGGTTGGCATCATCGTTGACCTGAGCGACTATAATGTTGGCGCGGACAAGGGCGGCGCTGTCAATATGTTCGACGATTTCGACATTGACTACAATGCTCAGAAGTATCTGATCGAAACCCGCTGCTCCGGCGCGCTGACCAAGCCGAAGAGCGCCATCGCGATCGAAATGACCACGACTCAGGGCTAATAAGGAGGTAAACAGACATGGCGAACAAGATTGAGCATCTCTACGAGCAGAGCAAGGATCTGCACATCCGCAACTATATTGTCTATGCCGATACCACGAAGAACTACGTTTATGCAGATGCGGCTTGCACGACCGGCAAGGAGCTGACGAAGGACGAGCTGATCGAGGCGTTCAAGAAGAACGTTCTGGTCAAGATCGGCTCTGACTTCTATGCGCCGACTCAGCTGGACATCGACACGACCTATGCGTCGCTGATCATGCTGGACGTCTCAGCGGCTTCTCCGGCCAAGCTGGTCAAGTACTCCAAGGAATACGCGGGCTAAGGAGAAATCAAAATGGGGAAGTTTTACGGAAAAGTCGGTTATGGCGAAACGGTCGAAACTTCCCCTGATATTTGGGAAGAGCAGATTGTTGAGCGCGCATATTATGGAGATATACTCAAGAACTCGAGACAGTGGGAGAAGGGTGAAGGACTTAACGACAACCTCAGGATAAACAACTCTATAAGTGTTGTCGCCGACGCCTATGCCTATGAAAACTTCGCGAACATTCGATATGTCGAATGGATGGGAGCCAAATGGAAAATCACAAATGTTGAAGTCCAGCGCCCGAGACTGATATTTACGCTCGGAGGTGTTTATAATGGACCGACGCAGTGAACTTGGTGCTCTTTTGAGAAAAACGCTTGGGAGTTCCAATGTCTATTTTCAGCCGCCAGAAACGGTGAAGCTCAAGTATCCGTGTATCATTTACACTCTATCCGGAGAACGTGTCCGCCATGCTGAGGATGCGCTCTATTTTCATAGAGATAAATACACGGTCAATGTCATAGACAAGAACCCCGATTCCGAAATACCCGATAAGATACGCGCTCTTCCCTATTGCGCTTTCGATCGGTTCTACACAGCCGACAATCTGAATCACTTTGTTTATACGATCTTTTATTAAGGAGGACAAAACATGGCTGCTCTTGTTTGGGATGAATCTGGCAAGAAGTTTTACGAAACTGGCGTAAGCAAAGTTGCGCTGTACCCCTACAATTCTACTGGTAACAAGTATGACGGTGGCGTGGCATGGAACGGCATCACCGGCATTACCGAAAGCCCCAGCGGTGCTGAAGCGAATAAGATCTACGCCGACAACATTCTGTACGCGACGCTGCGCTCCGCCGAGGAATTCGGCTTTACGATCACTGCTTACACCTACCCCGATGAATGGGCCGAGTGCGACGGTTCCGTATCTCCTGTGGACGGCGTATTCTTTGGTCAGCAGACTCGAAAGACCTTCGGCCTGTGCTACCGTACCGAGGTTGGCAACGATCTGACCGAGAATGCCGGCTATATTCTGCACTTGGTGTACGGCGCGACGGCCAGCCCGTCTGAGCGTCAGTATCAGACCAAGAATGACTCCCCCGAGGCGATCGAGTTCAGCTGGGAGTGCGAAACCGTTCCCGTCGAAGTGACCGGTTATAAGCCGATCGCTCACCTTCAGATCGATAGTCGAACCGCTGACAAGACCAAGCTCGAGGCACTCGAAAAGACGCTGTATGGTTCCGCCACCGGTTCTACCACGCCCGAGATGCCTCTGCCCGCGGCGGTTATTACCACAATGACGGCTTCGTAAGGATTTCGCGACGTAAACACCTCTTTATATGAAGAATTATATAAGGAGGTTTTCTTATGGGTATGAAGATTCTGGATGCGATCTTGAATACAGGGAGTGACTGCCGATGGTATGTCGATCATTTTCTTGCGATTGCTTATGCTAAAGTGGGAAATTTGCATTATCGCCCCGTTTACCCCTTCAGTTTACCGAAGGGGCAGTGCGAGGCTATATATTATGCTAGGGCTATGCTAAAGCTTAATAATCGACGCGAGTATGATGTCGACACCATCGATAAATACGACCGGTATCGTGAGACATATCTTAGAACATATTACCCGGAACTCTGGGAGAGGTAGTAATTCAAGACAATAAGGCTGCGCCGAGTGCGTGGCCTTATTTTTTCTTTTTCGAAAGGAGAAAAAAAAGATGCTTAAGAAGACGATTACCTACACTGATTACGACGGCATGGAGCGAACCGAGGACTTCTGGTTTAACCTGAGCAAGACTGAGCTGACTAAGCTGGACGCTGAACTTCCGGGCGGCGTGCTGGGCGTGCTGAGGAAGATCATCGACAAGAAGGATCGCAAGGCGCTTGTGGACTTCATCGAGACACTGATTCTGCGCTCTTACGGCGAAAAGACTCTGGACGGCAAGAGGTTTGTCAAGACGCCAGACATGGCCGAGGAGTTCATGCAGACTCCCGCCTACGACGAGCTGTTCATGAGCATACTCAGCGATACCGACAGCCAGACGAGCTTCATAAACGGCGTCATTCCTCAGTCGATGGCCAAGGAGATCGAGCAGACCGACAAAAAGCAGGTTGAGAACGCTCTGGCCGAACAGGGCCTGCACGTCAAGCTGTAAAAGAGAGCGAGGCGAGAGAATGCTTGAAATCACAATACCCGGAACTGAGTTTTACGACGAAGAGAAAGAGGAGTTCATGACGACCGCCGGGCGAAAGATCCAGATGGAACATTCTCTCGTCTCAATTTCAAAATGGGAGTCGAAATGGCACAGACCGTTCATGAAGGACGGGCCTAAGAACATGGAGGAGCTTGCCGACTACTACCGATGCATGACGCTCACAAAGAACGTCGATCCGGTGATATTTTACTCGATCTCCGGCGAGACAAAGGATGCGATAGACGCTTACATAAACGACAAGATGACTGCATCGTGGTTTAGCGAGAAGACGAAAGGACGAGGGAGTCGTGAGATCATTACGTCCGAGGTCATATACAGCTGGATGGTTTCGCTCGGAATACCGTTCGAGTGCGAAAAGTGGCACATCAACAGGCTCATGGTGCTGATACATATGTGCTCACTTGACCAGAATGGCGGCGGCAAGAAGATGAGCCGGAAAGATATTTACAGTCAGAACAGAGCGCTCAACGCTGCAAGAAGACAGAAGCTTGGAACTCGCGGATAAAACATGCCTTATAATTCTTCATTATAAGGAGGGTTTATCCATGAAGGACAAGATCAAGGTCGCATTGGTGAAAGTGGTTTGGGCGTTGGAGGTGCCATTTTACGTAATAAAACTACTGACGGCATTCATACCGATTTGTTTTGGATATTGGGTGGCTTCAAAAAGCAAGAATGAAGATGCTGGAATACATCTTGTATGCTGCATGCTTGAAGCTGTATGGTTATCCGGACCTATTGGATTGTTGCACGAGTATTGTCGGCGTAAATGGTTTGGCATATGCTTTAACGACGAGATCGATGAACTTGCAAAAGCTTTGAAGGAAAGGCTCAATAAGTAATCCTGACAAGAATAAAGCTGTGTCGCGAGACATGGCTTTATTTTTTACGCGATAGGAACACGCCTTATAATGAAGGACTATTATAAGGAGGGTTTCTATATGAGAATCGTGGAACGAATCAAGGATGCGGTGATGATCGGTAAACTTGCTTTTTGGCGACTGTGCGCGGAGATTGCCATTCGGATTTGGATAAAGAGGAATTGGAATCGTATAAACGCCGTATCGCAGGAATACGCATATCTTGCAATACGGCTCAAGGCGATGGAGTACTTCTATCGTACTCCGGCTGGCAAATGCATCGCACAGTATGTCAACGAAGATTATCCGTTCGCGCTGTCGTGCTACGAAATGGGATTCGAAGGAAAAGAATACGCCGAATAGGTTCTGACAAGATAAAGCCGTGCCGAAAGACATGGCTTTATTTTTTTATCTTAGAAAGGAGACAGACAATGTGATTCGGATAAGGCACAGAGGGAATTTCAACCGAACAGAGCGTTTTTTCAACACGATAACAAGGCGCTCATATCTGAATATTTTGGACAAATACGGTCAGAAAGGGGTTGAACTCCTCTCCTCTGCAACGCCTGTCCGAACGGGCAAGACCGCCTCTTCATGGAGCTACATTATAGAGAGCGAGAATGGCCGTTCAACAATAAGCTGGGTCAACAGTAATGTGAACGACGGCGTGAACATTGCGGTGATATTGCAATACGGCCATGGAACAGGGAATGGCGGCTACGTCAGTGGGATCGACTATATAAACCCCGCGATGAAGCCGATGTTCGAAGAGCTCGCAAATGAAGCGTGGAGGGAGGTCGAGAAGGCTTGAGCACGAGCATAGACAATCGCATCGTCGAGATGCAATTTGACAACAGTCAATTCGAAAAGGGCGTTGGGAAGAGCATTAAGTCTCTCGAAAAGCTGAAAAAAGGCCTAAAGCTTGATGAGGCCGCTCAGAGCCTGAGCAAATTACAGAAAGCCGGAGACAGTTTCTCTCTGGCGAAAATCGCCGACGGAATCGACAATCTGACGTACCGATTCTCATGGATGGGACGAACTGTTTCCGGTATTTTGGATAACCTCACATTCAAGGCCAAATTGCTGATAAAATCCATGTCGGTCGATCAGATTTCGGCTGGATGGTCGAAATATGCCGACAAAACTGGATACGTCCAGACGATCATGAATGCCACGGGAAAGTCGATTGATGAGGTGAATAAGTACCTCGATAAGCTGATGTGGTTCTCGGATGAGACAAGCTACAGCTTCGTCGATATGACTCAGGCGCTTGGAACGCTGACCAGCTCTGGCGGTGATATTAATAAGCTGATTCCCATGCTCGAGGGTATGGCGAATGCAACTGCTTTTGCTGGCAAAAGCGCCGCCGAATTCCAGAGGACCATGTACAACCTGAACCAGAGTTACAGCTCGGGATACATGCAGTACATAGACTGGAAGAGCGTTGAAATGGCCGGTGTTGGCTCTGAGCAGCTGAAGCAGGCGTTTATTGATGCTGGTAAGGCACTCGGCACGCTGACCAAAGAGGGTAAGACCAAGAAAGGCACTCTGGTTTCGATCGCCAACTTTGGAACGACACTAAACGAAAAGTGGGCCGACACGAAGGTCATGGAGAAGGCGTTTGGAACATTCTCCGAGATGACCGAAAAGGCATATGACCTGATTCAGGAAGGCAAATTCGACACGGCGAGCGACGCATATGCATGGCTGGCGACGCAGTATACCGGCGTGGGTATCACCGCGGCCAAGGCGGCTCAAGAGGCCAAGAGCTTCAACGAAGCGATTGCCGCCACGACCGACGCGGTCAGCTCCGGCTGGATGAGAACCTTCGAGATCATATTCGGCAACTATGACGAGGCGCGCGTGATGTGGACCGATCTTGCCAACTGGCTGTGGAATGTATTCGCATCCGGATCGGAAGCGCGAAATGAACTGCTCCAGTCTTGGAAAGATATTGGTGGTCGTACAACGATGCTCGAGGGCATCTATTCGATGTTCGAGGCTTTCAACAATCTTCTATACGCCATTAAAGACGCTTGGCGCGAGGTATTTCCAGAAACAACCGCCGATGATCTGATGAAGATTTCAAACGGCATAAAGACGCTTGGTGATCGAATCAAGGAAGCATTCAGTTATGAGGAGACTGAGACCGTTGTTGATCAGTTTGCTGAGGCTGTAACTGGACCGAGAAATCCTCTTGGCGAATTCTGGGGTCAGCTTGAAAAAGGCGCAAAGGGCGAAGATGTCAAAAAGCTCCAGCAGAAACTTTTTGATATGGGATATGATCTCGGTACCGCTGGAATAGACGGTATATTTGGTCCGAAAACTCAAGAGGCTCTTCAGAAATTCCAGAAAGATTCCAAGATCAAACCGACAGGGATATTTGACGAAAAAACATTTGATAAGCTTGGAGAATCGATTAACGAAGCGTTTGGAAAGTTTACTCCGGTGATAATTGGCGAGACGACAGAAAATGTCGTTACTTTTTCATCAACGCTCGGCAAGCTTAGGACAATCGCTAAGGGTGCGTTTTCCGTTCTTAAAATTGGGTGGAAAACTATAAAGTTTCTGGCACAGGCTGTCGGACAAATCGTAAGCGTTTTTAGACCTCTTGGCGATGTAGTACTGGCTATATTTGAGAAAGTCGCAGGATCGATCACAAAAGCTGACGAAGCGCTTGATGAAAATGGTTTTATGGGCGCATTGGAAAGGCTCAGCACTTTTTTAGCTCCGATAAGAAAGAAAATTCAAGACTTTGCTGATGCGATATTGATATTCTTGAACCTCGGTAAAGCTTCAAATGAGGCCTCCGAAGGAACTAAGAAATTCTTAGAAGTATTCCAATCTATAAAGAACTGGGTAAGCAGCCTTGGAATTGCTGAAAAGTTTAGCGGGGCGATCACAGCAATCAAAAACGCCGTGAAAGATGCATGGCCAATCGTTCAGGGATTTTTCGAAACGGTTGGAAACTTGGTTGGAGAAAAAGTTTCTTCTGGATTTTCTATAGTTGTAGATTGGCTGAGCGAGAAAATTCCGATTGCTATAGATGCTGTGGTGAACGCCTTTAAATGGCTTGGCGATGCAATAAAGTCTCTATTCGGAATTGGTAAAGATGCAGACGACAATCCTATAAAAGAAACTGTAGATGGATTTACGGCTGTTTTTTACGATGATGGAGAAACGGAGAGCAAGCTAGACAAGGCAAAAATGTTCGTCGAGAAAGTCAAAGATTTCTTTGCATCCATATGGGATACTGTAAGCGGATTCTTTGGCGAAAAATTTGAAGGACTTAAAGAGTTCAACCCGCTACAGTCTTTCATGACCCTTATTGAATCGATCGGAAATTGGTTCGATACGCAGTTCTCAAAATCTTGGGATGGAATAACCGAAGGGATTGGAAAAATAGGAGAATTTCTAGCCGAGCATGCCGGCATCCTGATAGGTGCGGGTGGCATATTGATATTCTTCCAGCTACTCAAGTTGGTTAAAGTGGCATTTAATGTTTTTAACGAACTTGTGGCACTAAAGAAACTCGAGGCTAAGGCCGAGATCGCCAAGAACACTGATCCGAATAAGGCTGCTAAGCTAATACTGGCGATTGCCGGTGCGGTTCTATCTATAGCATTTGTTATTAAAATGCTTGGAGGGATGGATCCCGCAAGTTATGCTAAAGGAATCTTCGGGCTTGTTCTATGCGTTGGCGCGATCGTCGGATTGGTCATCGCATTTTCTATTCTTCAGAAGAAAGACAAAAATATCGATTTCAAGAAGATATGCCACATGTTGGCACAGATGGGGTTTGCCATAGGTGTTGTTGCAGCATCCGTGTTCATACTCGGACATATGAGCTTTGGACAGATTGTTAAGGGCCTTTTGGCCGTTGGCGCGATATTGGCATTGATGATTGGCACGGTCCGAATATTCCAAAAAATGAATGTGAAGCTTGGCCATGGATTTAACATGAAAGGCATGCTCGAACTGGCCGGAGCGATTGCAATATTGGCCGGACTTGCTATTTTGCTCGGATATATTAATTTCAGAAAATTCATAAAAGGCCTTGGAATGTTGTCGCTCGTCGTTATATTGCTTTTCGGAGCCATGAAAATACTAGCGAAAGCAAGCGATGGTTCTGTAAATATTCAAATTAGTGGCATATTGCAAATGAGTTTAGCAATCGGCCTCATCGCCGCAATGGCATGGATATTGGGCAATGCCGATCCGGGTAAATGGTGGCGAGGATTTGCTAGGCTATTGGCTGTATCAGCACTTATATTTGGTTTTGTTATAATACTAGCAAAGATCGGATCAGCGTCGAGGGGCAATGTTGATATCGCAATAAAAGGCCTCGTTAAGATGTCATTTGCGATTGGCATATTGGCCGGAATTACTTACCTTCTCGGAAAAATGGACTGGGGAGAGCTCAAGCAAGGCCTTAAAGCTTTGGCCATCATCGCAACGATACTCGGCTTATTGATATTTGTTGCTGGAAAATTCAGCAGCGGCGCAAAACTTGGCCCGATCATTGCAATGACGATAGGGCTTGGGCTGCTTGCTATAGCGTTTTCGTATGCCATAGAAAAAATCAAAGATGTCAAATGGCAGACGATGATTGCTTTTGCTGGATCTATGTCGTTGGCTCTTGGAGCTCTCGTTGCGGCGTGTCTCGTCGCCGGTCTTGTTGGCGGCGCGGGAACAATGGTGAATGGTGCACTCGGTATTGCCGGAGCACTAGCGATCATTATAGGTACAATCACGCTGATCGTCGCTAGTCTTGGCGAGATTGACAAGTTGACGAATGGCGGATTGCTCGAGGCTCTCGAACGCGGCGGTGATATTATGGCCGCTGTGGGTGCTGCCGTTGGCAAACTGATCGGCGGTGTTATACAAGGTTTTTCAAGTGTTACTAGTGACGCACTCAACGAGTTGTCCGAAGCAATGAATAACTTTGGGGCATCGTTTAGCATACTCAAGGAAAACTTGGCCGGCGTTGCTGAGGACACTGAACTTGAGAACGATGCAACGAAGGCTCTGGATATCGCAAATACGATTAAGGGATTCTTCGATAAGATCGGTCTTGAAACTGAAGGCATAAGCACTGCGAATGTCGATAAATTCAACAGCCGCGTGACGACGATCGTTGAATCTCTCGGAGAGTTCGGAACGGGCATCGGTCAGATTCGTGAGGGTATTGGCGGCATATCATCAGAGGGCGATATTGACGCGGATACCGAAAAGGCCATCCATGTGGCAACACGGATCAAGGAAGGATTCTTCGATAAAATCGGTGGCGAAGGCATGGAGATGTCCGTCGAGGGCATACTGAAGTATAATAATCACATCGCGAGTGTACTGACATATACGAGCACATTCAGTACGAATATGGCACAGCTGAGAACCGATATCGGCGGTATGAGCGAGACCGATATCGAGAACGACACTGATACAGCGCTGGCTTGTGCGAAAGTTATTGCTGAGTTCTTGACAAAGATTAATGGGCCAGATTATAATATTGAAGAAAAGAATGGTGCTTTCCTTGATTTCTTTACTAAAGAAACTGGAACTGACAGCCTGATAAGCCGACTCAAAACGATGGGCGAAAATCTGAATGTTCTGAGACAGTCGATAGGCGGTATTTCGGCAACTGGACTCGACAGTGACGTTGCAGTCATGACGGATGCTTATGGTTCTGTAGCCGATTTCGTAAACAAGATCAATTCGGATGATTTTCATCTTGGTCAGAATGGTGAAACTAGTATCATTCAGAGCGATTTGAAGATGTTGGGCGATGGCATAAAAGACTTTGCGACATCGGTAGAGGGCGTAGATGTTACCGCTGTCAGTTCTGTGGCCAATGCAATGAGCAGCGCCATGAACAGCGTAATGGACGTGGCAATGCCTGATGCGGCCTACAATGCTTCGAGCTATCTTGGGTTGTTCGTGACCGTGGGTAAAAACATCGCTTCCGGACTGGCCGATGGACTTAGAAGCAACGCTGGACTGGCGATTGCTGCTGCGAAAAAAGTAGCAGGGCAGATGCTTGAGGCGGCCAGAGAGACGCTTCAGGTTCATTCGCCTTCAAGGAAATTTGCGGAGATTGGTATGTACTGCGACAGAGGATGGGCGAAGGGCATCAACAAGGGGTCTGGACTCATTACAGACTCCGTGGAAGGCATTGGCATTTCTGCGCTGGATTCTGCGAGAGGTAGTCTTAGTACTCTGGCGGATATTCTGATGGGCGACATGAACTCCGCGCCGGTGATCCGACCGGTCATTGATATGAGCGACGTAAACCGCAGCGCGAGCCGAATCAACGGCCTTGTTGGCGGAAGCAGAGCCATGAACATTGATGCGACGGTACGGCAGGCACAGAGTGTCGCAGGGATCATGAACCGAAACCAGATGCAAAATCAAAATGGAACCAATCCGAATGGCGCAAATGGTTCCGACCAGACGAACCCGGTCAATGTATCAGGAAATAATTTCTACATTCGAAGCGATAATGACGTTAAGATGCTGGCCAATGAGCTTGCGACGCTGACGAGGCAGCAGCAGAGGAGCTTGGGGGCGGCATATTGACACATATCGTTTCGAGTGATAGAATAAAACAAAAATGAGGAGGATGTTACTATGAAGAAGGCCTTGGCACTGACTCTGATACTCCTGATCGTCGCAATTCCTGTACTCGCGGAAGGATGGGACTTTGCTTCGATGACGACTGATGAACTCATTGAACTACGAAATCTGATAACTGATGAGATTAATTTACGAGTCAAGGATGGATATGCTCATGTTCCGGAAGGAAAATACATGGTCGGCACCGACATCGATGCTGGAGATTATATATTTTTCTGGGCCGAGGAGTACGAGGTCTATGGCGTTGGAGTTGGGCTATACGATTCTTTAGATTCCGAACATGATGATTATATCGAGTATCATTATTTCGATGCTTACGGAGAAGAAGTTCGAATTCGACTTTTGGATGGGCAATGTTTGTATGTGGAAGATTCTACCGGCATCGATATCCGCAAGGCCGAGAAGATCATCGTTCCGTAATCCAATCCCTAACCAACTGCCTCAGCTCCCAGACTTCACCACGAGGTCTGGGAGTTTTCTTTATGCGAAAATTCAAAATGGAAGGAGGAATCCTCATAAGCGTATATGAACTGCCGTGGTTCAAGTGGAACGGCACGGACGCGAATACCTACGGCGTACAGATACTCACACTCCCACCGATCGAAACAATGCCACTCGAAAGAGCGAACGAAGTGACGATACCCGGTAGAAGCGGAAGCCTGACCATCATCGAGGGCGATGATATTTACGACAAGATTTCGCTCTCCTGCTCATGCATCATGGAAGATACGAGCAAGATCGCATCATTCTGCGCATGGATGAAAGGCAACGGAACGGCGAAATTCTCTAACAGGCCGAACGGATATTACAAGGGACGCGTTTCTAATCAGATAAGTTTCGACAAAGTTCTGCGTGGGTATGATCTGAGAACATTTTCGATTCAGCTTTCATGTGAGCCTTTCTTTTATCTCGATTCCGGGAACACCAAGTTCACCGTTACTACGAACAAATCGATTACGAATCCCGGTAATGCGAGATCGCTTCCACTCATCAAGGTGACAGGCACTGGCGAGGGATCGATCATGTGCGGCGGATCGACGATGCTCATAGACGATTTTTCGAACGTCAGTTACATCATGCTCGACTGCGAAGCGAAAGTAGCATACAAGGGGAGCAAGGGAAGCGCGAGCGATCCTCTGACGCTGCTCAATACCAGAGTGAGCGGCGACTGGCTGAGCATACCGACCGGATCGAGCTTTATGAGCATTTCCGGAGGCGTTACGAGCATTGAAGTGACACCGAGATGGAGGACCATATAATGAGCGATATTTATGTATTCGGGCCGAACGACGATACCAATGACTACTCATCGTTCGGACTTGTCGGTGCGATTCTTCCGACCGAAGCGACGTTTACCGAGGCTGGAAACGGCGACAGCAGCGTAAGTATCACCTGTCCGCTCGACGAATTTGGGCGATATGCGTCGCTTGTCAAGGGGAACATCCTCCTGTGTCCGGTGCCGGTGAGAACTACTCCGGAAATTCAAAATGGAAGTTGTGTAACGACCGTATGGACGTACAAGGTGAAACCGCTCAATCAGCTGACCAACAAGAAGCAGCGAACCCTCTACAAAAAGCAGAAAGGCAGCAGCCGGCTCAAGATCATGAACGCCGGTGATATTGTTACGGTGGTGCTGAAGCCGACGAGCTCGACGGGCTCCGAGGCGCGATGGAAGGTTAAGAGCAAGTACGGGACAGGATGGATCATTCCGGACGGATTCGAGCTGGTCACCGAGAAGAAGATCGACAACAACGCAAACGCCATACAGGAAGTGCAGAGCCCGTGGACTGTACAGCCGCAGAGATTCCGAATCTACGAGGTCGAAAAGACGATCGACGAGGTAACCGTTCAGGCAAGGCATATTTCCTACGATCTTCTGTACAATCTGACAACCTACAAAAGCGATGAATCTGTCAAACTCCAGACTGCTCTTGACGGCGTACTGAACAACTGCGTCAACAGCAATCACGGATTCACGGCGTATACGAACGTTGCAAACGAGCAGGCCGGCCTTGCTTATGACGGGAAGAATCCGATCGACGCGATGCTCGATCCGGATGAAGGATTGTGCGCAAAGTACAAGGTCAACCTGATACGCGACAATGACGAACTGTTTTTCCTGAACGATCCCGGCATGAATCGAGGCGTAAAGATCGTTTACGGCAAGAATATGACCGGCGTTACCTATACGCAGAGCGATGATCAGGTGTCGACGAGGATCATGCCGGTTGGCGAAAACAAGGACGGAACACCGCTATACCTGAGTGACAATCCGAGCGAGAGATTTGTAGACAGCACGAACATAAACAACTATCCGATCATACATGTCTATCGCCTTGAATGCGACAACTGCAAGGTTGGACAGAAAGATTCCAATGGCAGTAAAGTGACTGTGGCTGTTGCTCGAGCCAGAATGCGACAGCAGGCCGAAGATCTACTCAAGACCGGTGTAGACAATCCAACAATCAAAATGGAAGTAGAATTCGTGAATCTTGGCGATACTGAAGAATATGATCAGTTCAAAAATCTCGAAAACTGCTTCCTGTATGACTATCTGATCATACAGCATGGCAAGCAGGACATCAATGTTACAGCTCAGATTCAGGAGATCGAATGGGATATTCTGACTGACATGATGAAGAGCGTTACAATTGGAACTGTCGGCGAAACCTTAGCCAACATGGGCATTACGACGTGGCAGATACCGACTGGATTTTCCGGAAGCAAGATAGCTAACGGAACATTGGGTGGTGGAGCTCTTCGAGAAGACGCAATCGCCACAAGGCATCTACAAGCTGACAGCGTGAATGCAAGTGTCATAGCGGCGCATAGCATTACGGCGGACAGACTTGACACGGTAACAGTTAATGCTATGACGATCGAGGCAGTTCAGGCCAGAATCAGAGAACTGGTCGCTGGTCAGATTACGACCGATCAGCTATACGTCGATCTTGCGGAGATTGCAAAAGCTCAGATCACCACTGCGAATATTAAAGAAGCTAATATTGACTGGGCGACGATCACAAACCTGTCTACTCAAATCGCAGACATTGCAAAAGCCGAGATCGAAAAGGCCGACATTAAAATTGCTCAGATCGAAGGACTCGAAGCGGAGATTGCCAAGATTACACTTGCTAAAATCTCAACGGCCGTGATCAAAGGGGCACAGATCGAGGACGCCAGTATAGGAACAGCCAAGATCGCTCTGGGTGCTATTACATCGGCGCTGATTGAAGAGGGCGCTATTGGCGAGTTGCAGATCGCAGATGCCAGCATTACTGATGCGAAGATCGTTTCACTGAATGCAGACGTTATTAGCGCCGGAACATTGTCTGTGGATCGGCTTTTGATTAAAGGCCCGAACGGATTGTTTAGAGCAATTAATGCGACTGATGAAGGACTGACTGTCGAGGAGCTTTCTAAAGAACAGTATCAAAATGGAATGTCCGGAACAGTTATAGTTGCTCGAAGCATTACTGCCGACAAAATAAAAGCCAGTAGTATCACTGCAAATGAGATACTCAGCAACACTATAACAGCTGATAAGATCAACATTGTGAATCTGTTTGCTTCAGAAGCGACGATTCATCAGCTAGATTCATATCTGCTCAAGACCGAGACAATCGAGGCACTTCAGGGAAAGCTTGACATTTGGGCGAACGATAAGATTTCACTTGGCGTAAACAATTTGAGGATCGGCGGGACGAACCTCGTCTTGAATACCGACACGATCAATGGGGATAAGACAGTGGCATTCGGCGCGCCTGCGACTGGATCGACTACGATATACAACACCTATGACGGCGCGGAATACTCGGCGCAGCATGCTGTACGCGTTGATTTCACGGCTGGTGGAGCCGGTGCAAACGTCTATTGGTTCCCGAGCTATTCTCCAGCGCTGATTAACGGAAGGACATATACTTGGCAGATAAAAGCGTATATTTCTGACAAGGCTGATGGGTTAGATGTGGATATTGGGCTGGAAGCTGGAGGTCTGACCACAAAGCACCTGACGTGGGGATGGCAGACATACAGCCATACGTTTGTGTACGATTCGTCGAACACATACAAGGCATTTCATATCAACGGCGTGTTTACTGCTGGCGACAAGCTGTTTATCGCCGACTTTAAGATTGAGGAAGGCGATAAAGCAACTGGGTGGACGCGCCACCCAGACGAACAGAACAAGGTGCGGATCGGATCGAGTATCCTGATGGATAAAGACCACACTGAGATAAGCACACCATATTTGGACATCGATGTGTCAGGCACTGAGGGTGATACGCATATCGATGAAAACGGAATTTCGACGGGGACGGCCTCATTCGAGACGCTCAATTGCCCGAAAATAGTAAAGAGATCAATCGGACGAGATATAACAATCACTACGCCAAGCGGATTGCAGGCCGAATTCGACAGGATGAATGGTGGCATGGTAGACGGCAGCGAGACAATTACACTGGCATGCGACCAGTACGGCGACGTAATATTGCGGGGTATTTATGGCAATAATACGGAACTGGAAATAGTTGGTGGATATTCCATCAATGGTAGTGTGACCATTGTAGACTGCCATGCGCAAAAGATAAACTTTGACGGTGTGACGATCAACAGTACAGTGAAGAACGCGGTTGCAATTTATAACAGTGCATGGGTGCGGTTTGGAAGCTGTACACTGAATACGGCGTCTGCTTATGATGGCGTGCAGATTTACGGAGGCTCGATAGCCATGGTATATAACACGGGTATATATAATGCTGCAAATGCACTGAACATAGATTGGGGCGGCAGGCTGGATTTCCTTGATCTGAAGGGCACATCCACTACATATTTGTGGGCTAAGGGCTGCGTAGTAACTGGAAACGGTTCAAGACCAAGCGGAAATTACGTCGGGCAGAACGTTATAAGTAATTGGAGTGATATGATGACGATAGCAGTCAACACCGGAAGTGGTGTAACGCCTCCGGCGGCAGCAACGACAACGAGCTATACCGCCAACGTGACCGGCACATATTATCCGAGTGGTCACTGGATAAACGATAACACGATTCGTCAGGGTCACGAAGGTACGGGCAGCAATGGCCGCAAGGACTACGGCTGTATGTGGTTCGATGCCGGGGCGTTGGCTGGCAAAACGATAAAGAGTGCGACGTTGACAATTAAGCGCATATCCGGTAAGGGTAGGAGCAGCAGTGTTACACTGAAGTTGTGGACGACCACGCTGACAGGCAAGAGTGGCAAGCCTACCGACAGTCTTGTGAGTCTGGGTGAGATTGGAAAGATTGCTAACGGAGAAACGGCAACATTCGATGTACCTGTTAGCGCAATTGGCGTGATTGCGACAGGAGGCGGACTGGTGCTGTACACTGAAGAAACGACCAACAAGACTGGCAAGACGTACTCCGAAAATTACGCGCACTTTGAAGGCACGGACGGCAACGCGCCGGTGCTGACGGTGACGTATCAGTAGGGCTTAATGATCTGGTTAGAGCGTCCCATGGCGGTGCGCCGTTGCATTGGGGATGATGGAGGGTCTGATCAACCCAACCAGCAGAGGGGGCAGGGCTGCGGGGTTTACGGTGATATTTTTGCGAAGGGAGCGATGGGCAATGTTTTACGTTGAGGATCAAACTATCTATCTGACGCGCGGCGATACAGCGACGCTGGCCGTAACGCTCGCGACCGAAAACGGCGAAGAATACACGGTCGGTGCAGACGATATTTTGACGCTGACTGTGCGCAAAGAACCCAAGGCTGATTCCCCGGTGATATTTCGGCGCAGCGTGACCGGCAAGCAGGAGATCGACATATTATGTAATGTTGGATTTGAATCAAAAAAAGTTATAACCATGGCTATGTCATGCGATATTATGGACAATGGAGTTAGTTATAACGGTGGAATGTTCGGAACACTGCCACCGGAATCGTAATTCGATTTGCGCGATTTCCGCGACGTAAGTTACCTGAAGAAAAATCAAAATGGAAGGATGATGTGAAATGCTTAATCCGAGGAAGTTTGCCGAATTTTTGGAGGAACGTGCTGCCAAAAAGGACGGGTATATTATGTGCACGATTGGCCAAGACCCCAAGACGCTGCGCGACTGGTACTTCAATCAGTACAAGAACGACGCGAAGGCTTACGCCAAGGCACTGTACTGGAAGGAACACGCCGAGCGGGTGTGGGACTGTCAGGGTCTTGCGGACGGTTACGTGACCGATAACGCAGGGCTTGGGACGGTCAATGTGAGAGCGCGCAACAACTATGCGAGCTGGTGCGGGATAAAGGGCACCGGTGATATTCCCAAGGCTCGGAGGGTTCCGGGCGCTGCCGTGTTCGTACACTCTTCGAGTGCCGGGTATATTACTCATGTGGGCTTTCTGGTGCGCCCGGTCGACGAGAATGATATTTCGGGAGACTGGTATGTTGTCGAGGCGAAGGGTGTGCACTACGGCGTTGTAACGACCAAGCTGTCACAGGGACGGTGGAATAGATGGGGCTGGATGACCAGATACTTCGACTACGAATCCAAGGACGATTCCGGTGATATTTCTACGCCAACCGCCCCAACAAGGATTCTGAGGAACGGACATCACGGTGAGGACGTCCGTACGCTCCAGACGAACCTGATCGAGCTTGGATATTCCTGCGGTCTGTGGGGCGCTGACGGCGACTTTGGTGATTCGACCGAGCTAGCCGTCAGGAGGTTCCAGAAGGATAACGGACTAACGGCTGATGGCAAGTATGGTCCGCTGAGCCATGCCAAGATGGCGGAAGTGCTGGCGAATCACTTTGCTCCGGTTGAGGACGCCAAGATCGTCAAGATACAGAACGGTCAGTGTTACGTGCGAGACTATCCTGCAACGACGGGTAAGATCATTGGCGTGGCTAGGCTTGGATCGGCTCTGACCTATCGAGGCGAAATCGCAGATAACGGCTGGGTGGCTGTGGAATACAACGGGAAAGATGGCTGGGTATCCGGCAAGTATGGAAAGGTGTGTTGATATGGAGCCGTGGGTTGAGATTGTCATAGCAGTTCTTGCATCATCGGGTTTTTGGGCGATCATACAGAAGATTATGGAACGTAAGGACGCCAAGACACAGATGCTCGTTGGGCTGGCTCACGACCGGATTATATCTCTCGGAATGAATTACATTGAGCGAGGCTATATTACGCAGGCCGAGTTCGAGAATCTTGACAAATATCTGTACAGACCATATTCCAAGATGGGCGGAAACGGCTCGGCAAAGCAGATTATGGAGCGCGTCAAGCAGCTTCCGTTCAAGGTTCGGTGATATTTTCATGCACTGCGTAACCGTCGACTACCCATCTGACTGGACCGACGCTAGGATTTATATTCTGTCCGATCTGCACATAGGCGATCCTCAGGCTGATCCAGAATCCATTGCCGAGCGGATTTCGAGGATTGCTGATGACGAGCATGGCCTGTGTGTGCTCAACGGTGATATTTTGAACACCGCCGTTCGCAATGGTGTTTCGGATGTATACGGAGAGCTCATGTCGCCCATGGATCAGATTCAGCTTGCTTCCGACCTGCTGAGACCGATTCGTGGGCGAATTATATCTGCCGATACCGGAAACCACGAGAATCGTACGTACAAGAATGACGGCGTGGATATTATGCGGCTGGTTTGCAGGGAATTGGGCGTCGAGAAGCGCTATGCACCTGAGGGGGTTCTGTGCTTCCTCAGGTTCGGCGCCCAATCAAAGCGAAACCAAAGCAGACCGTTTGTCTACTCGATATATTCTACGCACGGAACTGGAGGCGGACGCAAGGAAGGCGCAAAAGCGATACGCCTTGCTGACATGGCTTCGATCGTGGACGCTGACATTTATATTCACTCACACTCTCATCTGCCCATGATTATGAAGCAGAGCTTCTTCAGAGTAGATATTCAGCATCAGTGTACGGTGCCGGTTACGAAGCTCTTTGTGAACGATTCGGCGAGTCTTAACTATGGCGGCTATGGGCAGGCCGGAGAGTACAAGCCATATTCCAAGGACAGTCCTGTCATACACTTGGATGGAAAAAAGAAAAGAACGAGTGCAACTTTGTGAGGAGGAATCAAAATGGAATTTGAATTTATCGATTGGAGCTATATTTCAACGTTCGCCGGATGCCTTGCCATAGTGATGGCGATCACCGAGGTCATAAAGAACATCGGATTTATAAAGAAGATTCCGACGCAGATTACGAGCTGGGTGCTGGCGTTTGCGATACTGATTCTGGCGCAGGTGTTTACCGGTGATATTTCGTCGAGCTCCGCTGTGCTGGCGCTCATCAACTCGGTATTCGTGTCGCTGACGGCAAATGGTGGCTATGAGGCCATAACGAGGATATTTGGCTCGGCAAAGAAAGGTGCCTGATATCGTCGCGGAAATAACACGCATTTAAATAGAGGGAGAGAATAAGACTTCGATTTAGAGTCTTATTCTTTCTCTTTTGTTTTTCGAATTGGGGAAAGGAGGAATGCTTATGGTTCAAA
>ERZ1034901.622-NODE-622-length-27606-cov-31.086167_pt1 | contig 27606 bp, 28 predicted proteins | sample MGYA00520628_ERZ1034901 | MGnify/ENA primary metagenome ERZ1034901 (study PRJEB33766, sample SAMN09781783) | gut metagenome | biome: gut microbiome | host: Homo sapiens | place: Madagascar | study: EMG produced TPA metagenomics assembly of the PRJNA485056 data... | reverse complement strand
AATAGTACCTCCTAATTATTTTACCCATAATCGGATAAATCACGGTATCTTTATTGTAGACCAAAACTGGCAAACTTTCAAGTGTCTGCTAAAAAATTAACAACACAATTTCATCTTTTTTTACTTTTGTACGATTTTATGCACCCTGCCACAAAGCTTTTGTTCAATTACACCAAGGGTGCGCAGCCGCTTTTGTCAGTTATTTCCAGCTTTTTCCTGTCCAATACAGGCAAGCCCCATACCGCCAATGCAGCACAGTGCAAGGCCGGAAAGCAGTTCCGGCAACACCGCCGCCATGCCGCCAAAGCCTGCTGCCAACAGCAGGAGCACCCGGGGCATCTCCCAGCACAGGCACAGACAAAAGGCTGCAAGCGCCGCTGCGTGCAGGGTGCGGCCGTTTTCCGGCCGGGGCAGATACAATGTGCGCGCCAGCGCCGCCAGAAACAGCAGCGCCGCCAGCTCCTGCCAGACCGCTGCCGTAGGCTGTACCCTGTGCCAGCTGGAGCTGTTCTCCATAAAGCGCATCAGCACGTTCCAGTAGAACAGCGCACTGCCCACAATGGCCAGCGGCAGACCGCCGGCGGGCATTTTCCAGCCGTCTCCGCGCAGCCAGCTGCGCCCAAGGTTGCTCAGCCACACGGCACAGGCCACCTCCAGCAGAATGCGTACAAAGGTGCTTACCGTACCAGCGGCGAACACAAACTGTGCTGCACCGGCAGCCAGCATACACACTGCTCCGGCAAAAGCCAGCACGCCTGCCGCCCGGCGGCGGCTGCGCAGCGGCTCCGGGGGCAGCGGGCGGCTGCGCCCGACCAGCACTGCGGCCAGCGCCACAGCGCCCAAGGCGAGATACCGCCACCACACCGCGCCTGCAGTGCACAGACCGGTGACAGCGTCCGTAGCAAAGGCAAGGTCTGCGCCGCGGCCAAGGCCAAGCAGCACGCAGAGCAGGACAACAACGAACTCTAACGGTTCCATTAACGCTCCTCGATGGGCTTATATTTCTGGCGCACGCCCAGATACTTGTAGGCCGGACGGATGATACGATTGGCAAAGATCACCTCTTCCACCCGGTGTGCGCACCAGCCCGGCACACGGGCGATGGCGAACAGCGGGGTGTACAGATCCTCCGAGATGCCCAGCATATTGTAGATCAGGCCGCTGAACAGGTCCACGTTGGCACACACCGGCTTGGAGCTGCCCTTTTCCTCGGCAAAGATGCCGGGTGCCAGCCGCTCGATGCTGCACAGCATATTGTACTCTTCCTCAAAGCCCTTTTCGTAGGCCAGATGCTTTGCGCGCTGCTTCAGGATGACCTCACGGGGGTCACTGATGGTGTACACCGCATGACCCATGCCGTAGATCAGGCCGGAGCCGTCGCCCGCCTGCTTACGCAGGATGCGGCGCAGATACTCGCGCACCTCATCGTCGTCCTCCGGGTTCTCAACGTGCTTGAGGATATCCTGCAGCTGGCGGTTGACCATCAGGTTCGCGCCGCCGTGCTTGGGGCCCTTCAACGCACCGATGGCTGCAGAGATGGCGGAATAGGTGTCCGTACCGGAGGAGGACAGCACGCGGGTGGTAAAGGTGGAGCAGTTGCCGCCGCCGTGGTCTGCGTGCACCAGCAGGCACATATCCAGCAGCTTTGCTTCCTCGTGGGTGAATTTCTGATCCGGCCGGTAGGTGCTGAGGATGTGCTCTGCCGTGCTCTGGCCGGGCTTGGGCAGATGGAAGAACATACTCTGTTTATCGTAGTAGCGGCGCTTCATCTGGTAAGCGTTCACCATCATGGTGGGCATACTGGCGATCAGGTTGATGCTCTGGTTCAGGATGTTCTCAAGGCTCAGATCCTCGGCGCGGTCGTCGTAGGAGTACAGGCCCAGCACGCAGCGCTGCAGCTTGTTCATGATATTGGGCGAGGGGGCGTTCATGGTGTCCATAAAGCCGTCCGGCAGAGCGCGGGACTCTGCCAGGATCTCGCAGAAATCGTCCAGCTGCTCCCGGGTGGGCAGGCTGCCGAACAAAAGCAGCCAGATCACTTCCTCAAACACGAAGCGGTCGTTGCGGTAAGCCTCGTCCACGATCTCGTTGATGTTGACGCCCCGGTAGATCAGCTTGCCGGGGGTGGGGATCACATGACCTTCCTGATCTTTTTTGTAGCCCACAACGTCACAGACGTTGGTCAGGCCGGCCAGCACGCCGGTGCCATCCGGGTTGCGCAGACCGCGCTTGACCCCCAGCCGCTCGCTGGTCTCCGGGTCGATGTAGTTGTTTGCGATGTACTCCTCGCACAGGGTACGCATGGTCGTCGGATCCAGCGTTGCCACTTCTGCGTGTGCAAAGTTCATAGGAGTGCTCCTTTCCGTCTCTTACTTCTTATACTTTCCGATCCCGTCCATTCTACACTCTGATGGACATACTTTTATAATATCGCTTTTGTGAAGTAAATTCAAGCGCTAAGTGTGCACTTCTCACCGCAAAGCGCAAAAATACTGGGGATTTCCTGCGCATTTCCCGCCGGTTTGCACGCTGCCGGGCGTATGATGTGCCCAAAGCCTGCGTTCCGGGAGGAGGTCTAGTATGAAACGTTCCTTTTTGCTGCTGTGCACCGTTCTGCTGGTGCTGGGCTGCGCGTTGCCGTGTGCCGCCTACCGTCTTGCCTGCATGACCCTTGCACAGGATCCTGCTCCGTCCGCTGCAGAGCCTCCCTCTGCCGCCTCGGAAGAAGGCAACAGAGGGGCTTCTTCCCCTGCTGACACGACCGCTACCGTCTGCTTTACAGATGAAAGCATCGGGCAGACGGTGGAGCTGCCGCTGCGGGAATACCTGATTGGAGCCGTTGCTGCAGAGATGCCGGTCAGCTGGCCGGACGAGGCTCTGAAGGCGCAGGCGGTGGCGGCGCACAGCTATGCCCTCTACCGCCGGGACCACAGCACCGGGGAAAACGGCGCATGGTTCACTGCAGACCCCGCCCGGCGGCAGGGCTGCCTGACCGATGCAGTATTGCACAGCTACTGGGGCACCGCATACGCGGCCAACTACGCCCGGCTTTCTGCGCTGGTGGATGCAGTACAGACGCAGGTGCTGTATTACGAGGATGCCCCCGCCGGGACAAGCTACTTTGCCATGTCCAACGGCCGCACCGAGGCCAGCGAGAATGTCTGGGGCACCGCCCTGCCCTATCTGGTACCGGTGGACAGCAGCACCGACACCGCCGCCGACAACTACAAATATACCCTGAATCTTTCCGCCGCCCAGTTACAGCAGCTTCTGGCCGAGCGGCTGGGCATCGCCGCCGACCTTTCGCAGCAGGCGCAGTGGTTCGGCACACCGGTGCTTACCCCCTCCGGCTATGTGGACAGCCTGCCGGTATGCGGGCAGACGGTGCAGGGTACCGCCCTGCGCAAAGCGCTGGGGCTGCGCAGCGCCTGCTTTACGGTGGTCTGCCAGAGCGGCACCTTCTCCTTTACCACAAGGGGCTACGGCCACGGCGTAGGCATGAGCCAGTGGGGTGCAAAGGCACTGGCAGAGCAGGGCGCAGACTACCGCGCCATTCTGGCGCACTACTACCCCGGCACGGAACTGCGGGGGTAATAGCCGCGGAACAAAGACGATTTCGAATGGCCTCCGCGCTGCGCTGGCCATATTCAGCGGAAAAATCATTTTAAATTTTGTGGTTCAGAACCACTTTTTCACGGAAAGGGGTCGTAACGAAAAGCGGCTGTTATTGTGATACAAACAGGGCTGCTGCACAAAGCAATGTGCAGCAGCCCTGAATTATTTCTTTTTTATCAGTCGAACAGCTTTGCAAACCAGCTTACTGTGGTCTCAGCAGCAGTTTCTACCGTGGTCTCCATCTGCTGGACCGTCTGCTGCAGCTTGGTGCCCTCGGCATCCCTGAGCGACCAGTAGGTCTGGGTGCTGCTTGCATTGCCGGACACCGTGAAGTCCGAAGCAAAGCACAGGCTCTCGCCCGTAGAGTCGGTCACCAGCACCATATAGGTGTAGCTGCCCTCCGGCAGCTCGCCAAAGCGGATCTGGCTGTCCAGCGTGTTCAGAGAAAAGGCGGCGGCGTTCGCCGTCGCCTCAGCACTCTGAACGGTCTGGTCTGCCGCATCCAGAATGGCCACCTGCACACTGGTCAGGGTAGTGCCGGCGGCACTGTTAGCCGTACCGGTCAGTGCCATGCCGCTGCCGGTGCGGATGTTCACCGGGTAGTGCACACCCTCCAGCCGCAGCCCATCGGCCTGTGCCGCCACGCTGTTGTGATCCTTAGTAACATACCAGTAGCAGGAGGATCTTGCAATGGACACGCTGGAGCTGGTAATGGGGATACGGCCGTAGCCGATGTTCCCCGCCGGATCGGAGCAATAGAAGGTACCATTGGTGTAGTCGGTCAGCAGCACCGCATGGGGCTGGGTACGGTCGTAAAGGACAATGCCCTCCGGGTGCTGCTCCAGCAGGGAGATCAGCACCGCCGTTTTGCTTTGCAGGGCAGAGGGCAGGGTGGCGTAGCCCACCTGCATCTCCTTATATGTAAAGCTGTGCGCAAGGCCGTTGGCCCATGCTGTGGAGCGCACACTGTTCTCGGTCACGTCCGTCCAGTCGCTCAGCCCGTCAAAGTAGGCACGGCGGCGCAGCATCATGGCTGCGGAGGCCAGCGTACAGGTGCCGCCCCGGCTCTGCTTGAAGTAGAAACCTGCGTCCACATTCAAGTCCACTGCCAGTGCAGCGGGCAGACAGGTAAGCAGGAAAGCAAGGCTCAGTGCCAGGGTCAGCAAACGTTTTTTCAGGGCGTGCGGTGCGGTGGTATTCACGGTTCGGTATTTCCTTTCTTGTTTCTTTGCGGATCTCATAGGGATCTACCGCTACAAAGTATACCAGTCTGTCATTCTTTTGTAAACAATCTTCCGTCCATTTTCTCAATATTAACACGTTTAGGGGACATTCGTTGGTTGCTTTTCACAAATTTATCCGCAATATTCCACGCATTTGACAAAGTTTCGTCCTACCCACTGTGCAAATGTGAAAAGATATTTCTTTTTCGCCCGGCGCGCAAAGCGCGAAAAACGCCCGGTAAGCCGGCATATTCGTCCTGGCATTTCACAAAACAATTCTCCCTTTGCACCATGCAGCCGCCAGTCCGCCATTTTTCGCTGTGGCCGGGGCCGCAAAAGTCTCCAGATCTCCAAAATTCATATACTAGTATACAAGTTCAATCAAGTAATTTACGTGTTTTTCTCTTTCTTTTTCAGCATTCTAGCCAATAAATCCTTATAAAGTTTATATTAAACGCCAAAGTTGTTTTGCTAAATATTTCTTGTAAATATGTAAGCCCTGCCCCGGACAGACAGGAGGGCTTTGCGCTGATGCTGCGCGCGACGAGATGTACGTTGACCCCAGCATCTCCGACCCCATGGGCGATTATGTAGCCGTAGGCACCCGGAATCAGGGCGCTGTCAACTGCTTCGGCCGCAAGAGCGGTGCGCTGTACGATGGCCCCGCCGCAACCGTGAAGTACGGCGCAGGCGATACCGTGGACCTGAAGCTTGTGGGTACTGCCAACGGCTTCACCCTGACCTACGGCGATAACGAGACCGCCTCTGCCGGTTTCGACTACCCCCTGACCGCTGTGGACTCTGGTTACATCTATGTTGGCTTCTACGTTGCCCGCAATGCTAACGTTACCTTCATCGATGTGCAGCTGACCACCAGCGGCGTCTCCTCCGGTTCCCCGCTCAAGGCCGCATGGAACCGCATCGTCAGCATCTTTCCCTTCTGAAAGGATAAGGCTGCCGCATAGCCCCTGAAACAAAAAGTCCGAACCGCCTGCGGATGCTGCGGTTCAGACTTTTTTGCGTCTATCTGCTTTTGGGAGACGGTTCACTTTTTCAAAAACGAGAACAGCCCTTTCTTTTCATACGGCTCACTGTGGATTTCTCCCACATGGTAGCCGGTCGCCTTAATGGCATCACGGAGCGCATTTTCGTCCAGCGGCTCCTTGGAAAGGATCACCGTTTTGCTCTTGACATGGGAGGACGAGACCTTTTCCACCGGGAACGCATTGCGGATCGTATCGTTGATGTGCGCCTCGCACATGGAACAGGCCATACCGCCTACTTCTACAGTTGTCTGGAACATTTTTGTACCCTCTTTCAAGGTCGTATATCGAAAACAGTTAGGAATTGTTAACTCCTATCCCTATGAAAAGCCACCCTTCAGCGGCTCTTCTGCCAAGATAATACGCCTTGCAGCTGCCGCTGTCAAGGTGTTTTTGTATTTCCCCGGCTATTGCCATTTTAAGGTTCTTGGCTGCGCTGCAAAGGGGGCTCCGGCGTACCATTTTTATAGGGAAGGCTTCTGCTCCAACAGGTCTGTCATGCTGCGCAGGCTGATGCCGAGGGTGGAAAGGTTATGCAGCATCGCGCTGGTAGCAGGAGGCAAAATGCCCAAAGCACCCAGAAGGATGAGCGCGGAGTTGAAGCTGAGGACGAACCGGTAATTGCTGCCCACCCGCTTTTGCAGGGCGTTGGCAATGGCTTTTAAGGTCACCAGCTCTTCCAGACTATCTGCGCGGATGGTCACATCTGCGATCTCCCGGGCGATGGCGGCACCGGAATGGATGGCGATGCCGATATCTGCCGCCGACAAAGCGGGCGAATCGTTGATGCCATCGCCAATCATCACCACCGTATGTCCCTCGGCCTTGGCGTCGCGGACAAAGGCGGCTTTATCCTCCGGCAGCACCTCTGCAAAGCAGCGGTCCACCCCCACCTGCGCCGCAATGGCGCGGGCGGTGCGGTCGCTGTCGCCGGTCATCATGACGGTCTGGGCGATGCCCAGTCTCCGAAGCTTATGCAGCACCTGTGCCGCCTCCGGGCGCAGGGGGTCTGCGATGCAGATGACCCCCGCCAGCACTCCGGAAGCAGCCAGATACAGGTGGGAATACTGGGGGTCCAGCGCATCGAACTTTGCCTGTTCCTCTGCCGGGATGGTGCAGCCCTCGTCCTCAAAAATGAAGTGGGCACTGCCGATGACTACCCGCGTGCCGCCCACCCGGCTGGCAATGCCGTGCGCCACGATATACTCCACCTCGGAGTGCATCTCCTCGTGGGAGATGCCCCGCTCCTTGGCGGCGCGGACAACAGCGTTTGCCATGGAATGGGGGAAATGCTCTTCCAGACAGGCCGCAAGCTGCAATACCTCCTGCTCTTCACAGCCGGAGAAGGGCACTACCTGCACCACCTGCGGGGTAGCACGGGTGAGGGTGCCGGTCTTATCGAACACGATGGTGTCCGCCTTTGCCAGCGCTTCCAGATACTTGCCACCCTTTACGGTGATGTGGTATTCCCCGCACTCCCGCATGGCAGAGAGCACCGCCAGCGGCATGGAAAGCTTCAGCGCACAGGAGAAGTCCACCATCAAAATGGAGATGGCGCGGGTGACGTTGCGGGTAAAGGCGTAGGTAGCCACCGTACCGGCAAGGCACCAAGGCACCAGACGGTCGGCCAGCTGCAAAGCCCGGTTCTCGGTGCCGGACTTGAGCTTTTCCGATTCCTCGATCATCGCCACGATCTTATCGTAGCGGTTGGCGCCACCCTCTGCCTTGGCCACAAGGACGCATTCGCCCTCTTCCACCACCGTGCCGGCGTAGACGGTCGCGCCTGCGGTCTTGCGCACCGGCATGGACTCGCCGGTCAGGGCAGCCTGGTTGACCATAGCTTCGCCATCCAGCACCGTGCCGTCCAACGGGATCATATTGCCGGAGCGCACCACTACCTCGTCCCCGGCGTGGACGCGGGTCAAGGGCACCAGCACCTCGCCCTGCGGGGTGCGCACCCAGACCTTATCCACGTTCAGCGCCATGCTGCGGGCAAGGTCGTCCAAGCTCTTTTTCCGCGTCCACTCCTCCAGCAGGCTGCCCACCGTCAGCAGGAACATCACCGAGCCTGCGGTGCTGTAATCTCCCCGCAGGAGGGAGGCGGTGATGCTGAGCGCATCCAGCACCTCTACTTCCAGCTTGCGGTGCAGCAGGCAGCGGACACCCTTCCAGACAAAGGCGATGGAGCGCCACACCGTATACGCCGCCGCGATGGGCGCGGGCAGGAACACCTTGCGGAACACCCGGCCCGCCACAAGGCTGACCATCTTTTCCTGATATTCCTGATTGATTTTCCGGCTGTCGCGGGAGGTGACCAGCACCTCTAACTCTTCGTTATCAAAGCGGTAGGCTGCCAGCAGGGCGGCGGCGTCCTTCCGACTGCCCCGGTAGGTCAGCACCACATCTCCGGTGCGCTCGTAGACGGTGGCTTTCTGGATATTGTCCTGCCCGTTCAGGTAGGCTTCCAGCACATCTGCCCGGTGCAGCGTCATGCGCACGGCGCAGACGTGCACCCGCATCCGTCCCTTGCCTTCATGTAAGATCGTACATTTCATTGCTTTTCTTACCCCTCTGTGCAAAAAGAGCCGCCCAAAGCGGCGGCTCTGCTGCGTCATATCACTCTGCGGGCTGCTCTTCTTCAGCCGTATCCTCGATGACCTCCTGTGCAGCCTCGGCGGCGCGGCTCTCATTGATGGCCTTTGCATCGGCAAGGATGTCCCCTGCTTCCTCCTGCACCTTATTCACGGTCTGCATGGTGCAGTCCTTCATCCGCAGCACCGCAGCAGTGGTCTGGGTGTAGACCTTTTTGGCGTCCTTGCTGGACAGCACCTTGAAACCGGCAGAGCCGAACACCACACCGCCCAAAAACAGTGCAAGCTTTTTTGTATCAAACATATTTACCCCTCGTTTCTGTATTTCCTATCTGAGCGCCCATACCCATAGCGGGGCGGGCTCTTTATCTTTATATTGTAGCACGCTTTCAAGTATTTTCAATATTTTTCGACGATGTTAGGACACATTAACATTGTTAGCGGTTGTATCTATGCCTCGGCAGAACAAAAAGCCGGATGCAGACGAACGCAGAGAATTGACGATGGCGTACAGCTTCTCATAGCCCTTCCAGTTGTGCTTGACGGCTTCCAGCAGCTCGGCACCTATGCAGCGGTTTGAGCGCCCGGTGGGCATTCTCGATGACGCAGAGGCTGGAGCACATCTGGTTGGTCCAGTACTCAAACTGAGCATCCACGCTCTGCTGGACCTCTTCAAAACTGGCATAGCGATCCATGCTGCCGGTATCGGGTCCAAGATGTCCGCCCAGTGCGCCGCACCGGCTCCAGCGGGGGCAGTGCGGGCCGCAGTCAAGGCAGCGGTCTCCGTTGAGTATCATCTCCATCATCTTGGCGGTGTTGACCTAGGCGCGTCGTGCCAGCCGTAACGGTAATTCGGGCCGGTCAGCGTTACATAACACTTCATGCTTGTACCTTCTTAGAAATCGTCCTCGCTGTTGTCCGCATCGTAGTCTGCATCGTAGTCCGCGTCATCGGACGCAACGCGGTCGGAGTTGTCCGTGCTGAAATTGCGCTCGAACGCGGTCATGTACTGGGCATAGCCCTCATCGCCGGTGCCAAAGTAGCCAAAATCGAAGTCTTTCATTGTACTGTCCTCCACAAATTTTTTCTCGTTCAGCCTTCCGGGGGATGTCCGTCCCTCGCCATGCTTCTATTATCTACATTTGCAGTCCCATAAAAAGGATTTTATAGAAAACTTTTCAATTTTTCTCTTTTGTTTGCTTCTTGTCCAGCAATACAGGTTTTTGCCCTGTGCCCACAGCATACCACATTCTGTCAGGTAAGAGGTCATCTGCCGGGCGGCATTCTGCAAGAGCGGGTTGCACGGCAGACGACAAGGACGTTTTTGTTTGCGGTTCATTTCTGCCAAAAAGTCTTTTAACTTTGGAGAAAGTTTATGACAACTATGCAGATTCTTTACACGGATTATAACTTTCGACTAAAATCCTCTTGATTTTTTTCAAAAACGGATTAGAATATAGCATCGCAGTGAGGTGCTACCGAAAGCCCGCTGCCAAACATTTACAAGAAGACTAAGGAGATCATTGATATGAAACTCAAGAATATTTGCATCGCTGTTGTTGCTCTGGCTCTGGCTGCTGGCATGACCGCCTGCGGTGGTGCTTCTGCCGCTTCTGCTTCCTCCACCTCTGAGGCTGCTTCCGCAAGCACCGCTGTTTCCGAGGCTGCTTCTTCTGAGGCTGCTTCCAGCGAGGCCGCTTCCTCTGAGGCTGCATCTTCCGAGGCTGCTTCCTCTGAGGCCGCTGTCAGCGAGGCTGCTTCTTCTGAGGCTGCTTCCACCACTGCCGCCTAAGTTTAACGCGCACAGCGTACATAACAAAATAGCAAAAGGCCGTTGCACATTGTTTTGTGCAGCGGCCTTTTTAATTGCGCAAAAAGATTTTAAATGCCCTCCGCGTGCGCTATGGGCATAACCAGCGGAATGATTTTTTTCGGGATACCGGGTCGTCTGCGGACACCCCGGTATCCCATTTTATGAAAAAAGACCGCCGCACAAAGCCATGTACAGCAGTCTCCTTACGTTTGAGAAGTGAGCTTCCCAGTATCATTTTTCAAGAATTGCGCGGATTTGGGCAAGGTCGGCAGCAAAGGCGATATTCCGCTGCCGCGCCGGGGTAGAAAGCCCCATGGCGATCATCTGCTGCAAAAGCCGGTGCAGGGGCTGGTAGTAGCCGTTCAGGTCGTAGAGGATGCAGGGCGCGTCCAGCTGCCCCAGCGACAACTTGCTGATGACCTCGGTGATCTCCTCCAGCGTGCCGGTGCCGCCGGGAAACGCGATAAAAGCATCCCCCAGCTCGATCATTTTGGTCTTGCGGGCGGGGATGTCCTCGGTCACGATCAACTCTGTCAGTCCCTCGTGCTGCAGCTCTGCGTCCAGAAAGCACTTGGGTTCTACGCCGGTCACCCTGCCGCCTGCGGCCAGCACACTGTCGGCCAAAAGCCCCATCAGGCCGCTTTTGCTGCCGCCGTACACCAGCGCATTGCCGCTTTCGCCGATCCAGCGCCCCAGCTGCTGCACAGCCTGCGGCAGTGCAGGGTCGGTGCCAAGGTTCGCCCCCAGATACACGGTAATGTTCATTTGGTCAACCTCTCTTTCCGGGTCAGATGCTCCACAGCACCGCGCCCAGCACCGCAGAAAGCAGAATCATCCCGATGGGGGACGGTGCTTTCTGCGTTTTCTTTTTATAGGCAAAATGCAGAATGCTTAAAAGGGCAAACACCGCCAGCGCACGCACATCCGGGGCAAAGCCGCCGGAAACAGTGGTAAAGCCCCCCAGCGTGGAAAGCCCCATGGTGCAGGCGGTGGCTAAGATCATAGCCACCACGCAGGGGCGCACCCCGGCCAGAAAGGCGTTGACCCCGGCGTACTTCATCAGGCTGTGCAGCGCCGCTGCAATGAGCAGGATGATAACAAAGGAGGGCAGCACCACCCCCACCGTTGCCACAAAGGAGCCTGCCAGCCCCGCCTGCGAAGCACCGATAAAGGTGGCCATATTCACCGCCAGCGGGCCGGGGGTGGATTCTGACACCGCGATAAAGCTGAGAAATTCGCTCTCGGTCAGCCAGCCGTGCCCCAGCACTGTTTCCCGCACCAGCGAGATCATGCCGTAGCCACCGCCAAAGGACACCGCACCGATGACCAGAAAGTTCCAGAATAATTGTAACAAGATCATTTTGTGCCGCCTTTCTTCCCCTGCCCCACTGCGTAGGCCAGCACCCCGGCTGCGCCGCAAAACAGGATGCAGCAGATGGAGGAAAATTTTACCGCCAGCACAGAGCAGCCCACCATGGCCGCCAGAACCACCGCCACCACTGCCGTGTTGAAGGGGGTGCGCTGCAAGTTTTTGAGCATCTTGACCCCGGCGGACAGGATCAGATAGATGACACAGGCCTGAATGCCCTTAAAGGCATTCGCTACCACCGTCAGCTGCAAAAAGCGGTCGAAAAACAGAGAAATAAGGTAAATGACTGCAAAGGACGGCAGACACACCGCCAAGGTAGAGGCCGCCGCACCGGCCACACCGGCCAGCTTATAACCGATGTAGGTGGCGCTGTTCACCGCCACAGGGCCGGGAGTGGACTCGGCAATGGCGACCATATCCAGAAACTCCTCCCGGGTGAGCCAGCGCTTTTCCTCTACAAATTCGTGCTCCAGCAGCGCCACCATGGCGTAGCCGCCGCCAAAGGTAAAGGCACCGATCTTAAAAAAGGTGCCGAACAATTCTCCGGTTTTGGACATAGGCATCCCTCCATGTTTTTACTGCTTGACCGGCTCCAGCTCCAGATAGCACTCGAAGGCCGTTTTGTCCGCGTGCTTGGCAATAAAGTACCAGCCATCATCCGATGGGGTGTAGAACACCTCCACCTGCTGCCCCATGGGGACTTCGCGGTGGTAATTGATGGAGGCAAACTTCACAACATGATCGCGCATGATCTCCTGCGGCAGCACATCGCAGACGATATCCAGATAAAAGGCGTTGTTGATGTGGTAGTGCATATCGCACTGGGAGTAGTGCGCCGTAAACAGGCCGCCGCTGGTCAGGCTGTCCCGGCGCTTATGCAGCAAAAGGGGCAGTTCCTCCTCCACCGTCTCGTTCCAGTATCCCTCTACTGTCCAGCCCGGCTGGCGCAGGATATGCCCATCCTCAAGGCTGGATATGATCCAGCGGCTGTCCACCATGGCTACCTCCTGCCCGGCTTCGTCCGTAAGGGTGGTAATGCGCTTGATGGAGCCGCGGCGGCTCACCTCGGAGCGGGAGCAAAGGGTCAGAGTCTCGCCGCGGGAAGGCACGCGGCTGAACCGCAGCGCCTGCTTGCCCACCAGAAACGCTACGCCGTGATCCTGGAAAAACTGGTCATCCATGCCAAACTGCCGGGCGTGCATGGAGGAAGCCTGCTCCGCATAGCGCAGCAGGGCGCTGGCCTTGAGCAGGCTGTGACAGTCTGCATCGGTGTTTTCTACCATGACGGTATCCTTATAATAAAACTGTTCCATATTTTTTCTCCTATTGGAAAAAGGCCGCCGCACCACATCCGGGACGGCAGCCTTGGTTGAAACGATCAATACTGATTGCGGGTCTTTCTGCGCACCTTGCGCCAGATATTGAAGCAGGCCAGCGCCAGCATGGCCAGAAGCAGCAGCAAAAACAGGTAGCTGCCGCCGCCCTCGTCGTAGCTCTTCATCTCGCTCCACTTCAGATCCAGTTCGCTGTTTACCTCGTCGCTCAGGGCGGTGAACACCTTTTCGCGGGCGGCGTCCTCCTCAGACGGGTAGGCGATCTCGCTGGTCTTGAGATCCTCGTCCAGTACCTCCCATACATCGTGCATGGGGGTGGTGTAGCCGATGTACTCGCTGTTGGCCTTGCCGATATCGGTCTCGCACATGAAGTTGATGAACATCTCGGCGGCTTCCTTGTGCTCGCTGGCGGCGGGCACAGCCATGCAGTCCACCGAAAGCACACTGCCCTCCTCCGGGAACACCCAGGCCAGATCCGGGTTATCGTCGATCATGGTAATGGCATCGCCGGAGTAGTACACGCCGATGGCCGCCTCGCCGCCGATCATCTTATCAAAGATCTCGTCCATGACGTAGGCCTGCACCAGCGGCTTCTGTGCCTTAAGTTCTTCTACCACCTCATCCACCTCTTCCGGGGTGGCGGGGTTGATGCTGTGGCCGCTCTTGAACGCAGCGATAGCATAGGCATCGCGGCTGTTGTTGAACATCAGAATGTTGCCCGCATACTGCTCGTCCCACAGGTCTGCCCAGCAGGTAGGGGCTTCGTCTACCATAGTGGTGTTGTAGATGATGCCGGTGGTGCACAGCATATAGGGCACGGTGTAGGCGTTCTGCGGGTCGTAATCCGGGTTGCGGTAGCCTGCATCGATCTTTTGAAAATTGGGGATATTGTCGTAGTCAAGGGGTGCAAGCATCCCCTCGTTGATCATCTTTGCCACCATGTAGTCGGAGGGGATGATCACATCGTAGTTGGCTGCGCCGGACTTGAGTTTGGCGTACAGGGACTCGTTGGAGTCGAAGGTGGTGTAGTTCACCTTGATGCCGGTCAGCTTTTCAAAGGCGGCCACCACGTCCACACTGTCATCCGAGCCGTTGGAGATGTACTCGCCCCAGTTGTAGACGTTCAGGGTGACGTTCTGCCCCTTGAAGCGGATCCAGTCGTAAGCATCCGACACCGAGACATCCTCAGTCACCTCAATAGTACCGGCGGCAAACACCGGCAGTGCGGCGCACAGCGCCACAGCCAGCGTCAGCAGCAATGCAGCAATGCGTTTCATCATGCGCCCTCCTTTCGCAGCGTTTTCTGATCCCGGCGGTAGCTGCGGCTCTCCATGGCATTGGACACCAGAATAACGCTGAGGATGACCACGAACATGATGGTGGACAGTGCGTAGATCTCCGGGCTGACCTTTTTGCGGGTCATGGAGTAGATTGCAATGGGCAGGGTCTCCACGGTGCCGCAGTTGAAGTAGGAGATCATGAAATCATCGATGGAATAGGTCAAGCAGATGAGGAAGGCAGAAAGGATGGCAGGGCTGATCTCCGGCAGGATGACCTTGAAGAACGCCTGCCGGGGGTCGCAGCCAAGATCCAGCGCTGCTTCGTACAGCTTGATATCCAGCTGCTTGAGCTTGGGGCTTACGTTAAAGATAACGTAAGGCACGTTGAACGCGATATGCGCAATGAGCAGCGTGGGCAGGCCCATGATGTTGTCCGGTAGCCATGCGGACTGCGTGGCAAAGCGCTGGTAGGCCACGAACAGCAGCATCAGGGAGATGCCGGTGATGATCTCCGGGTTGACCACCGGAATATAGGTGATGTTGGTCACCAGCAGGCGGCTTTTGCGGCTCATAGAGGCAATGCCAAGGCTGGCTGCCGTGCCCAGCACCGTGGCGATGATGGCGGACAGTACTGCCACCTCAACGGACACCCACAGCGCATGGAGAATGGACGCATTCGTGAACAGGCTGCGATACCACTTGAGAGTGAAGCCGGTGAACAGCGAATAGCCCTTGCTCTGGTTGAAGCTGAACACGATCATGTAGGCAATGGGCAGGTACATGAAGCAGAAGAACAGGATGATGTAGACCCGCTGCATCAGGCGCAGATGTTTTGTTTTCATCAGGATACGCCCTCCATTTCATCCTCGTCAAAGCTGGATGTAAAGCTCATGCACAGCAGCACGATGATCATCAGCACCAAGCTCATGGCAGAGCCGACGTTCAGGTTGTAGCTGTTGCCCAAGAACTGCATCTCGATCAGGTCACCGATCAGCAGGTTGGAGCCGCCGCCCAGCATACGGCTGATGACAAAGGTAGACACTGCCGGCACGAACACCATGGTGATGCCGGTGCTGATGCCCGGCACGCTCATGGGGATGAGCACCCGCACAAGGGTCTTGGTGGTGTTGGCGCCAAGATCCTGTGCAGCCTCCACAAGGCTCTGGTCGATTTTGGTCATGCTGGTGTACAGCGGCAGGATCATGTAGGGCACATAGTTATACACCATGCCCAGCACTACCGCACCGGAGGTGTTGAGCATGGTATAGGGGCCAAGGCCGATAAAGCCCAGCAGGGTGTTCACCGGGCCGTTGACGCTGAGCAGACCCATCCATGCGTAGGTACGCAGCAAAAAGTTCATCCACATGGGCAGCATGACCAGCATAAGCATGATGTGCTGCTTGTTCACCCGCAGGCGGGACAAAAAATATCCCACCGGGAAGGCGATGACCAGACAGATAACGGTTGCAATGAGCGCCAGCAGCAGGCTGCGGGCAAACACCGAGCCGTAGCCGCTGATGGAGGTAAGGTTATTCAGGGTAAAGTTGCCCTCGGCGTCCGTCATAGCGTAGTATACCACGATGAACAAGGGCACAACGGTGAACAGCACCATCCATACAAAGTACGGATAGGCAAGCTTTTTATCATAGATCTTCATGGCACATCACCCCTCGCTCCGCGCCATGATATGGATCTCGTTGGGGCCGATGCGCATACCAATGGTCTCGCCGGGGGTGCAGGCGCGGGTGGAGTGGATCAGCCACTCGCGGCCCTCGCACTCGACGTGCATCTCAAAGTGCACGCCCTTGAAGATGACATCGTTCACCACACCCACAAGCTGACCCTCCACGGGGGACACCACCTCGATATCCTCCGGGCGCACCACCACCTGCACGCTCTGCTCCCGGGCAAAGCCGCGGTCTACGCAGGGGAAATCCACGCCGGAGAAGGACACCAGAAAGTCCTTGTGCATCACGCCGTCCACAATGTTGGAATCGCCAATAAAGTCTGCCACAAAGGCGTTTTTCGGCTCGTTGTAGATATCCTCCGGGGTGCCGATCTGCTGCACCTTGCCGCCGTTCATGACCACGACGGTATCGGACATGGTAAGCGCTTCCTCCTGATCGTGGGTGACGTAGATGAAGGTGATGTTCATCTCGCGCTGCAGGCGCTTGAGCTCCAGCTGCATCTCCTTGCGCAGCTTCAGGTCCAGCGCGCCCAGCGGCTCGTCCAGCAGCAGGATCTCCGGCTCGTTGACCAGACTGCGGGCGATGGCCACGCGCTGCTGCTGACCGCCGGACATCTGGCTGATGCTGCGGCGCTCGAAGCCCTTTAAGCCCACGACCTCCAGCATATTGCGCACCTTGCGGCGGATGGTGTCCTCGTCCAGCTTTTTGAGCCGCAGACCAAAGGCCACGTTCTCGAACACGTTCAGGTGCGGGAACAGCGCGTATTTCTGGAACACGGTATTCACCGGGCGCTTGTAGGGCGGCACACCGGTAATGTCCTCCCCTTTCAGCAGCACCTTACCGGCGTTCGGCTCCAGAAAACCTGCGATCAGGCGCAGGGTGGTGGTTTTGCCGCAGCCGGAGGAACCGAGCAGCGTCACGAACTCCTTATCATGGATATCCAGATTCAGCCCATCCAGAATGCGCTGTCCATCAAATTCCACTACGATATCCCGCAGTGAAACGACCACCGAGTTGTCCATTTTATATGTTATCCTCCTTGTTCTCAGATACGAAAAAAGACAGGGAACGTGCCCCATCTTTTTTGCGTATATGGGGCGATCCACCCCGCGCAGCAGCACATTTTTGCGCAGTGACCTTACCCTATCACGGTTTATAATAAACAATCACAGTCGGATTGTCAATCACTCTGCCAATGTTTGCCGAAACTTTATAAAAAGCTGCAGAAAAATATACGCTGCACCTTGTTTTTGGTGCAGCGCATCAAAGTGCTTATTCCTGCGTCCGCAGGTCGTTTTCGGTCAGCAGAAGGGCCTGCACAGTGCTGGTATCTACCGTGTATACCGAAGCATCGCCTTCTACCCGCAAATACCACCCGTCCGTGCCGCAGGCATAAGCCAGCTGCACGGTGGAGCCGTCCACACCGGTAACGGCTGCGGTAAATACCGGTGCATCAAAACCGCAGGCGGAAAGGTCTGCGTCCGTGGTCTGGGCGGTAACGTAGGTGCACAGGGCAGACAACAGGCTTTGCACCTTGTCCTGTGCAAGGCTGGCGGTGGGGTCAGAGGCCAGCCGCCACACCGTCTCGTAGGCAGAGGAAGAAACGCTGTCTGCGTCCGTGCTGTCGGCACTTTCGGTCGGCTCGCTGACGGCGTTCAGGGTGACGGCGGTGCCGTCTGCCAGCGTATAGGCTACCTGCGTGATCGTCGAAGCTGTAAGCCCGGTGGGGCAGAAGCTGCCGAAAAGCCCGGCCTTATCCAGCTGAAAACAGGCGGCCTTGTTGCCGCTGACGGTATAAATGGCATCGTCCCCGGCCTTTTGCACATAAAGATCCCCGGTGACCGGGTTCTCTGCCCCGAAGGTCAGGGTAGTGCTCTGCCCTGCCGCCGTGACCGTAACGGTGAGCTGCGGGCTATCCAGACCGTAGTCCTCCCCTGCCTGCGGTGTCAGGCTGCGCTTGGCAGCCAGTGCCATCAGAGCGGTGCGCATGGTGTTGCAGGCGCTTTCGTCCAGATGATAGGCAGGGTCCTGTGCCAGCAGCCAGCTGCCGCCGGAATATTGCAGAGTGTAAGTCTCGCCGTTATAGGTGTACTCGATTTGCTCCAAGTCCTCAGCGGCAAAGGCAGAAAGCGAGATGCTGCCCTCTGCCGCGGCACTTGCGGCCTGTTCTTCCCTTGCATTGCTACGGGTCACCGCCCACAGCGCTGCGCCCAGCAGCACCGCAGCCGCAAGCATCACAAGCAGGACACGCTGTTTCGTTTGCATGGCGGCCTCCTTATCTGCGGCGGCGCAGCAGCACCACCACTGCCCCGGCAATGAGCACCGCCGCCGGGAGCACGAACACAAAGGTCAGCCCCAGTGCAGCGGCGGTAGAGCCTGCCACCGTGATGGGCTCGGCCTCCAGCGCTTTGGTGTCCACAAGGATATCCTGCCCTACCAGCGAGGCGGCACAGCCCTGCAAAAAGGTCAGATTGCCGGGCATGGACTGATAGAGCTGCTCGTTATCCATATTGGGACAGCCGATCCAGAGGACCTCGGCACCGGTATCTTCGTTCCGTGCCCAGACAGCCAGCGCAAAGGGGCCATCTGCCTCCCCTTCCTCCCGCTCCATGGTGGTAAGGTCGTTGATGTCGGTTTTGGCATAGGCAGCGGAGGAGCTGTTCAGCAGCGGCTCGGCGGTGACATTCTCGGTCTCGGTGACCGTGATGCCCTGCGCCACCGACAGCATGACATGGGTATTGGTATTCACGCCGTTCAGCGCGGTGCTCTCGGTGGTGGTTCCGTAGTCCGGCAGCAGCGACCATGCAGAGTTATACAGTGCCTTGCTGCTGTCGCCCTCCACCACCATGCCCTCTGCGCGGGCAAGGCCGAACTGCGCCAGCACGGCGTCCAGCTGCGGGGTCTGGGCGTAGACACTGCTGGTCAGCAGCAGCTTGCCGCCCGCCGCCAGATAATTTTGCAGCTGGCTGATCTCATCCACAAGGCCGTCTCCTGCGGTAAAATCGCTGGTGGGCGCATTGATGATGAGCAGGTCGCAGTCCTCCGGGATGGTGCTTGTGAGCAGATCCAGCGGCTGAGCGTCGATATTCTGGGCGTCCAGTGCATCGGTCAGGGAGTCGGTCAAGGTCTGCTCGCCATGGTTGGTGGTATAGTAGGCATGGCTCTGCCCGGCTGCGGTGAGCTTATAGATGGCAGAGGTGATCTGCTTTTCGCCGCCAAAGGTCACGCTGGCAGAGCCGGTGGTGTAGTAGTCGGTATAATCGTACTCGTACAGGTCGGCGGCATCCAGCACAGTGCTGTTCTCCCCGCAGGTGACGATCAGACTGCCACTTGAAACATTCTCCGCGCCGTACTTTGCGGCAAAGGTGGGGTACAGGGTGGGGTCCTTCTGTTCCCAGCTCAGATGCCCGCTCTCGGCGGCGTAATGGTCCAGCAGCTTTGTGATGATGGCATCCTCGCTGCCGGTCTCGCAGAGGTAATAGATGTGCACATCCTTTTCCAGCCCCTCCACCAGCGCTTTGGTACTGTCGCTCAGGGTGTACATTTTGGCCTCGGAGAGGTCGAACTCGGTATATTTTGCGGGGATGGCCCGCACCAGCAGGTTGAGCAGCACCGCCAGCACCAGCACTGCCGCCAGCATGGCGGTGGACAGCAGCCCGCTGCGGAACACCCTGCCCTTTTGGGAGGCTGCGTTCTTGTTCCATTTCATCGTTGTGGCCTCCTCTCAGTTCCAGCGGCGCTTTTCCAGCCCCTGTGCGGTGAAAAACAGGAACACCGCCGCCACGGTCAGGTAGTAGACCAGTGTGGGAATGGAAAAGCTGCTGTTGACAAATTCTTCAAAGGGGGTAAACAGGCACAGGGCGCTGAGCACGGCACTGAAGGCCTCGGTCAGCCAGCTGCTCTTGAGCAGAAACAGCGCCGTAAGCGCCACGCAGCACCCCGCAAAGGAAAGGCAGCCCAGCGTAAAGCTTTTGCTGCGCAGCCCCGCTACCACGCTGAGCACGGCGGCAATGGCGGTGAACAATGCCAGCGCCACCGCACTGCCGGTGGTGAACATAGTGCGCAGGCTGGGCATCATATAGGCCAGCAGCAGCGCTGCCACACCGGAGACAGCGGCGATGATCTGGTTTTCGGTCAGGCTGGAAAGGAACACCCCGATGGCAATGGCGGCGCAGCCCATAAGGTAATAGCACAGCAGCGCGGAAAAGTTGGCCAGCGTGCTGGTGCCGGTAGCGCCAAGCAGCTTCAGCACAAGGATCATGCCCGCATCCACAAGGCAGGGCAGCGCAAAAATGACGCAAAGGGCAAAATATTTGCCCAGCACGATGCCGCCCACCGACACAGGGCTTGTGAGCAGCAGCTGGTCGGTGCGGCTGTGGCGCTCCTCGGCAAAGGAGCGCATGGTGAGCACCGGAATGTAGAGCAGCAACACAAAAATGGTGCGGTACAGCGTGTAGTAGCCAAAATCCGGCAGACCGTAGCCCAGATTCAGCGCCACAAAATAGATAGCCGTAGCCGCCAGCATAAAGGCGGTAAGCACCGCACCGATCATGCCGTGAAAGTAGCTGCGGAGTTCTCGTTTAAAGATAGCAGCCATCTCAGTTTTCCTCCCCTTCTGCCGGGGTGTTCTGCTCCGGCGTTTTATCGGTCAGTGCAAGGAATACCTCCTCAAGGCTGCGGTTCTCGGCGGCAAGTGCCAGCACGGTGCACCCGGCCTCGGTCAGTGCCCGGGACACGGCGGCGCGGCGGTCGGCGGCGTCCTCGCTCTCGGCGGTAAAGGTGACCTGACCGTCCGCGGCGTTTTCCAGCTCTACCTTGTAGATGCCCGGCACGCTGCGCACAGCGGCCAGCACGGTGTCGGGCTCGCCCTGCGCAGTGGCGCGCAGACGGCTGCCCGGGTTCAGGGTCTCGCCCAGCTCCTCCGGGCTGCCCACAGCCACCAGACGGCCTTTAGAGAGGATGAGCACCTGCTGACACACCGCTTGCACCTCACTGAGGATGTGGCTGGACAGAATGACCGTGTGCGCCTTGCCCAGCTCCCGGATGAGGTTGCGGATCTCGATGACCTGCGCGGGGTCCAGCCCTACGGTGGGTTCATCCAGAATAATAAGCTGCGGGCTGCCCAGCAGCGCCTGCGCAATGCCCACCCGCTGACGGTAGCCCTTGGACAGGCTGCGGATGACCCGGGGCAGCACTTCTTCCAGCCCGGTGCGGCGGGCAGCGGCCAGCACCTGCTGTTTGCGCTGCGCGTGCTTTACCCCCTTAAGCTCTGCCACAAAGTCCAGATACTCCTGCACGGTCATTTCCGGGTAGAGCGGCGGCTGCTCCGGCAGGTAGCCCACACAGGCCTTGGCCTGCTGTGCCTGCTCCGGCAGACGGAACCCGGCCACCTTCACCTCGCCCTCGGTAGGCGCCAGATAGCCGGTAAGGATATTCATAATGGTGGATTTGCCCGCGCCGTTGGGCCCCAGCAGGCCGTAGATCTGGCCGTCCGGCACCGTAAACGAGAGATCCTGCACGGCAGGGCGGCTGCCGTAGGACTTGCTCAGGTGAGAAACTTCGATCACAGCAAACTCTCCTTTTATTTCAGAAGCTGTTTTGCGGAAAGCGGCATGGAACCAGCGCTTTCCGGTTTGGAACTGCTATAGTTTAGACGGAAAATGTGTTTAAATTAAGACAATCCTGTGTGGGAAAACGAAATATTTGCCCGCGTAAAACGCAAAAATGCCGCCTCCCGAAGGAAGCGGCATGAGATAGCCTATAATTACTTACGGCCGAAACGCTTGTTGAAGCGCTCAACACGTCCGCCGGTGTCAACCAGCTTCTGCTTGCCAGTGTAGAAAGGATGGCACTTGGAGCAAACTTCGACGTGGATCTCGGGCTTGGTGGAACGAGTCTTGATGACGTTGCCGCATGCGCAGGTGATGGTGCAGTCAACGTAGTTCGGATGGATACCCTGTTTCATTCTTTTCACCTCATTTCTGGTTCTGACGTATTGGGGCCATATTTAATGTATGTGCCCATCACAACCTTCAATATCGGCTACCCCGTCGAGCGGCCTTGGAAACGATTGCCTTACTATTATAGCACGAATTGGCCGGAATGCAAGAGGGAAATTTAAGTTTTTTACACCTTTTGCAGCGTCCAGCCTTTTTTTGCGGCCAGCTGCTCCAGTTCCCGGTAGGAAAGCCGCAGCTGCGCAATGTTGAAGCCCGGCAACTCTGCAAGGCAGCTGCCGTCCTGTGCCCGGTGCAGCAGCTTGCGCACCGGCAGTTCCTGTTCGCCGTCCAATGTATCCAGCCCAGCCACATATTCTCCACACCGGGGCAGCGGCTGCTGCCAGTCTATGGCTTTGCAGACCCTTGCAAGCGTAAGATGGTTGCAGGATACCGTCTGCCAGAATTCCAGTTTCATGATGTTCTCCCCTTTTGCGCCGGAGATTTACAACAGCGCCCGGCACGACACCATGATATAACATTTTGTTTTATATGTCAATATAACATTTCGTTATGCCTATACTTTACCTTAAATAAAGCTTTTGAGGTAAATACCATGTATCAACGCATCCGGGATCTGCGGGAGGATCGTGATCTGCTGCAAAAGGATGTTGCGGTGTATCTGAAATGTACCCAGGTCTGCTATTCCAATTACGAGACCGGCAAGCGGGATATTCCCACCGAGGTACTGATCCAGCTTGCCCGCTTCTACCATACCAGTACAGATTATATCCTTGGCCTTACAGACGACAGCGCCCCGCCCATCCCCCGCAAAGCATAAAAACTGCCCCCAAAGCAGCACAGTGTTGTGCGCTGCTTCGGGGGCAGTCTGGTTTTGTTCTATTATAAGGTTACTGCTTTGCGCTTTCCGGAGCGACCTCGAAGTCGATCTTGCCCAGATTGACGTCTGCACGCACGATGGTGATCATCATGGTATCTCCCAAGTTCCAGTTCTTGCCGGAAACAGGGTCGGAAAGGCGCACGCCCTCGGTGAGCATAGTGCCGGTGGCGGTCAGGCTGGAGGCAGGTACAAAGCCCTCCACGCCGTTTTCCAGTTCGATGAACAGGCCGCGCTGGGTCACACCGGAGATGCGACCCTCGTAGCACTCGCCCAGATGGCGGCGTGCATACTCAGCCTTGTAGCAGTCCTCGGCCTTGCGCTCGATCTGCATGGCGATCACCTCGCGCTCGCTGGCCTGCTTGCTGACGTCCTCGGCAAACTCGCTGTAGCGCAGGATCATGGTGTCCTTATCCGTGCCCTTCAGCTGGGCAGTCATGATACGGTGGATCGCCAAGTCCGGGTAGCGGCGGATGGGGCTGGTGAAGTGGGCATAGTCCTGCAGCACCAGACCGTAGTGTCCCTTGGGCTTTTCCTCATACACGGCCTTGGACATACAGCGCAGCATACCGGTGTTGATGATCTGCTCATAGGCAGTGCCGCGCACCCCCTCCAGAATGGCGCTCAGCTCCTTGGGGGTGGGCACATCCTTGGCAAAGTGGTCGTTGACGCCGCAGGCCTGCAGCAGACCGTGCAGACGCTCCAGCTTTTCGGCGTTGGGCTCCTCGTGCACACGGTACACAAAGGGGATCTGCTTCACCCGGGCAAAGTGGGCAGCACACTGGTTGGCCAGCAGCATAAACTCCTCGATCATGGCCTCGCTCTCGCCAGAGGTGCGCTTTTTTACGTCGATGCAGTGGCCGTCCTCATCGAGGATCAGCTTCACCTCGCCGCTCTCGATATCCATGCAGCCGCGCTCCTTGCGCAGACGGGCACGGTGACCGTACAGCTCCTTCATAGCGGGCAGCTGCGCCAGTACCTCATGGTACTTGCCGGTCAGTTCGTCATCGGTGCTGCCGGCCAGCAGGGCATTGATCTCGGAGTACACGCCCTTGACCCGGCTGCGGATAACGGACTTGACAAAGCGGTAATCCGTCAGGTTGCCATCCTTATCCAGCCGCATCAGGCAGGAGAAGGCCAGCCGCAGCACGCCCTCGTTCAGGCTGCAGATGCCGTTGGACAGCTGCTTGGGCAGCATGGGCACCACCTGATCGGCGTAGTAGACGCTGGTAGCGCGGTTAAAGGCCTCGTTGTCCAGCTCAGAGCCGGGCTTGACGTAGTTGGAAACATCCGCAATGTGCACGCCCAGCTCAAAGCCGCCGTCCGGGGTCTTGGTCAGACTGATCGCATCGTCGATATCCTTGGTCTCGGCGCTGTCGATGGTAAAGATGGGCAGAGCGCGCAGATCCATGCGGCCCTCGCAGTCCGCAGCAGACACCTCGGCGTTGTCCAGCTTTTTGGCCTCGTCCCGCACCTTGTCCGGGAAGCGGTTGCGGATATCCTGCGCGTAGAGCAGTGCCTTTGCGCAGCGCTTGGCCTCGTCGCAGCTGCCAAAGCGCATGGCCACACCTACGCGGTGATCCTCCTGACGGCTGCCGCGCAGCAGGATCTCTACCGCCACCTTATCGCCGTCCTTTGCGCTGCCTTCACAGTCCCGCATGACCTGCATAGAAATGGCGGGGCAATCGTCCGGCACAAACTTCAGGCGGCCCTCCATGCGGTGCATAGTGCCCACCAGAGAATTCTTTTCTTCCAGAACAGCAAGAATCTCACCCTCATCGCTGCCCTCTACCCGGGGGTGTGCAAACTTTTCCACCAGCACCTTGTCGCCGGGCATAGCGCCGCGGGTGAACCGGCCGGGGATAAAGATATCGCTGGTGCCGTCCTCCAGCATGACAAAGGCAAAGTTCTTGCCCAGCTTTACCACCTTGCACAGCAGCGCCTTGTCGGCACGGCCGCTGCGCACGGTAAAGAACACGCCCTGACGCTGGCAGATGACGGCCTCGTGCACCAGCTGATCCACAGCCTCCATCACCTTGCGGTCTGCGCCGCGATCCCCGCCGAACTTATTCTTCAGATCCTTTACGGTGCACGGCTGATTCTGGATCGCGTGCTCAATTTTATCGCGCATTGCCATAAAATATTTTCTCCTTCACTTCCGTGGCCGTGCATCTCCTGCGGAGCACAGCCCTGCCTTGGGACGGGCGCTTACCCCTGTCCCCTCCTTGCGGCAGCCCGCAAAACCGGCTGCCCGCACTTTTTTCTGCACAGAAAAACAGCCCCGTCCGTTCACGGGGCTGCAACGCCTTCTCAGCCTGCCAGACGGCCTGCAAACAGGCAGGCCAGAATAGCAACCACAAAGAACACCACGCCTGCGATGCGGGTGACCTTGGCCAGCATCTGATCCGCCGGGGTCAGACGTGCATTGTTGGCACCGCCCACGCTGCCATTGATGGCACCGGACAGGCCCTGACCATGGGTGTGCTGCATGAGGGTGAGGAAAACGATGACCAGCGAAGCCACCAGCAGAATGGCACCGCCAACAATTTCGATAACAGACATGAATCGTAACGCTCCTTTTATTTGTAAATACGGAAATCCACGCAAAAATACAACTATATAGTAGCATAACAAAGCCAAAATTGCAAGTAGCTGCTGGCGTATTGCGTGTAAATTATCTTTGCCGGTCACGAAAGCCTTCACCCCTTGGGGGAAGGTGGCGCGCAGCGCCGGATGATGGGTAATTTCCCGTAAACTGCTGCTTGTCTGCGCCCTCATCAGTCACCTGCGGTGACAGCTTCCCCCGGCCGGGGGAAGCTTTTTTCGAAAAATTTATTTTCATGGCGCATTTATCCCGCTGCTTCCAGTGCAGCGCACACCTGCGCAAAGATGGCCGCGCCGGAGTACGCGGCGTGCACCGTGCCGTCCTGCAGCACCACAATGGTGTAGCGGGGCTTTTCTGCAGGCCAGAATCCCGCAAACCACAGGTTGCAGCGCTCGGCGCCCTCCGGGGTGAACTGACCGGTCTGGGCGGTGCCGGTCTTTCCGCCCGCCCCGCCGGAAATCCCGGCGGCATCCTGCGCAGTGCCCTGCTGCACCACCTGTACCAGCATGGCGCGCAAAAGTGCTGCGCTCTGCGCCGGGAGTACCCGCCGCCCCCGTGGGTGGCTAAGGGTCTCCACCGGCTGTCCTGTGGTCTCGTCCAGCGTGGCTTGCAGCACATAGGGTGCGCGGTATATGCCGTCTGCTGCAAGGGTGTTGAATAGCGCCGCCACCTGCATGGGCGTTGCCAGCAGGCTGCCCTGCCCAAAGCTGAAATTGGCCAGCTGTCCGCTCTGTGCCAGTTCCTGCGGGGCGGGCAGCTGCCCGGCCTCGGCGACAAGTCCCTCTGCCAGCGGCAGGCTCTGCCCAAAGCCAAAGGCTTTAGCGGCGTCCAGCAGGCTTTCCGCGCCCAGCTGCTGCCCCAGACGGATAAAATAGCCGTTACAGCTTTTTTCCAGCGCAGCGGCAAGGTCTACCTGTCCATGCGGCACCCCGCCCGCGCAGCGGAAGATCTGCCCATCCACTACCACCGCGCCAGTGCACTCGAAAACCGGCTGCAAGCCCGCTTCCAGTGCAGCCGCCGCCAGCACCGGCTTAAACACCGACCCCACCGCGTAGCTTTGCAGTGCCCGGTTCAGGAAGGGACTGTTCTCCGCCTGCAGGCTGTCTGCAAGGTGCTCCGGGTCGTAGCACGGCACGCTGACGCTGGCGCGTACCGCCGCTGTGGCGGTATCCAGCACCAGGATGCAGCCGCTTGTCATGGTGCTTGCCGCCACTGCCTCCGCTGCACGCTGCACCGGGCGAGAGATGGTCAGCTGCACGCCCAGCGCCCCGCTATCGGTTTGCAAAAGCTTGGGCGTCTCCCCGGTGCGCAGCGTGCCCTGCGCCGTCACGGCGCAAACAAGACTGCTGTGCTCCCCTGTGCCGGAAAGCACAGCGTCCAATGCCTTTTCCAGCCCGGCAGCGCCGTGGCCTGTGCCATCCAAATACCCCAGCAGCTGCTGACACAGCGGCACCGCCGCATACCGCCGGGCGGCGGGATAACCGGTCAGCCCAAGGCGGGCGGGGTCGCAGCTTACCTCCAGCAAAAACGGTGCAGCGCGGCTGCGGCTGCGGTACAAAAGCGCCTGCCCGGCGGCGTCGGTGCAGGCATACATCCGGTCGTAATTTCCCTGCCCGGGAAAGCACACCACCTGCCAGCGCTCCTCCAGCCCTGTGAGCAGCCGCCCCTGTGCATCGTAAAAGTTGCCCCGCCGGGCGGGCAGCTGTAAGGTGACTGTGCTCTGCGCCGCCGCCCGTGCAGCATAGGCGGGGTGCAGCGCCAGCAGATACAACCGGCACAGCACCACCGCAAATCCCAGCAGCAAGGCGGCATATACCGCCAGTACCCGTTTGCCGGACATCCCCGTGCCCCCTTTCCCTGTGGTTAGGGTGGGCGGTAAGGGCGTGGGGTATACATAAAAAGAGGCGGAACCTCTCCGAAGAGAAATTCCGCCTCTCTGGCGTATCTTATTAAGCTTGGTACGGCTTAGTACATGCCGCCCTTCCAAACCACACTTTTGGAGCCGAATCACGAATATCGGGAAACGTAGACTTTTGTAGAATTATCAAGGCCACAAGCCGATTTTTCCAGATTCTCCGTTTTTGCACGATCCACGCTTTTCTACGCAAATCTACGCCACTTACCGGGTGATTGGCGTAAGTTTTGGCGTAAGTTTCGGCGTAAGCAATTCCGCTTCATGCGTCGAAAATCACAGGTTGCCGGCGATCTGTT
>ERZ1034901.619-NODE-619-length-27736-cov-124.933059_pt1 | contig 27736 bp, 26 predicted proteins | sample MGYA00520628_ERZ1034901 | MGnify/ENA primary metagenome ERZ1034901 (study PRJEB33766, sample SAMN09781783) | gut metagenome | biome: gut microbiome | host: Homo sapiens | place: Madagascar | study: EMG produced TPA metagenomics assembly of the PRJNA485056 data... | reverse complement strand
AGCATCTGCCGCACCTCGCTCGCCGTATCGGAACTTAGAATTATGCGGTATTGCCATAAAATTTTGCAATCCACTTTACCTTTTCCGTTTTTTGTGTTAGAATCTTAAGTAATTTATGGGGACAATGTCGTCCGCCCTTGTTGGCGGCTGCATTGTTCCCTTTTTTACTTATAATAGAGGTGGATGGTATGGACCGCATTGACCGCAAAATCATTGATATTCTGCAAACAAACGCACGCGCCCCGCTGAAAGAAATTGCCGACCGGGTGTTTTTGTCCTCCCCTGCGGTTTCGGCCCGCATTGCCAAACTGGAAAAAGACGGCGTGCTGACCGGCTATCAGGCGCAGGTTGCCCCGCTCAAGCTGGGGCAGCTGGTCAAGGCGTTCATCAACCTGGATATGGACCCCAAGCTCAAGCCGGAGTTTTACCCCTACATCCAAAGCTGCGGCAATGTTGTGGAGTGCAACTGCGTGACTGGCGATTACAGCATGCTGATTGAAGTGCTGTTTGGCACCACGCAGGAGCTGGATACCTTTATCAACCATCTGCAGCAGTTTGGCCGTACCCGCACGCAGATCGTGTTTTCCACCCCGGTGGAGCACCGCGGCCTACCGGTGAGCGAACCGGCGGAAGAACCGGCGGCGGAAACCTGACTGCCTGTTCCCGCCTTTTCCCATCCCTGTCCTGAATATGGGCGGGGATTTTTTTATTTCATCTGTTGACAGCTGTGTATATTGCGTATATATTGTATATATAGCATATAAACAGTTCAGATTGCAAGGAGGAACACGGCATGGAGCTGTATATCTCCAATTCCGGCCAGGAACCCATTTACGCGCAGATCACCCGGCAGATCAAAGCCAAAATTTTGAACGGCGAATTGCAGCAGGGCGATGCCCTGCCCAGCATCCGCCTGTTGGCGAAGGAGCTGCGCATCAGCGTGATCACCACCAAGCGTGCCTATGAGGACCTGGAGGCCGATGGTTTTATTACCACCATGCCGGGGCGCGGCAGCTTTGTTGCGCCGCAAAACCCGGCCCTGCACCGGGAGGAAAGCTTAAAACAGGTGGAAAAGCACCTGCAGCACGCCATTGATGCCGCGCGGCGCGGCGGCATTACCAAAGACGAAGTGCGCGAAACCCTTGACCTTTTGTGGGAGGAATCATGATGCCTGAACCTTTGGCCGCTGCACTGCATGGTGTGGCAAAACATTACCACGGTTTTACCCTTGGCCCGCTGAACCTGGAAATTCCCGCCGGGAGCATTGTTGGCCTGATTGGTGAAAACGGCGCGGGCAAAACCACCCTGCTCAAACTGCTGACCGGTGTAAACCGCCCGGATGCCGGCACCGTGGAGCTGCTGAGCGCCACCCCAGATGATGCCGCCGTGCGCGCGAAAATTGGCGTTGTGTTTGAGGATGCCTATTTTTATGAATCGCTGACCTCTGCACAGGTTGGTGCCAGCCTGCGCGGCATATTTGGCCCAGCGTGGGATGCCGGTTATTTCGCCGCTCTGCTGGAGCAGTTCCACCTGCCGCCGAAAAAGAGCATCAAAGAGCTCAGCCGCGGCATGCGGATGAAGCTGAACCTTGCCAGCGCTTTGGCCCACCGGCCGGAGCTGCTGGTGCTGGACGAAGCCACCTCCGGGCTGGACCCCGCCGCCCGCAGCGAGATTTTGGATATCCTGCTTGATTTTATCCAAGATGAGCACCACAGCGTACTGTTGAGCAGCCACATTACCACCGACCTGGAACAGATCGCCGATACCATTGCCTACCTGCACCACGGGCAGCTGCTGTTTGCCAAAAACAAGGATGACCTGATGGAAGAATACGGCATTCTGCGGTGCAGCCAGCAGGACCTTGACCGCCTGCCGCCGGAGTGGATCGCCGCCACCTGCCGCACCGCCGCCGGCTGCGAAAGCCTGGTACACCCGCGGGTCAGCGTCCTGCGCACATTGCCCGGTGCGGTATGCGATGCCGCCAGCATTGATGACATTATGCGTCTGACCAGCAAGGAGGGTTAACAATGAAAGGTCTTTTGTGCAAAGACTGGGCCATTTTGGTCAACAGCTACAAGAAAAATTTTCTGATTCTGGTTTTGCTTTACCTTGGCATGGCAGTCTGCCTGCATATGGATTACCTGTGCTATGCGCTGGTTGCCGTGTGCGGCGTTTACGCATCCAGCACCATGAATTTTGATGATTCCGCCCACTGGGATACCTATGCCCACACCCTGCCGGTCACACCGGGGCAGGTTGTTGGCTGCAAGTACCTGCTGGGGCTGCTGTTTACCCTGTTTGGCAGCGTTTGCGCCGCGGTGGGGATTTTCCTTGCCGGCCAATACACAGATGTGTTGGAAGCGACATTCTCGATTCTGGTCATTGCCGCGTTTTCCCTGCTGCTGTTTGCCGTCAACATGCCGTTTTCTTACAAATTCGGCGCGGTGCGTGCCCGCACCTGGGTGTATCTGGTAACGTTTTTTGCTGTTTTTGCCACAATTTATGTGATGGAGAAACTGCCTTATCTGCAGCGTTCTGCCGTCACTTCTCAGCTGGACACCATGGGCAACGCCATCACCGCGCAGCCGGTGCTTTTGTTGCTGCCCTGCGCGGCCGTGCTGCTGCTCTACCTTGGCAGCTGGGCCTTGAGCGTACAAATTTATCAACGCAAAGAGTTTTGAGGGAATTCCTGGTTCTTTTGCTCGGCGGTAAAAACGCTGAGTGAAAACACGCCGGATCAGGCCGGAACAGCTAAAAACCGGCAATCCGCTATTGACAAACCGGCACCCGTGCGGTAAAATAATCAAGTATCCGATGCGGGTGTCGTACAACGGCTAGTACATCAGCCTTCCAAGCTGGGGACGAGGGTTCGACTCCCTTCACCCGCTCCATATAAAAACAGCGCAGAATCTTTTGATTCTGCGCTGTTTTTCTGCTCAAGTACCCACTTTCTTTTTTACCCAATACCAAAACAGGCAGTGTCCTTCTCCCCTTTCCGGGAGCGGCACTGCCTGTTTTTATTCTATTAAAGTTTCTTCGGTTTCCTTCTTTTCAAAGAAGGAACAAAACTCCCGTAACTTTACTGCTGCTGTTCCGCGCGCTTTTTGGCGATGGCAGCCAGGGCATCCTTGCGGGACAGGTTGATGCGGCCCTGCTGGTCGATGTCGGTTACCATAACGATGATGGGATCACCCACGGCAACAACATCTTCCACATGCTCCACACGGTGGTCGTCCAGCTTGGAGATATGGACCAGACCTTCCTTGCCCGGTGCAATCTCAACAAATGCGCCAAAGTTCATCAGGCGGGTCACGCGGCCCTTGTAGATAGCACCCACTTCGGGATCTTCCACAATGGTCTTGATGGTGGAAATCGCGCGCTTGGCGTCGTCCTGATCCACAGCGGAGATAAAGACGTGGCCGTCCTCCTCAATGTCGATCTTGCAGTTGAAGTTGGCGCACATTTCCTGAATGACCTTGCCGCCCTTACCGATGACGTCCTTGATCTTGTCAACGGGGATCTGCATGCTGAACATCTTGGGTGCATACTTGGAAAGCTCTGCGCGCGGCTCGGCAATGCAGGGCTTGATGATCTCGTCCAGGATGAACAGGCGGCCCTTGCGGCACTTTTCCAGTGCTTCGGCCACAATATCATAGGTCAGGCCGTCCACCTTAATATCCATCTGGATAGCGGTAATGCCGCGGCGGGTGCCGCCGACCTTAAAGTCCATATCGCCGTGGAAATCCTCCACGCCCTGGATATCCAGCATGGTCATCCAGCGGCCGCCGTGCAGCGGGTCGCCATCGGTGATCAGGCCGCAGGAGATACCGGCAACCGGTGCCTTGATGGGCACACCGGCATCCATCAGGGCCAGGGTGGAAGCGCAAATAGAAGCCTGAGAGGTGGAGCCGTTGGAGCTCATGATCTCAGAAACGGTACGGATGGTGTACGGGAACTCTTCCATGCTGGGCAGCACGGGGATCAGGGCACGCTCCGCCAGGTTGCCGTGGCCGATCTCGCGGCGGCCGGGGCTGCGGGGTGCGCGGGCTTCGCCGGTGGAGTACGGCGGCATGTTATAGTGATGGATGTAGCGCTTGAGCGGGGTGTCGGACAGGTCGTCCATCGTCTGGGCATCTTTGGTGGAGCCCAAGGTGCAGATGGTCAAAGCCTGGGTCTGGCCGCGGGTGAACAGGCCGGAGCCGTGCACACGGGGCAGCACGCCGACTTCGGCGGCCAACGGGCGGATCTCATTGATGCCGCGGCCGTCAACACGCTTGCCCTCTTCCAGCAGCCAGGTGCGCACAACCTTTTTCTGCAGCTTGTAGCTGATCAGATCCAGGTCGGCGGCGTTCAGTTCGGGGTGTTCCTCGGCAATAGCATCCATAATGGGCAGCATGGCGGCATCGCGGACGTTCTTGTCATCGGTGTTCATGGCAGCCTTGACATCTTCCAGGTGCTTGGCGTACACATCCGCCAACAGAGCGTGGTCCAGTTCCACCGGGGTAAAGCTCTTCTTCGGCTTGCCGATCTCTGCAATAATGCCGTTCATGAAGGTGAGCAGCTTTTTGATTTCCTCATGGCCAGCCTTGATGGCGTCCATCATGACCTCTTCGGTCACTTCGTTGGCGCCGGCTTCGATCATGACGATCTTTTCCATGCTGGCAGCCAGGGTCAGGGCCAGGTCAGAGCGCTCGCGCTGCTCCTTGGTGGGGTTCAGCACGATCTCACCGTCCACATAGCCGACAGCCACGCCGCCGATGGGGCCATTCCAGGGAATATCCGACATGGCAATAGCGAGAGACGCGCCGTTCATACCGGCAATCTCCGGGGAGCAGTCCGGGTCAAGGCTCATCACGGTCATGGTCACGCAGACATCGTTGCGCATATCCTTGGGGAACAGCGGGCGGATGGGGCGGTCAACCACGCGGGAGGACAGGATGGCATGTTCGCCGGGGCGGCCTTCGCGGCGCATAAAGGAGCCGGGGATGCGGCCGGCGGCGTACAGCTTTTCTTCAAATTCCACGCTCAGGGGGAAGAAATCCACCCCTTCACGCGGCTTTTCGCTCATGGTAACATTGCACAGCACGCAGGTTTCGCCATAGCGGATCATTGCGCTGCCATTGGCAAGGCCGCAGAGCTTGCCGGTTTCCACCACAAACGGGCGGCCGGCAAAAGTTGTTTCAAACTTGCGGTAGTTGGGGAAGGTTGCCTTACGGGATGCAAATTCCAGTGCCATAGTAATTCTCCTTCTGATATAATTTTTGATACCTGGTGGGAATATGCGGTTCAGGCAGCCCCATGCTTTGAGCAATAAATCCAGCGGCGGAACGGTTGTTTTGCTCCGGCGTTCGATTTACTGCACAAACCATGCGGGCAGCCAAAAACATTAAGTTAGGAGGTAGGAGGGAGGAGTTAGGAGTTACAGCACTGACCAAAGGTACCGCGCATTACATTGTAAGAGGCAGTGGGATATAATGGACGGGCAACAGTGGCCGGAGTGCCAAAGCACCGTTCTTCTCCCTCGGGGTCCTAACTTTATTCAATATTGTTACAGGCCAGCGGCAGAGCATAATAAAAATGAATGCCGGAATACCTGTTAAAATATAGAAAATGGGCAGGGCGCACATACAGCGCCCTGCCCGTTTTGCGAATTACTTGCGCAGACCCAGTTCAGCGATCAGAGCACGGTAACGGTTGATGTCCTTCTTCTGCAGATAGGCCAGCAGGTTACGGCGGCGGCCGACCATCTTGAACAGACCACGACGGCTGTGGTTGTCGTTCTTGTTGGTCTTCAGGTGCTCAGTCAGGTGGTTGATGCGTGCGGTCAGCAGCGCAACCTGAACTTCCGGAGAACCGGTGTCACCCTCATGGATGGCGGCTTTTGCAATGATGGGCTGTTTTTCGATAGCAGACTTCTGGCTCATAGTAGTAATACCTCGCTTTATAATATTTGCCTACGGCGCAGCAAAGGGCAATCAAGGCTCCCTGATGCAGGGCATACACCCAAAGCCGGGCCGCGGTAACATTTAGATTATAGCATATCCGGCATAGCGTGGCAAGCCGTAACAGCAAAAAAACTTCACAGATTTTGCCCTGCTTTTCCGGCATGGGTCACAGGGTCACGTTTTTCAGATTGCGCAGATCCCCGCTTTCGCGGAAATCCTCATAATCCAGGCTCAGGTTCGGGTTGTAATAGGGGTCGTGCAGGATATTCTGCTTACCGTGTACCTCATACAGGCGGGCCTGCTCCTTGGCAAAGCGGGCCTTTTTGGCGGGGTCTTCCTCGTCCGAACCGCGGGATTTGCTTTCGTGGTGGTACAGCTCCGCATAGGGGGTCCACACAATGCGCCAGCCTTTTTCCCGCAGGCGCAGGCAGAAATCCGCATCGTTGAATGCAACAGTAAAGGCTTCATCCAACCCGCCAACGGCATCATAAGCCGATGTGCGCACCAGCAGGCAGGCGGCAGTGCAGGCGGAATAATCCTGCACGGTAGCCAGGCGGAACATGTACCCGCTGCCGCCGCGCTTGTGGTACTTGTGGCTGTGGCCCGCATACCCGCCCAGGCCGGTGATAATGCCCGCGTGCTGGATGGTATCATCCGGGTAGTAAAGCATCGCGCCGCAGGCCGCCACACCGGGCTGGCTGGCTTCGGCCACCATCTGGGTCAGCCAGTTTCCGCTGATGATTTCAATATCGTTGTTGAGCAGCAGCAAGAACTTGCCGTTGGCAAACTTGCGGCCAAAGTTATTGATGCGGCTGAAATTGAACCCGCCGCTGTAAGCCACCACGCGGCAGTTGGCATAGCGGTCCGGCAGCTTTTCATAATAAGCCTTTGTGGCGGGGTCGGTGGAGTTATTTTCGATGACGATCACTTCAAACGCTTCGTACAGCGTTTTGGAGTACAGGCTGAGCAGACATTTTTCCAGGTCGTCCACATGGTCCTTGTTGGGGATCAGGATGGACACCAGCGGTTCCGGCTCCGGCAGTTCCCACTGCACATGGCAGGTACCGGGGAAGATGCCCTCCTCTACCCTGCCGCTGCGGCCGGTTGCCGCCAGGTGGTCCGCCACGGCTTTCTGCGCGGCTTTTACCACATAGGGCTTGGCCTCGGTGCCGCCGGAGGTGGACGCCGCATGAACCCGCCAGTAATACAGCACCTGCGGGATATGCAGCGGTGCGGCGTTGGCGTCTTTCGCCTGCATGGCGTCGATCAGCCGCAGGAACAGATCATGATCCTGTGCGCCGTCACACTCCGGGCGCTCCCCGCCGATGGCATCAAACAGACTTTTGCGGAACACGGCCAGGTGGCAGATGTAGTTGCAGGCCATCAGGTATTCCGGCGCATAGTCCGGCTTAAAGTGGGCCACATGGGCGGTTTTGGGGCTTTTGCGGAAAAGGGCTTCATCGCTGTAGGCGAAATCGGCCCCCGCTTTTTGCAGTTCTTTGCCCATGCAGTAGATAGCGTGCGGGGCCAGGATGTCATCATGGTCTGCCAGAGCCAGATATTCCCCCTGTGCCAGCCGGGCCGCCGCGTTGGTGTTGGCCGCAATGCCCTTGTTTTCAATTTTCACATAGCGAATGCGCGGGTTGGCCGCCACGTGCTTTTGCACCAGCTCCCCCACATAGGTGTGGGCATCGTCCGAAGCATCCGCCAGGCAGAGCTGCCAGTTGTGGGCGGTCTGGTTTTCCACACTATCGAGAAATTCTGTTAAAAAGTTTTGCGGCGTATTGTACAGCGGCGTTAAAATAGAAATGATGGGGAAGGTTTCCGCCGCGGGGTCGCTGCGCTGGGCTTCCAGCGCCATGTTGGACGGCCAGTACCGCGCCCGCTTGCCGAAAAAGCGCCGTTTGAAAAAGCCCGCCGCGCGCACGCACATGGTGCCAATGCCCTGTTCCTTCGTCAAGGTACGGGCATAGCCAAATAGTTCTTTGATGCGCTTGGCCTGCTGGTTCATAACGTTACGTCCTTTCGGGTGTCAGATTGTTGGGGAATTATTTAGAAGTCGGTTCGGGTTCAGGCAGTCCGTCCGCCAGGTTTGGGGGTTGGAATCGATGTACAGCCAGATGATTTCATAATCCGTTTGGGTACGGATGACATGGTCATGAAAGGATTTTTGCCGGATGGGGTGATGGCGGTGTTTGGTTACATATTCTTTCAGATGTTTTACCACCATTGAGACCGTAGGGACGCACATCCGGCCATGCGAAAATAATCTGGTGAAATATATAGCAAGGCTCGTCCTCCGGGACGATGCAAGCATTGTCCCCTACAAATTATTTGCAGCGTTTACGGCACATGGCATAGTTTCTCCGTGGCGGGGTGAGGGCACCCCGCCCTACAGAACATTTTTGTGTTTGTCGCACATTATAAAATGATTTGTAGGGAACGGTCTTGATCGTTCCGGAGCCATGTGGTAAACATTTTTAGATCTGCAGTTGGTTCCACCGGAGGGATGGTTTCCTGTCCAGAACCTAATATTTTTTACCCATCCAGCCCGTTTGCCTGGCGCTCCATGTTTTCTACAATGATCTTGTGCAAATCGCCCTGGCTGGCGGCGTATTCCAGCACCTTCCAAGGGGTATCGGTGTGGTAATGCACTTTCACCACTTCCTCATCCCCTACCACGATCAGACAGTCGCCCTCGGCACTGGCCATGATTCCGGCGCGGATGTCATCCTCGTCCAGGTTGCTGCCTTCGATCAAAAACTGGGTATCAAACTTATTTACCATTGTTTTATCCTCTGCCCCGTTTTATTTCAGCCCAAAGTTTTCAAACAGGTTGTTGAAATGCGGGTTATAGTACGGGTCATAATTATCAATATATTCGTGATACTTCGTGTAAAAGTTTGCCTTTTCGCGGGCATAGCGGGCGGCGTTTTCCGGGGTGGTGTCCAGACCGCGGCTCTTGCTTTCGTAATGGTAGGCTTCGGCGCGGGGGGTGTACACATTCAGCAGGCCCTTCTGCCACAGCTTCAGGCAGTAATCCACATCGTTATAGGCCACGGCGAACTTGGCTTCGTCCAGGCCGCCCGCCGCGCGGTACAGCTCCGTTTTGGTCATCAGGCAGGCACCCGTCACAGCCATATAGTCCTGCGTGGTGACAAGGCGGTACAAATCGCCCACAGCCTTGCGCGGGTAGCTCTTGTGGCTGTGGCCTGCGCTGCCGTTGATACCCATAATAACACCCGCGTGCTGGATGGTATCATCCGGGTAATAGAGCTTTGCGCCCACCGCACCCACGTCCGGCCGCTGGGAATAGCTCAGCAGCTCCCGCAGAAAATCATGGCTGAGTACCTCAATATCGTTGTTCAGCAGCAGCAGGTGCTCGCCCTTGGCAAAGCGTGCACCAAGGTTGTTGACGGCAGAAAAGTTAAACGGCCCCACATAGGTCACCACCCGGCTGTTGGGGTAACGCCCCGGCATGGTTTTGTAGTAGGCCAATGTTTCCTGCTGTTCAGAGTTATTTTCAATGACCAGGACTTCAAAGTTATCATAGCCTGCGTTGGCGTACAGGCTTTTCAGGCAGCGGTCCAAGTCGTCAATATGGTCTTTGTTGGGGATCATAACGCTGACCAGCGGGTGGCCGGTCAGTTCGTACTGCACCTGGAACGCACCGGGCGCGTCCTCCACCTGCATGGCTTTGCCGGGCAGGTTCAGCCGCTGGAGCTGGGCATCGATTGCGCGCACACCGGCCGCCAGGGCATAGGGCTTCGCCTCCATGCCTGCCGCGGTGGAACCCGCATGGCCGCGCCAGATATAAAGCACCTTTTTGATATGGGCAATTTTATCCCGCGTGGTCTGTTCGGTCAGGCGCAGCATCAGGTCATGGTCCTGTGCGCCGTCATACTCGCTGGATTCATAGGCACCGGCACGGTCCAGCAGCGCGCGGGAGAACACCGCCAGATGGGTGATGAAGTTGACCCCGCGCAGATAGTCCGGCGCAAAGTCCGGCTTAAAGTGGTAGCCGCCCAGCTGTTTCAAATCCGCCGAAAGCACGATCTCATCGCTGTACACCAGCTCGGCTCCCTGGTTTTGCAGGGTTTTCACGCTCTCATACAGCGCGTTGGGGTACAGCACATCGTCATGATCCAGCAGGGCGATGTACTCCCCCGCTGCCAGCGCAAAGCCCGCCGTGGTGTTGGCCGCAATGCCGCCGTTTTCCACTTTCTTATACAGGATGCGCGGATCCTTTGCCGCGGCCTTGCTGGCATGGGTGCTGAACGCGGCATGGGCTGCGTCCGAAGCATCCACCAGCACCAGCTGCCAATGGGGATAGGTCTGCTTTTGCACGCTGGCCAGCATCTGGCCAAAGAACTTTTCCGGCGTGTTGTACAGTGGCACTACAACGCTGACCACCGGTCCCGGCTTGCCGTCTGCGTACTCGGCGCGCTGGGCTTTCAGCTCCCGGCGCAGGGGCAGGTCTGCCCGGTGCTGCCAGGAATCATGGTGGAACGCCAGCCCCACGCGGAAAGTCACATCGCGCCACAGCTGTTCAGCCCCCTGCTCTTTCAGGGTGGCGGCGCTGCGGCGGGCAAGGTCTGCCAAATGGGCGGGGTTCAGCAGACGTTTGGCCATGCCGCCCACACTGTCCGCCTGGGCCACATCCGCCGGGCGGTTCTGGTTCGGGTCCTGTGCCATGCGCCTTATCCCTCCACTTTGTCCGCCTTCATGGCGTCCTTCTTTTCAAACTTGCGGTATTCCGCCGTCACCTCTTTGGTGGGGCCAAGGCGGCGCAGGTGGCCGTGGTCCAGCCAGGCCACCTTATTGCACATGCGCTCGATCTGCTCAATGGAATGGCTGACCAGAATCACGGTCGTGCCGCCGGAAAGCAGCTCCGCCATGCGCTTCTCACACTTTTCCTGGAACAGGAAATCACCGACCGAAAGGATCTCATCCGCAATCAGGATATCCGGCTTGGTCATGGTTGCCACGGCAAAGGCCAGGCGCGCCACCATGCCGGAGGAATAGTTTTTCAGCGGCACATCCAAAAATTCCTGCAGCTCGCTGAACTCCACAATATCGTCAAACTTGGAATCAATATACTTGGGGGTATAGCCCAGGACCGTGCCGTTCAGGTAGATGTTTTCCCGCGCGGTCAAATCCATGTCAAAACCGGCACCCAGTTCGATCAGCGGCGCAATGGTGCCGTTCACCGTAACTTTACCGGCGCTGGGCTTGTAGACGCCGGAAATCACTTTCAGCAGCGTACTTTTTCCGGAGCCGTTCAGGCCGATCAAGCCGTAAAAATCCCCCGGCATAATGTCAAAGCTGACATCCGAAAGGGCGAAGAATTCATCAAACCGCACGCCGCCATGCAAAAGGGCCACAAAATATTCTTTCAGGCTTTCGTGCTTTTCTTTTGCCAGGTTAAAACGCATCGAAACATGGTCGATGGAAATAATGGGCTGTTGCTTTTGTTCGCTCATGTTGCAGCCCCCTTACATATACAGGACAAATTTGTCCTGGTTCTTTTTGAATACATACACACCGATCCCCAGACTGAGCGCAGAACACAGGAAAGGAATCAGCACCATGTTCAGGGTCAGGCCGGTGCCCCACATCACGCAGGAACGCACCGCCGTGATGTACCAGTAGATGGGGTTCAGGTTGATGACAGCCTGCATCCAGGATGCCATCTGACTGGGGTCATAGAAAATGGCACTGCCGTATACCAGCAGGGTGCAGAAGACCTCCCAGATGTGCATGATATCACGCACAAAGACGTACATCGTGGACAGGATCAGCCCAACGCCCAGGCTGAAAACGAACAGCATGACAATGGGATACACCGCCAGCAGCACCGTGCGCAGCGAAATATGGGACCAGGTAACCAGCGCTACAAAGAAGAGCGCCACCAGGCTGAAAAAAAAGTTGACCAGCGCAAAGCAGCATTTTTCCAGTGGAAAAATGTACTTGGGGATATAGACCTTGCGCAGCAGCGGGCCGTTTTTCAGCACGCTTTCCATCGCCATGCTGGTGGATTCGCGGAAGAAGTTGAACATCAACTGGCCAATGATCAAAAACAGCGGGAAATCCTCAATGCCATCCCCGCGCTGGTTGAACAGCGCGCCGAACACAGCCCACATGACAAGGCAGGTCAGCAGCGGGTTGAGCACGCTCCAGGCAACGCCCAGCACGCTGCGGCGGTACTTGAGCTTAAAATCCCGCGTGATGAGGTTTTGCAGCAGGTAGCGGTATTTCCAGAAACTTGCAAACGAGTTTTTTAAATTCTGCACGTCGGTTCCCCTGAATCAGTATTTTTCAAAGTATTCAAACTTCTGCTCGGCAAAGGGCGTGTGCTCTTTGTCCTTGGCGCTGGTCTTATGCTCGCAGCCGCAGTCCGGCCACTGAACGTTGACGGTCGGGTCATCATAGGGGATGCCGCCCTCTGCGGTCGGATCATATACGTCGGTACACTTATAGCAGAATTCCGCCACATCAGACAGCACCAGAAAGCCATGGGCAAAGCCTTCCGGGATATAGAACATCTTTTTGTTCTCGGCGGAAAGGGTCACACCCACCCACTTGCCAAAGGTTTTGCTGTTGGGGCGGCAGTCCACGGCAACGTCGTACACTTCGCCCATGGTCACACGCACCAGCTTGCCCTGGGTATGGTTCTTCTGGAAATGCAGGCCGCGCAGCACGCCCTTGGTGGAGCGGCTCTGGTTATCCTGTACAAAGGGCTTGTCAATCCCGGCGGCGGCGAAATCGTCGATCTGATACGTCTCCATAAAATAACCGCGGTCATCGCCAAACACGGTCGGTTCGATCACAACAACGCCGGGGATTTCGGTTTCAATAAAATTAAACTTACCCATTTTTTCATATTCTCCTTTTTATCGTTCGGGCTTTGCCCGCAGAATAACATAATAATACAGATACATTATATTCTGTTTCCGGTTTTTGTGCAAGACTTCCTGAATAAATGGCCGCCTTGCTGTAACAAACGGGCGGAAAAATCCGTTTATTTGGGTAAGAGGGCACCGTAAAACAGAAAATGACATTGCGGCCAGCCCTCCCCTATCCCGCAAATTTATGCTACAATGGATGTGAGGTGAACATGATGACAAAAACTGAGGCACGCGCGCAGGCCAAGGCACTGCGCAAAAATCTGGACCTGCACGCCATCGGCGCTGCCATGACCCAGCAACTGTTTGCCCTGCCGGCATGGCGGCAGGCGGGCACGGTGTTCTGCTTTGTTTCCATGCGGGACGAACCGGACACCACCGCTATTTTGCAGCAGGCCCTGGCCAGCGGCAAGCGCCTGTGCGTGCCGCGCTGCCTGCCGGGCAATGACGGGCGGATGGAGCTTGTGGAAATCACCAGCCTGAACGACCTGCAGCCGGGGCGGTACGGGATTTTGGAGCCCTGCGGCGGCCGCACCATCGCCGCATTGGAGCCGGGCGCACTGGCCTTGATCCCCTGCCTTGCTGTGGACAAGCAGGGGGTGCGCCTTGGCCGCGGAGCCGGGTATTATGACCGGTTCCTTACCCGCTTTGGGCAGACCGGCCCCAAGCTTTTGCTCTGCCCGGAGGCACTGGTCTTTCCCGCGCTGCCCGCGGACGAATGGGATGTTCCCTTTACCCCCGGTGAAATATTGACGGAAAATGGGGTAAGATAAAAACAGTGGGGCATTTGCCGCACCCTGCCCCCCTGCTTGCTCCCGCTGCGCATTCCAACAAAACAACCTACGCAGCTCTGCATCATACAGGGCCGCGCAAGATAAAGGAGATTTTTTATGAAAAAGCTGACATTATTTCTGGCTGCTGCCCTGCTGGCTGCCAGCTTTGCTGCGTGCGGAAATTCCGGCGCGTCTTCCTCCACAGTGCCGGAGCCAACGGCCATCCCGGATGACATCCTGAACGCCCCGGCTACCAAGCCGGACCCGGACATAGAGATTGATCCCGGTTTCGGTGTTGACCCGGAGGACAGCAGTGCTGCGCTCCAGCCGGAACCGGATGCCGAGCTGAGCGGCATTGTGGACCAGATCTATGCCGCACACCCGGTTGACCTGATGATGGTGGAAACGACCGCCGTAGACCTGACCAACGCCGAGTGGTACCCCTACCAGACCGGCCTGAACGAAGAGCAGATCACCAAGGTGGATGCCGCTGTAACCAGCGAGCCAGGTGTCGGCAGCCAGGCTTACTGTATGGTACTGGTACGCCTGAAAGACAAAGCCGATGGTGATGAGATTGCCGAAGCCATGCTGGACGGCATTGACATGCGCAAGTGGGTCTGCGTGGCGGCCGACAAGGCCAGCGTTGCCACTTTTGACGACAAAGTTCTGTTCGTTATGGCTGACAGCGAGCTGGTGGATGTGGATGCCCTGATGACGGATGCCGCCAACGCCCTTGGTGTGACTTTTGGTTACAATATGAGCAAGGAATCCGCTGAAGATTACGGCGAACTTCCGGATGAACTGCTGGCTACCCCCGCGGTTGTTGGCTGATTTTTTACCGCTCTTTCAAAAATTTGCATAAAAAATGCGCCTGTGCTCAAAGCAAGCACAGGCGCATTTTATTGGCAATGCTGTAACTTATAATTACAGGAAGATGTACTTTAGGATGAACAGCACGGTCAGAACATACATCAGCGGGGTGATCTTCTTTTCCTTAGCCTTACCGGACAGCAGGTTAATCAGCGTCCAGGAAACAACGCCGATTGCAATGCCTTCGGAGATGCTGTAAGCCAGCGGCATGACCAGGATGGTCAGGAAAGCCGGGATGGCATCAGTCATATCGTCGAAGTTGATCTTGGCAACAGCGCCCATCATGTAGAAACCAACAACGATCAGGGCCGGAGCAGTTGCAAAGGAAGGGATGGTCAGGAACAGGGGGCTGAAAATGCTGGCCAGCAGGAACAGCACGGCGGTGGTAGCTGCGGTCAGACCGGTGCGGCCGCCCTCGGTAACGCCGGAAGCACTTTCAACATAGGTGGTGGTGGTGGAAGTACCCAGCACAGCACCAGCGCTGGTTGCGATAGCGTCAGCCAGCAGGGCACCCTTGATGCGGGGCAGCTTGCCCTCTTCGTCCAGCATATCGGCCTTGGAAGCAACACCAATCAGGGTGCCCAGGGTATCGAACAGGTCAACAAAGAGGAAAGCGAACATAACAACGATGAAGTTGCCAATATTAAAGTTGGTGAAATCCAGGTTGAACACCTGGCCGAAGGTATTGCCCAGGGAGCTGAAGTCAAAGCTGACGAATGCGGTGGGGATGACAGAGTACATGCCAGCTTCTGCATCCGGCACATAGATGCCGGTCAGTTCGCAGATGATGCCCAGCACCCAGGTCAGGATAATGCCGTACAGGATAGCGCCCTTAACGTTCTTGATGAGCATAACGGCGATCAGCAGCACGCCGATCAGAGTCAGCAGAGCACCGATGCCAATGCTGTGGAAGGTTTCGCCCTTGAAGTGCTGGTAGGTCAGCAGGGTGGAATCGCTGTTGACGATGAGCTTGGCGTTCTGCAGGCCGACAAAGGCAACAAACAGGCCAATGCCCACGCTGACAGCGGATTTCAGCGTCAGGGGGATGGCGTTGAAGATGGCCTCGCGCACATTGGTCAGGGACAGCACGATGAAGACAAGACCTTCAACAAAGACGGCCAGCAGAGCCATCTGCCAGCTGTAGCCCATGGAGAGCACAACGGTGTAGGCAAAGTAGGCGTTCAGGCCCATGCCGGGTGCCAGTGCAAAGGGGTAGTTTGCCAGGAATGCCATGAGCATGGTGCCGACAAATGCTGCCAGAGAAGTGGCGATCAGAACTGCCTTTGCATCCATACCGGCTGCAGACAGAATGTTGGGGTTGACCGCAAGAATGTAAGCCATCGTCATAAAGGTCGTGATACCGGCCATGACTTCGGTTTTTACATCCGTGTGGTTCTCTTTCAGGTGGAAGAGTTTTTCCATGATGTACCTCCGTTTTCAAAACGTTACTTTCGGGGCACGCCAAAAGCGACCGCACAGCGGGATTTTTTAGCAGGCATGCCCGCCGCGCCGCAGATTTCCGCAAACGACGCAACATTTTTATTCTAGCTTATTCCTTTGCATTTGTAAACGATATTTGTGAAAATAATTGCAATTCTGCGTCAAACCATTTATCTGCCGCTCTTCCCCGCCCTGCCGCCGGGCAGCAAAAAGGGCCGCACCCCTGCGGGTACGGCCCTTAAATGAGTAGCAGAAATTATGCCTTGGCGGCTTTGATCTCCTTGATCAGTTCGGGAACGACCTTGTACAGGTCGCCAACGATGCCATAGGAAGCAATGCCGAAGATGGGGGCATTCTCATTCTTGTTGATGGCGATGATGGTCTCGGAATCCTGCATGCCGGCAACGTGCTGGATGGCACCGGAGATGCCCAGAGCAACATAGATGCGGGGATGCACGGTCTTGCCGGTCTGGCCGACCTGATGGTCAGCAGACAGCCAGCCTTCATCGGTAACGGCACGGGAAGCACCGACAACGCCGCCCAGGGCACCAGCCAGCTCTTCGGCCAGGGCAATGCCCTTTTCGGGGTCAGAGCTGATACCACGGCCAACGGAAACAACCACATCAGCACCGATCAGGTCAACCAGCTTCTTAGCGCTCTTCTTGATGTCCAGGATCTCAACATGGATATCGTCAGCAGTCAGAGCGGGGGTAACCTTCTCAACAACAACCTTGGCAGCACCAGCTTCGTCGAACGGCTGGGTCTGCATAACGCCGGGGCGCACGGTGGACATCTGCGGGCGGAAGCGCGGGCAGATGATGGTGGCCATCAGGTGGCCGCCGAATGCGGGACGGGTCATCTTCAGGTTGGTGTTCTCTTCAAACTTGGTGTTGTCCACATCAATGGTGGAGGTGGTGCGCAGGAAGTCCTTATACTTGGCGACATCCACATCCAAGTGGGTGCAGTCAGCAGTCAGGCCGGTGTGCAGGCGGGCTGCGCAGCGGGGGCCAAGGTCACGGCCCAGGTTGGTAGCGCCAATCAGCATAATTTCCGGCTTTTTCTCCATGATGAGGTCACACAGAACCTTGGCATAGCCATCGGTGGTGTAGTCCTTCAGCAGGGGGCTGTCGATATAGTAAACACGGTCTGCGCCGTAGCCGCCGAGAGCCTTGAGGTAGTCCTCGTTGACCTCGCTGCCCATCACAACGCCGCACAGCTCAACGCCAAGGTCGTTGGCCAGCTTGCGGCCTTCACTCAGCAGCTGATAGCTGATGGCCTGTACCTGGCCTTCGCGCTGTTCGCAGAATACCCACACGCCCTTGAAGGCGGCGGTGTCCATTGCATTGAATTCAGCCATTGTACTTCTCTCCTCTCTCAAATCAGGTGCTTGTCGTTCAGGATGCCAACCAGCTGGGCAGCATCCTCAACCATCATGCCGGCGCCCTTGACCGGGGGAGCAAAAGACTTGTAAACGTTCGTCGGGGAGCCCTTCAGGCCGATGGTGTCGGTCTCAATGAGGGGATCATCCTTCAGAGCATTGTAGTCGAACACTTCAACGGGCTTGTCATAGCACTCAAAAATGCCGGAAACGCTCATGTAACGCGGGGTGTTCAGCTCCTTGATGCAGGTCAGCAGGCAGGGGGTGTTCACCTTCAGCTCCATGTAGCCATCTTCAAGCTGGCGCTTGACAATCAGGGAGTTGCCGTCCTTCTTGATATCGGTAACATAGGTGACCTGGGGCAGGTGCAGCTTTTCAGCAATCTGCGGGCCAACCTGTGCAGTGTCGCCGTCGATAGCCTGACGGCCGCAGAAAACGATATCCTCCGGGCCAACGCCGATCTTGTTAACGGCAGCTGCCAGGATCTGGGAAGTTGCAAAGGTATCGGAACCGCCGAACTCACGGGCAGATACCAGCACGCCGCGGTCAGCACCGCGGGCGATCAGCTCACGAAGCATGCCTTCTGCCGGCGGCGGGCCCATGGTAACAACAACAACTTCGCAGCCGGTCTCATCTTTCAGCTGCAGGGCAGCCTCAACGGCGTTCAGGTCGTCGGGGTTGGTGATGGTTGCCATCGCAGCACGGTCCATGGTGCCGTCAGCCTTGACAGCAACCTTGCCCTGTGTATCGGGAACCTGTTTGACACAAACAATAGCTTTCATTGTACGTCTTGCCTCCTTACTTCAGCAGCGCGCCGGAGATGACCATCATCTGCACTTCGCTGGTGCCTTCGTAGATCTCGGTGATCTTGGCATCGCGCATCATGCGCTCGATGGGGTAGTCACGGGTGTAGCCGTAACCGCCGAACAGCTGCAGGCAGCGGCGGGTAACATCGCTGGCGGTGCGGGCTGCAATCAGCTTAGCCTCGGCAGCCTCAACGCTGTAACGGACCTTAGCGCCGTTCATGGCCTGCTGCTTTTTCAGGCCAGCCTTGTAAACCAGGTACTTGGCAGCGTCAACGCGTGCTTTCATCTCAGCCAGCTCGAACTGGGTGTTCTGGAACTGAGCGATGGAACGGCCAAACTGCTTGCGCTCCTTGACATAGGCAACAGTCTCGTCGATTGCGCCCTCTGCGATGCCCAGAGCCTGTGCGGCAATGCCGATACGGCCGCCATCCAGGGTAGCCATAGCCAGCTGGAAGCCCTTGCCCTTAACGCCGAGCAGACGATCCTTGGGGATGATGCAGTCTTCCATAATCAACTCGCAGGTGGAAGAACCACGGATGCCCATCTTATCTTCGGGCTTGCCGACCTTGAAGCCGGGGTCAGTGCGCTCCACGATGAACGCGGAGATTTCCTTCTGCTTGCGGCCGCGCTTGTCGGTCACAAAGCCGGTAACAGCAATGATAATGAAGACATCAGCATAGCCAGCGTTGGTGATGAAGATCTTGGAGCCGTTCAGCTTCCAATGGTCGCCCTCATCCACAGCAAAGGTCTGCTGGCCCTGTGCATCGGTGCCGGCGCCGGGCTCAGTCAGGCCGAAAGCACCCAGCCATTCGCCGCTGCACAGCTTGGGCAGGTACTTTGCCTTCTGGTCTGCAGTGCCGTTCTCATAGATAGGAGCAGCACACAGGGAGGTATGGGCGGACAGGATAACACCTGTGGTGCCGCAAACCTTGCTCATTTCCTCAACAGCCATCACGTAGGAGAGCACATCGCCGCCTGCGCCGCCGACCTCTTTGGGGAAGTAAATGCCCATCATGCCCAGCTTTGCCATCTTTTCAACGGTCTCTTTGGGGAAATATTCCTCCGCGTCAACCTTTTTGGCAAGGGGTTTGACTTCGTTCTCAGCAAATTCTTTGTACATTTTCTGTACCATAGCCTGCTGCTTGGACAGAGTAAAATCCATAACGGTATCCTCCTTATCTAACAGTGCGCCCGCCGCCCCGCAGCCAAAGCCGCAAGGGCAGGTTTACAGGCGACTGAACAAATCAATCCTGACGGAGATTTTGCACTCCGCCAGGAGAGATTGTTTCAAATTTTACAGGGCATCAACAGCGGTCTTGGTGCGGTCTGCGTTGTAAACGTAGAAGCCCTTGCCGGTCTTGCAGCCCAAGTTGCCGCCGCGAACCATCTTACGGATGAGCGGGCAGGCGCGGTACTTGCTGTCGCCGGTCTCCTTGTACAGAACGTCCATGATGGCCAGGCAGATATCCAGGCCAATGAAGTCGCCCAGCTCCAGGGGGCCCATCGGATGGTTGGCACCCAGCTTCATAGCGGTGTCGATGCCGGCAATGTCAGAAACGCCTTCCATCTTGATGAAAGCAGCTTCGTTGATCATGGGGATCAGGATGCGGTTGACAACAAAGCCAGCAGCCTCGTTGACCTGAACGGGGGTCTTGCCGATCTCAACGCTGATCTTCTTGATGGTCTCAACAGTCTCGGCGGGGGTGTTCACACCTGCGATGACCTCGATGAGCTTCATACGGTCAGCGGGGTTGAAGAAGTGCATGCCAACCAGGGGACGGGTCAGGCCCTTGCCGATCTCGGTGATGGACAGAGAAGAGGTGTTGGAAGCGAAGATGCACTCCGGCTTGCAGATCTTGTCCAGCTCGCCAAAGGTGGTCTGCTTGACCTTCATATCCTCAAAAGCAGCCTCAACGATCAGGTCGCAGTCAGCGCACAGATCTTCTTTCAGGCCAGCAGTGATGGCAGCCATACGGCGGTCAACTTCAGCCTGATCCAGCTTGCCCTTGGCAACCAGCTTTGCATAGCCAGCTGCGATCTTATCCTTGCCTTTATCGGCCCATTCCTGCTTGATATCACACAGGGCAACGGTGAAGCCCTCAGTCTGTGCAAATGCCTTAGCAATACCCTGGCCCATAGTGCCAGCGCCAATAACGCCAACTTTCATAGTTGTGCCTCCTAAAAATATATGATGATTTATTTTTAAGCTTTTTATCAGTCAGGAGTTAGGAGTGTGGAGTTAGGAGTTGATGAATCTGCGGCGGACACCGCACCATAACTCCTAACTTCTAACTCCTACTTCCTCACTATTTTTAGTTGTTGGTAAACACTGCCTTGGGTTTCGGCTTTTCACGGCTCAGGAAGCACTGCATGCCTTCCACCTGGTCGTGGGTTTCGAAGCAATCGCCAAACAGTTTTTCTTCAACCGCAACAGCCTCGTTGATGGGCTTGGAGATGCCCTCGTTGATGGCCTTCTTGCAGTTGCGGACTGCGATGGGAGCATTCTTGGCAATCTTATTTGCCAGCTTCATCACGTTCTCCATCAATTCAGCCTGCGGGTAAACAGCGTTGACCAGGCCGATACGCAGGGCTTCGTCTGCCTTGATGTTCAGGGCAGAGTAAACCAGCTGCTTTGCCATGCCCATGCCAACCAGGCGGGCCAGACGCTGGGTGCCGCCGAAGCCAGGGGTGATGCCCAGGCCAACTTCGGGCTGGCCGAAGACGGCGTTATCGGAGCAGATGCGGATATCGCAGCTCATGGCCAGCTCATTGCCGCCGCCAAGGGCAAAGCCGTTGACAGCTGCGATAACGGGCAGCGGGAAGCTTTCGATCTCCAGGAACACATCATTGCCCAGCTTACCGAAGGCCTCGCCTTCTGCCTTGGTCATGGTGGACATGGAGCCGATATCAGCACCGGCAACAAAGCTCTTGTCGCCTGCACCGGTCAGAACAACGCAGCGCACGGTGTTCTGGTCGATGGCTTCAAAAGCGGCCTTCAGGTCAGCCAGAACTTCGGGGTTCAGTGCATTCAGGGCTTTGGGACGGTCAATGGTGACGATCGCAACAGCGCCCTGAATTTCAGTCGTAACAAAGGACATTGTCAATTCCTCCGTAAATTACATTTCCACGATGGTGGCGCAGCCCATGCCGCCGCCGATGCACAGGGTAGCCAGGCCCTTGTGTGCGCCGCGATGCTTCATGGCGTACAGCAGGGTGACAAGGATACGAGCGCCGGAAGCGCCAACGGGATGGCCCAGAGCAATGGCGCCGCCGTTGACGTTCAGCTTTGCCTGGTCAAAGTGCAGAGCCTGGCCAACTGCAACAGACTGTGCAGCGAATGCTTCGTTGGCTTCGATGAGGTCCATATCATCAACAGTCAGGCCGGTCTTTGCCATAACCTTCTTGGTTGCAGCGATGGGGCCCAGACCCATGACTTCCGGCTCAACACCAGCCAGTGCACCGGCAACCCAGGTAGCCAGAGGCTCAACACCCAGCTCCTTAGCCTTTTCTTCGCTCATGACAACCAGAGCAGCTGCGCCATCGTTGATGGCGGAGGAGTTTGCAGCGGTAACGATACCATCCTTCTTGAAGCAGGGCTTCAGCTTGCCCAGAACTTCCATGGAGCTCAGGCGGGGGCCTTCATCGGTATCAAACACGGTGTCACCCTTCTTGCCCTTGATGACAACGGGAACGATCTCATCCTTGAAAGCGCCGTCAGCGATAGCCTTGGCTGCCTTCTCCTGAGAATGATAAGAGAACTCATCCAGCATCTCACGGGTGATGGGGCTGTAGCCGTACTTCTTCTGGTAGGTTTCGTTGGTGCAGACATTCTCGGCGGTCATGCCCATGTGCATGTTGCAGCCGGTTGCATCCCACAGAGCATCGTTGACCATGGTGTCCACCAGCTCGCTCTTGCCCATGGGGTAGCCCATGCGGTAGCCGTAACGGCCCTTCATCATAGCGAACGGAGCCATATCCATGTTTTCCATACCACCTGCAACAACGATGTCAGCATCGCCTGCTTCGATCATCTGGGCAGCCATGTTCACACAGTTCAGGCCAGAGCCGCAGACAACGTTGACGGTGACAGCGGGGGTCTCGATGGGCAGGCCGGCTTTCAGAGAAGCCTGGCGTGCAACGTTCTGGCCCAGACCAGCCTGGATAACACAGCCCATGTAAACGTGGTCAACCTGCTCCGGCTTGACATTGGCGCGGTTCAGGGCTTCCTTGATGACGATGGAGCCCAGCTCTGCAGCAGGAACATTGGCCAGGGTGCCGCCGAACTTGCCGATAGCAGTACGGCATGCGGATGCGATAACGATTTTCTTCATAAGAAACAGCCTCCTAAAAATATGAATCTTATTTAGACGGTTGGGAATCCTTTGTATCTTTACAGGCCTTAGCGACCCGACAAAGCACGTTTTTTTGGGGGTCAAACTTTACCCTCACGGATTTTTTTCTTCAGGGCAGCTTCCACATTGGGGGTAACGAACTTGGAAACATCGTGGTTGTAATGGGCAGCCTCCCGCACAATGGTGGAGGAAAGGTAGCTCCATTTCAGGGACGTTGACAGAAACACGGTTTCGATCCCCGGGTAGAGCGCGTGATTGGTGTGCGCCAGCTGGATCTCGTTTTCAAAATCCGTTACGGCGCGCAGCCCCCGCACCATTACGGTGGCGTGCTGCTGTTGGGCAAAGTTGACTGTCAGGCCGTCAAAGCTCATCACCTTGACATTGGGGATATCCTTGCAGCATTCCCGCAGCATCTCTTCCCTTTCCTTCACGGTAAACAACGGGGTTTTGGCGCTGTTGTTTAGCACGGCAACGATCAGGGTATCAAACATGCGGGAACTGCGTTTGATAATATCCAGGTGGCCGCGTGTAACGGGGTCAAAGCTGCCGGGATACATTGCAATGGGCATAATCTTTAGTTCCTCTGCAGTGCCAAAGCTGTTAAAAATCTAACAGTCTTGGGTGGAAATAAAAGCACCATGCGCGCCGCGCGTTTAATGGGCGGGCCTTAACCCCCGCCGCAGACCGTACCGCCTGCCTGGTGCCGCAAGTGAACTCCGGCCCCTATTTCAGGGATCCGCTTAGCTCACACTTATAGTTTTACACTTTTGTTAAGCTTTTGTCAATGGCTTATCTGTTAAAAATCCGACAAAAGTTTCTGGACTGTTTCAGTGGAATGTACAAAATCCACCCGATTTGCACGTTTTGGGGGCAAAAAATGAACTTTATTGGTTGACAAGCGTCAATATAATGTTAAAATAATATCAATGGTTGTGGTGCTGTGCCGCCATTCTTCCGGCGGGGCTCCCCCGCTGCGGGCAGCGCGCCACGCCACCGGGCGGCTGATTTTCAGGCATCCGCACTGTGCGTACCGCCAGAGCAGCGTACCGCCCCATAAACATTATATAAATAGGTAAGCAAATCCGCAAAGATTGCATAAGCAGTTTTTGCGGAATGAACAAAGGAGCTGTTTGTAGAAATGGATTTTAACACTGTTTATGCACAAAAACTGACAACGGCCGACCGCGTTGCCGCTTTGGTCAAGGATGACGATTGGGTCGATTACGGCTGGGCCATCGGCACCCCTGTCAGCTTTGACGCTGCTTTGGCCAAGCGCCTGCCGGAGCTGCACGGGATTAAATTCCGCGGCGGCATCCTGTGCCATGTGCCGGAAATCTTCAAGATTGAAAATCAGGCAGAGCACTTCTGCTGGAACAGCTGGCATATGGGCGGCATTGAGCGCAAGGCCGTTGCCGCCGGTTACGCTTACTATTCTCCCCTGCGCTACTCCGAGTTGCCGCGCTACTACCGCGAAAGCCCCGACCCGCTGAACATTGCGGTGTTTGTGGTTGCCCCCATGGATAACCACGGCTACTTCAACCTCGGCCCCTGCGCCAGCCATCTGGCCGATGCTGCCCGCAAGGCCGACAAGGTGTTTGTGGAAGTGAACAAGAATATGCCGGTCTGCCTGGGCGGCTACGACAACTGCCTGCACATTTCCCAGGTTGACGGCATTATCGAGGGTGACAACCCGCCGATCGACCAGCTGGGCGGCGGCGGTGCCCCCACCGAAGTTGACCAGGCTGTTGCCCGCCTGGTGGTGGACCGCATCCCCAACGGCGCCTGCCTGCAGCTTGGCATCGGCGGCATGCCCAACGCCATCGGCGCCATGATTGCCGAGAGCGACCTGAAAGATTTGGGCGTACATACCGAGATGTATGTGGACTCTTTTGTAGATATGGCAAAGGCTGGCCGCATTACCGGCCGCTGCAAGAACATTGATAACGGCCGCCAGGTCTATGCATTCGGTGCCGGCACCCAAAAGATGTACGACTACCTGGATAACAATCCGGAGTGTATGTCTGTGCCCGTTGATTACACCAACGATGTGCGGGTGATCAGCAGCCTGGATAACTTTATCTCCATCAACAACGCCATTGACGTTGACCTGTATGGCCAGGTGAATGCCGAAAGCAGCGGCACCCGTGCCATTTCCGGTGCAGGCGGCCAGCTGGACTTTGTGCTGGGTGCCTATCTTTCCAAGGGCGGCAAGAGCTTCATCTGCCTGTCCTCCACCTTCTTTAACAAAAAGACCGGCCAGAACGAAAGCCGCATCCGTCCCACGCTGCACCCCGGCAGTGTTGTGACCGATACCCGCGCCAACACCGATTATCTGGTGACCGAGTACGGCGTTGCCCGCCTGAAGGGCCTGACCGCCTGGGAGCGTGCCGAAGCCCTGATCAACATTGCCCACCCGGATTTCCGCGAGCAGCTGATTGCCGACGCCGAAAAGATGGGCCTGTGGCGCAAGAGCAACAAGCGCTGATCCGTTGGTTTTTATTCTGTTTGTATCCGCCAAAAATTGGCTTGACAAACTGTGTGCCGGTGTGATACAGTAACAATAACGCAGGGCCGCTGACTGACGGAATCTGGTGGGCATGACCACCGGGGAAGCGGGCTATTCCCTGCATTAAGCCGACCGTCTGGGCTGCATACACTGATGTATGGTGTACGCAGCCCTTTATTTTTTGTAAACGGAGGAATGCCACATGCTGAGCGACATTGTAATTGCACAGGCAGCCAAAATGCTGCCCATTGCCAAAGTAGCTGAAAAACTGGGCCTTACGGATGAGGACCTGATTCCTTATGGCCGTTACAAAGCCAAGGTCAACCACAAGCTGATCCACAGTGACCGCCCAGACGGCAAGCTGATCCTGGTGACCGCCATCAGCCCCACCCCTGCTGGCGAGGGAAAAACCACCACCAGTGTTGGCCTGGCGGACGCCCTGAACGCCATGGGTAAAAAGACGATGCTCTGCCTGCGTGAGCCCTCCCTTGGGCCCGTGTTCGGTGTAAAGGGCGGCGCTGCGGGCGGCGGTTACGCCCAGGTTGTGCCCATGGAAGATATCAACCTGCACTTTACCGGCGATATTCACGCCATCGGCACCGCAAACAACCTGTTGGCTGCCATGATCGACAACTCCATCCAGCAGGGCAACCCGCTGAACATTGACCCCCGCCGCATCGCCTGGAAGCGCTGCATGGACATGAATGATCGCCAGCTGCGCTTTATTGTGGACGGCCTGGGCGGCAAGGTGAACGGCACCCCGCGTGAGGACGGCTTTGACATCACCGTTGCCAGCGAGGTCATGGCGATCTTCTGCCTGGCCACCGACCTGGCCGACCTGAAAGACCGCCTGAGCCGCATTGTGTGTGCTTATACTTACGATGGCCAGCCGGTCACTGCGGGGCAGATCGGCGCAGCAGGCGCAATGGCGGCTTTGCTGAAAGATGCCATTGACCCCAACCTGGTCCAGACGCTGGAAAACAACCCCGCCATCATCCACGGCGGCCCCTTTGCCAACATTGCCCACGGCTGCAACAGCGTGACTGCCACCAAGCTGAGCCTGAAGCTGGCGGATTACGTTGTGACCGAAGCAGGCTTTGGCGCTGACCTGGGCGCTGAAAAGTTCCTGGATATCAAGTGCCGCATGGCGGACCTGCACCCCTCTGCGGTGGTTCTGGTTGCTACCGTCCGCGCGCTGAAATCCCACGGCGGCGTTGCCAAGCCGGACCTGAACAAGCCCAATGTGGAAGCCGTCCGCAAGGGCGCGGCCAACCTGGAGCGCCACATTGACAACATCAAAAACGGCTTTGGCCTGCCGGTCTGCGTTGCCATCAACGCCTTCCCCACCGATACGCCGGAAGAAATGGCCGTGATTGAGGAAGTATGCGCCAAGGCAGGCGTTAAGTGCGCCCTGTCCGAAGTGTTCGCCAAGGGCGGCGAGGGCGGCAAAGCTCTGGCCGAAACCGTTCTTTCCATCATGCCGGAAGAACCCCAGCCCATCCAGTACACCTACGATCTGGGCGCTTCTCTGCCGGAGAAGATCGAAGCAGTTGCCAAAAAAATCTACCGTGCTGACGGCGTGACCTACACTCCCGCCGCCAAGAAGATGCTGGACGACCTGGCCGCCATGGGCTACGGCGAGCTGCCTGTCTGCATTGCCAAAACGCAGTATTCTTTCAGCGATAACGCCAAGCTGACCGGCGCCCCTACCGGCTTTAAGATGAATGTGCGCGAAGTACGCCTTTCCGCCGGTGCCGGGTTTGTGGTCGTCATCTGCGGCAGCATTATGACGATGCCCGGTCTTCCCAAGCACCCTGCCGCCATGGATATTGATGTGGACGCAGAAGGTCGCATTACCGGGTTGTTCTGATGGCGTTTTATCCCTGAAACAGCTTAAATTTACATAATATGCCAAAAAGCTCCGCAGCAAAGGCAAATGCCCAGCTGCGGAGCTTTTGTTGTGGCTGATTTTTGTTTTTGCAGCGCAGGGGCTTATCCTTCGCTCTCCCCTGCCGTATCCTGTTTTTCCATCTCCTCAATATCCGGTGCCTTGCGGCCGCCGGGCATGGTTGCGCCAAACGCCGGAACAAACAGGAACTTGCGCACAAAGAAAATGAGCGCAATGGATGCCACGCTGATAAAGTTTTCCACTGCCGATTCATGCCCAACGATCATATGGCGGGCAATGGCATACAGCAGCACTTCCAGCGCACTGCCGGGGCTGTGCTTGGCAAGCATCTTGATGAACTCGATGCCGATGACGATATCCAGCGCGCGCTGCAAAAACAGGCTGATTTCCACTTCATTGGTATCCACCAGCAGGCCGGGCAGCATTTTGATCAGCGGCACCACCGCCAGCATCAACGCCACCACAACCAGCAGCGAAATGCCCACTTCCAGCAGGCCGGCCAACTCGGCCAGCTGGTCACGGAAGATGCGTTTTACGCGTTCTTCCCCGTTATGTAGCACCGTGCGGGAAAAATGGGGGTGTTTGTTGTTTGTATCCATGTTTCTACTCCCTTGGGGTGTATCTTAAAAGCTGAAAATACAGCCCGTTTCTCTGTTTTCCGATACACCTGTTTTGCTTGTTGCTTGTATTATAGCAGATAACCGCTGCCGCGTACTGCACAAAATTTTATATCAGGTGTTATGCAAAACGCCCGCCGCACAGCAACGTGCGGCAGGCGCTTTTTGTCTGCTGTTTATTTTTATGGCAATACCGCATAATTCTAAGTGCCGATACGGCGAGCGAGGTGCGGCA
>ERZ1034901.615-NODE-615-length-27844-cov-15.838173_pt1 | contig 27844 bp, 24 predicted proteins | sample MGYA00520628_ERZ1034901 | MGnify/ENA primary metagenome ERZ1034901 (study PRJEB33766, sample SAMN09781783) | gut metagenome | biome: gut microbiome | host: Homo sapiens | place: Madagascar | study: EMG produced TPA metagenomics assembly of the PRJNA485056 data... | reverse complement strand
GCGTACACGTCGGACGGCACGCCGAAGCCGGCGACGTGGCCGATATGACGGGGGCCGTTGGCATACGGCCATGCAACATTCACCAAAATATGACTCATGGTGCCCGATTATACAAAGCGCCATATCCCGTGTTTTCGGCGCATTCCGATTGGCGGAAGACGGGCGGATGGGGTCGATGACGTTCTCGCAGACCGGCCTGTATCAGGCTACGGTAGTCCACAAGGTTATCCACATTGTTGTATCACGCAACAATCATCGTCCACTTATCCACTTTTTTCGCGAAGCCGGTGGCACGCCGCTTTCCGTATCAGCTACGGTACCCCGCATGGATACCTCCCCTCCCCTTTTGGGCGACGCCGACCTGCCCGGCCCCATTTGTTTGAATCGTTTGCATTCCCTAGGCGTGGTATGCAAACTTGACAACGACAACGCCTACTCGTATCACGATTCGCGCACGCTGTACGGCCGCGCCAGCATCATCTCAACGCTGATGCCGAGCCGTTCCGTGGCGTGCGCCGGCACCGCTGCGTGGGTGTGGTTGGGTGGCATGTTTCCCAACACGATCGACATCATTTCAAAAGCGCATTACCGAACGGCGAGGTACGGTCGCAAAGTCAGCGTTTTCAACCGACAGGCGCCCGACGAACATGTCACCGACGTCGGCCCGATCACCGTCACCACGCCCACACGCACCGCATGCGACCTTGCCATGAACTGCACGCCGGAAACGCAGTCGCCGGTCACGGAAATCGTATGCATGCTCATGCAGGAATTCCGGTTCCGCCCCGACGATTGCCTGCAGGTCATGCAGGAAGCCACCCATATTCGCAACGCGCCACGGGCACGCCAGTTTTTCCGGACGATTGACGGAAAGCAGTGACGGATATGCGCGAATCGCAACGGCCGTCGGAAAAACCACGGCAGACGAGACAGACGCGGCAAGCGTCGGCACAGTCGCGGCGCACGGCAAGCAAGAGATATGAAGAGCGCTCGAAACGTAGCAAACGTCATGGGCAACGACATGAACAGCATGGACACCATGGCAAACGCCACGAACGACGTCGCGCGCCGCCGAAATATCAGCCGCACGCGCGGCAGCGGGCATTGGTCGAACCGCCTGCGCCGCCGATCGAATTGACGCCGTTGGTGGCGTGCAGCGCCGACACCGCGCAAGATGTGCTGTGGCATATCGCGGAATATGCGCCGCGATTGCGCAAATGGCTGGTCGCCAATCCTTCGGCGACACCGGCGATGCTGGAATATCTTGCGCAGGTCGGCGGGCCGGGTGTGCCCGAAGCGCTGCGGATATTGCTGAAATCGTTGGAAATGAACGGTTCCGGAAGCGATCAGCCCTTCATCGCAAGCACGGCATTGTAGACCTGCTTGCGATTGGCGAGCGAGCCGTCGGACAGCGGATGTTCGGCGACGACCTGTGAAATCGCGTCCTTGATACGCAGGTTGTCTTCCTGCGCGCGGTCGACTGACAGCACCGCCAGATCCTCGATGGACAGCGTTGCGGGCGCGGCCGCGTCGGCCTCCTCTTCGGAAGCGCCGGCGATGACGAGCACCATTTCGCCACGCGGCGGATCGTCGACGACGCTTTGGCGGATTTCGGCGATGGTGCCGCGGCGGATCTGCTCGTAATCCTTGGTCAGCTCGCGACACAACGCCATTTTTCGATTCGGTCCGAGCACGTCAAGCAGGTCGGCCATGGATTCGTCGATGCGGTGCAGGGTTTCGTAGAAGACGATGGTGCGACGTTCCGATTTGAGCGCGCGCAGGTGCTGCACACGTTCGCTGTGCTTGCGCGGCAGGAAGCCTTCGTAGCAGAAGCGGTCGGTCGGCAGGCCGGACAGGCACAGCGCGTCGAGTACGGCGGACGGGCCGGGAGCGCAGGTGACGGGCAGGCCGCGTTCGATGGCGCGGCGGACGATCGCCAGTCCCGGATCGTTGATGGTGGGCATGCCCGCGTCGGATACGACGAGCACGGTGGCGCCTTGTTCGACCTGGTCGAGCAGGCCGTCGGCCTTGTCGCGTTCGTTGTGGTCGTGGTAGGCGATGACGCGGCCGGGCACGCGGATGCCGAGGCGGTTCGCGAGCGCGTATAGGCGGCGCGTATCCTCGGCTGCCACGATGTCGGCGCCTTCCATGAGGGCGATCAGGCGGGCGGACGCGTCTCCGGTGTTGCCGATCGGCGTGGCGGCGAGCACGACCGTTCCGCGCGGAATGTTGACGTCGGCGACCAGTCCGTCGAGCCCGAATTCGGCACGTTCCGTGGCTTGCGCGGTTCCCTCGGCATTTTCCGCGTTCTCGCCGATTTCGGCAATCTGACCAATATTTGTTTTCACGGTTTGTTTCACGGCGTTACCAGCCTTCTCGACATCAGTCTGTTCGCTCAAGTTCTCCATATTTCCAGTATCGCCCACAGCGTCCCCAAACCATCAGCTCCCGCCATTTCTCCGTCTTTCGCAACCAACCAATCAAAGAACCGCCACATTCTCCACAACAAAAAATCTAAATTTAGAGCAATGAAAAGGCTGCGTCAAACGCATAAACCAGCGTTTGACGCAGCCTTTCACCCCCACTCGAAAGAACGGGAATCTACCGCTATAGCAGCACCTTGCCTTCCGGAGCGGTCACAGCTTCGCCAAATCCCAAACGAGCGGTGAACCCGCGACCATCGGAACTGGAAACCTCCACACCGGCATCGGTCTTTCTGGCGGAGAACACAACGGTAGAACCGTCCATCTCGGTCACCACGGCCTTGGCGTCATCACCATCGTTCAGGAACACGGAAACCAATGCGTCCTTACCATACTCATATTCAGGAGTCTCGGCACCAGGCTTGGTGACCAGCACACTGCCATCACGCACCCACAACGGGATGGTGTCGAACCCATGGCGTTCATTGCGCCATACACCATGTTCAGAGACCACCTTTTCACCGGTGAACCAGTTGGTCCACGTGCCGGCCGGCAGATAGTATTCCACATCTCCAGAATATGTGAACACCGGTGCCACGAGCAGATCCGGACCGAACATATACTGACGGTCAAGCGTGCGGCACGTCGGGTCATCCGGGAATTCGACGAACATCGAGCGCATCACTGGGGTTCCGTGCAGATGCGGCTGCAGACCCACCTGATACAGATACGGCATCAAGGAAAGCTTGAGCTTGGTGAAAGTGCGGGCCACATCGACGGCGGTTTGCCCCGGTGCGTTGACCACACCATTCTTCTCGTCTTCCTCATCGAACAGCCATGGCACGCGATACACGGTGGAACCATGCATACGCGAGTGGGAACCAAGCAGTCCGAAAGCCACCCAACGCTTGTAGACCGCAGAATCCGGATAGGCACCTTCGAAACCACCAATGTCATGGCTCCAGAAGCCGAAACCGGAGCTGGTAATCGACAATCCCGCACGTAGCGTCTGGGCCATGCCGTTGAAGGTCGACTCGCAATCACCGCCCCAGTGCACTGGCTGCTGCTGTCCGCCGACGGTTGCGGAACGGGCGTACAGACAAGCCTTGCCCTTGCCGTAGGTCTCTTCGATGGCTTCAAAGACGGCCTGGTTGTACAACTGCGTGTACCAATTGTGCATGGAGAGCTTAGGAGAACCGTCATACCAGACCACATCTCGTGGAATGCGCTCGCCGAAATCGGTCTTGATCGCGTCTACACCTTGGTTCAGCAGCTTCTTGACCTTGTTCTTGAACCATTCACGTGCTTCAGGGTTGGTGAAATCCACCAGCCCCATGCCCGCCTGCCAAAAATCGGTCTGCCAGATTTCGCCATTGGCCTTCTTGACAAGGTAGCCTTTCTCCTTGCCTTCCTTGAACATGGAACCACGCTGGCCGATGTACGGATTAATCCATGCGCAGATATGCAGACCCTTATCCTCGTGCAAACGCTTGAGTGTGGATTCGATATCTCCGAAGAAACGCTTGTCCCATTCGAAATCGGTCCAATGGAATTCACGCATCCAGTAGCAGTCGTAGTGGAATGCGCTCAAAGGAATATCGCGTTCGGCCATGCCATCGATGAAGGAGTTGATGGTCTTCTCGTCATACTTGGTAGTGAACGAAGTGGTGAGCCACAGTCCATAGCTCCAGGCGGGCACGTTGGCCGGGCGGCCGACCAGCTTGGTATAGCGGTCAAGAATCTGCTTCGGCGTCGGACCGTAGATCACACAGAAATCGATGGTCTCCCCCGGCACCGAGAATTGCACGGCCTCAGTGTTTTCCGATCCCACTTCGAAGGAGACGTGCCCACGGTTGTTCACCAGCACACCGTATCCGTTGGATGTCATGTAGAACGGAATGTCCTTATAGCCCTGCTCGGAAGCGGTACCGCCGTCCTCATTCCAGATATCGATGGTCTGGCCGTTCTTTACATACGCGCCGAATCGTTCGCCGAAGCCGTACACATTCTCGCCAACGCTGAGATGCAATTGGACTCCGGTGAACACATCCGATTCGTCATAGGCAGAGCCGTCCATGGTCACGCCAAACTCACCTACCGGCTGTGCCGTCACATTGGAAAGCTTGTTCAGATTGAAACAGCCAAGCGACTTTCCCGTCGATTCGGTAAGCACTTTGCCATCTTCTCCGAGGAACGTCAGATTCCATGGAGCGCCCTTGACCACTTTCGCAGTCAAACCGCCAGTGGTCAGGGACACGGTGGCACCATTCTCGCCCACTTCGCCATCGCCGTTGCCTTCCGCGGTTGCGTGCACATATCCGCGACCACCTGGCTCGTCAGCGTTCAGAGGAAATCCCGGATAGTCAGTAGCCCCCTGCCAGTGCCCAGCCCTGACGCGAATCACACCTTCCGCAGGCGAGGTCACATCAATGTCGAACGTAGGTAGATTCAACGTATCGTAACGTCCTCGAATCACCGTTGTCGGTGCCAGGATATTCAGGCTTTCCCCGTCTTCACCGATTCCCAACTCATACGCCTCACGTGCGTACAGTGCGCTAACGCCATCACGAATCATCCAGTAACCATTGGTGAACTTCATTGTTGCTCCTTAAGGATATTGGCTCACTACATTAGTGAAAATAGAACTTTCTATATATAAGCTCCGGGGAAAGAAGAGAACAGGAATCACCGGAGCATTTACATGCCATTCAACTACTTGACAGCACCAGCGGTAATACCACGGGACAGCGTGCGCTGGAAGATCAAATAGAAGATAAGCGTTGGCACGATACTGATCAACGATGCGGCAGCAGTGGTCGTCACATCCATGAGACGGTCACCGGTCAACGAGCTGACCGCAATCGGGATGGTCTGCGTCGAATTATCAATAAGGAAGGCCATCGGGATCATATACTCGTTCCATGTCCAGATGAAGAAGAACACGAGCATGACGCTCAGCGTCGGCTTGGAAATCGGGAACACTATCTTACGGAAGATGGTCCAACGACTTGCGCCGTCGATAGTCGCCGCTTCCAGTATGGATTTCGGGAATGTGCCGTATACCGATGACAAGAGATAGGTACCGAAAGCACTCTGGATGACGGTGAAGATGATGACGATTGCCCATGGCGAATTGTACAGGCCGATCTTCTTGAACATGATGTACAGCGGGTACAGCATGGCTTCCTGCGGCAGCATGTTGGCGAGCATGATAAGCAGGACTATCCAACGACGGCCCTTGACTCGTCCGATACCGAGCGCAAATGCGTTGAACATGGACAGCACCACGGCGAGGATGGCCACGAGGCCTGAAGTCCAAATGCTGTTCCACAGCTTTTCGGGATAGTTGACACGGTTCCAGAACTTCATCAGACCGACGGTGCTGAACTCCTTCGGCCATGACAGCGGCCCCGATGAGTTGTAGTCAGCCGTCGTTTTGAATGCGTTGAGCAACAGCACGATAAACGGGAACAACATGACCAGACCGCCGACGATGAGCAGAATGAGAATCGCCCAATCGCCTGCAGTGCGGTTTTTCTTAACATGCACGGGAATATTGGTTGCGGAAGTCATGGCTCTACTCCTCATCTTCCTTCGCGACCTTCTCCTGAAGGTTCGTGAAGATAACTGCTACGACGATAATGACAACGGTCAGCGCAGTGGCGATTGTTGCGCCATAGCCAACTTGCTGAGACTGGAAGAACTGCACGTAGGAGTAGTACGACGGCACGATGGTGCTGGTACCAGGACCGCCTTTGGTCAGCATGTAGACCGGGCCGAACACCTTAAGAGCAGCGATGGTGCAGGTCAATGCCACCACGAAGATCTCAGGCTTGATGGCCGGCAGGGTGATCGCAAGGAAGCGCTGCCACCAGTTCGCTCCGTCAAGGCTTGCAGCTTCGTAGAGTTCCGGATCAACTCGCTGCAAACCCGACATGAAGATGACCAACGGATAGCCAACCTGAATCCAAATCATGATGAGCATCAGGAAAATCAAGGCAGTATCCGGCTTACCAAGCCAGTCATGCTGGAGAGACCCTAATCCCACAGCTTTCAGCAACGCGTTCAACGCACCATTCTGCGGACGGAAAATCCATCCCATGACCAAGGAGGCGACAGCGATTGGGAGCAGCTGCGGGAAATAGTAGACAGCTCGCATGGTAGAAGCCACTTTCGGCCCGAACTTCTTCTGCACTACGTCGAATACCAGCGATGAGAGGATAAGACCGAGCAGGATAGGAACGACCACCATGGCGATGATCATCCAAATCGAGTTACAGAACGACACCCAGAAAGTGGTGTCCTTCATCAGCCTCACCCAATTGGTCAGACCGGCGAACTGCGGCGGTTTGATGCCTCGGTAGTTGGTGAAGCTGAGATAAATGTTCCAGACAGCCGGAACAATAATGATCCATAGCAGCATCAGGAAGCCCGGAAGCAGATACAGCCAAAATCGATTGGACGGATTGCCAGGAATCCTCGACATCCCTTTTTCTCTGGCAGTTGGCTGCTGGCCGTGTGCCTGATTTTTATTAACGTGAGTGTTCATTAGTATGCCACTTCCCATGATTCGCATCGATCTTCATCTGAGACTAAGATGCTCCGCAATGCGGTTGAGTCGAACAACTTAGATTGCCGCCGTTCCTGGCCACGGTGCCCGTTACTGACGGCAGAAGTGTTGATATAAGGGCCATGGCGCCGCCACGTTCTCAACGACGCCATGGCAATGGTGATTGAGATGTTGAACCGTTAGGTTCAGACTCAGGACTTGACGCCAGCGGCCTCCACGCCCTTGTCGTAGTTATCCTTCATCTGATTGAGCACGTCCTTCACACCGGAAGTACCATTGACCAGTTCCTGCAGGGAAGAATTCAGCTCATCGTAGAAGGTGGACGTCGGCCAATCCGGGTAGAAGCCAAGGGCATTCTTTTCAAGCACGCCGTTGAAAGAAGTGATAAGCTCCTTCGTCTTTTCGTCAGTGATCTTGTCAGGATCAGCCGCAATCGGCAGACCACCAGAGTTGCCCATGAGGTCCTGAACTTCATCGCTCAAAGTGATGTCGATGAATTGCGCGGCAAGGTCCTTCTTCTTGGAGTTCTCTGGAATGACCCAAATGTTGCCGGAGGAGCCGACCACCTTATCGGTATCCGGGAAGGTGGAGAACGTCCAATTGGCATTCTTCATATCGCTCTGGAAACGACCGAACCACCAAGTGCCAGAGAAGAACATCGGATAGGTACCGTTCATGAAGCCTTGTCCGGCATCCTCAGCCTTGGTACCGGTGCAGTCCTTGGAAATATAGCCCTTGGACACCCAGTCCTTGATGGTCTTAGTGGCGTAGGTAGTTGCCTCGCCCTGCCAATCGACGTCGCCATCGTACATCTCGTAGTTCTTGATGAACTTGTCATTCGCCTTAGACAAGACCAGCTGCCACCACAGATGCTGCAGCGGATATTCCGCGACACCTTCGGAAAGCGGGGTCACACCGTTATCCACGAACTTCTGCATTGCAGCTTCGAGATCATCGAAAGTTTTCGGGATTTCGATGCCGTACTTGTCAAACATGTCTTTGTTGTAGTACATCACGACATCTTCGCCGTAGTTCGTGATGCCGTACCAGTCACCGGATCCCATAACGCCTTTGTCGTTGTACTTACCGGTAGCGGCCAAAGAACCTGAGACCTTCTTGTCCCAGTTGTACTTCTTCACGTAATCGTTCAGGTTGCTGAGCAGTCCCTGGCTAGCGAGCAGACCAGCAGTGGCGTTGCCCTTGTTGTATTCCATAACATCCGGCGCTTCATCGGAATTCAGAATCTGAGCAGCGTTCTGACGAATTTGCTCGAAGGATTTCTTCTCAAACTCGACCTTGACTCCGGTCTTCTTCTCGAAGATTTCCATGGCTTTGGCCCACGCCTTGCCTTGTGCACCGTTGTCTTCCTCGTAATGCCAGATTTTGATGGTCTTCGGATTTGATTCCTGCTCGCTACCGCTGTTGCTGCCGCATCCGGCCAAGCCAAGGGTACCGAACATGGTCGCCACAGCCAGACCAGCCGCAACGATTCTACGGGTTGACTTCATTGCATTCTCCTTTTTCAGCTCCATTACTGAAATGAAATCCGAGACGAATCGGAATCTCATTGATTACAATGATATGTTTTCCCGAAGCGTATTTCAACTTATTTCGATTTATTTCGATAAATAAGTTCATTGAATCACTTAATCAGAAAATCACCGAAAATAAGGCAACACGGTACATAACCGCACATCATGAATAGAAGAAAGGATAAAAGACCGCAAAAACAATCGAAATAATAAGCTACCGCGGACGGCAGGGGCCGACCGTGCCACGAGCGCAATACTTGCCGGGCAACAGCTCCACCGCGCCGACATCATGCCGCTGCCCACTCAGTATCTCCATCATGATGTCAACCCCTCGAGAGCAGACGGCATGCGGATTCATAGGCATCTCATCAACCCCTTGAGGAAGCTGCTGCATGCCCTGCGTGCAAGCGGCCATCACTGAAATATCGCCAGGCACACTCAATCCACGTTCCTGCAACGCAAACAACAGGTTGTTCACATGCGTGGCGTTGGTCTGACAAATAATCGCAGTGGTCTGTGGAGCACTGGCGAAGACCGAATCAAGCATCAACCGCACGTCCGCCATTCCATAACCAGTCGAGGCCACGAAATCGGTTTTGACACCGAGATCAAGGCCATATTTCGTCACAGCATCGCGAAAGCGAATCAAATAATTCGAACCATCCTCATACGCGACGTCACTCGTCCCGACAATCACCACATGCTTATGGCCCAAATCGGCAATCCGGCTTATCGCTTCACGGCCCATCCGCTCGAAATCCAAATCGACGGAATACACCGCCCCGGTATTCGCGGGGTAACCGACGGAAACCACGGGCACATCCAATGTTGAAGCAAGATCGGCACGCGAATCTTCCATCAATACATCCAGCAGCATGATGCCGTCCACCATGCCATTGCGCGTGACCCTTACCAATTCCCGGTCACCGTATTCGTGCATCAGTAAAAGAATGTCATACCCATAACGCTTAGCCCGCGTAGCGAGAGCGAAGAAAAATGCCGCGTAATTCGTGTAATCCGTATATTCATGCACAGGCGAGCTCAGCGCCAAAACCTTAGTCCGAGGACGCCCGCTCGGCATGCCAGGCAAAGCGCCATCGCCCACGCCCAGCAAGGCAGCTATCGACTGGTCCATATGCTCTACATGCTTCGGACGATATCCAAGCGACCTCGCGGCCTCGATCACCTTGCGCTTAGTATCGTCCCTCACGGAGCGCTTGCCGCTCATCACATAGGAAACCGTGCTGATGGACACTCCGGACTTTTCCGCGACGTCTTTGATTCCAGCCATATCTAAACCCCTATGCAAGCGTTCTAACGAGCACATTCAACACACAGTGTAACCGCAAAACCGATCATACCGGGCAAGGTTCGCAGATGGGGATTACCCCCACCCCGCATAGCGATAGCCAGGAAGCAGAAAACGCCACGCCGAGCTTTTTTGAAACCCCTCATCGAATCTCAGCACATCCAATACGCCAGCAACGACCTCAACAGCATTTAACCCGACACCGGCAAAAACGTGCGTCGGTTCATTTCTACAGATACGACGCATCCGTCAGAAAACCAAAAACGCATCCACCAGATATTCGGATTTTCCCTCCCGCAACATTCGGATTTTCACTCGTCGCACATTCGGATTTTCCACTGCCTAGGATTCGGATTTTCTAGAACGCCGGATAAACCCTACAAACGATACGGAAACGGAACACATATGGCACAGCAGAACGTCAAGCCGAACGGCTATCGCCCACGTATCGTGGATAAGCAAATCGAACGGTACATGCGCATTTTCGGAGCCGTCGAAATCGCAGGAACCAAATGGTGCGGCAAAACATGGGCCGCACGCGCGCACGCAAACAGCATCACCTACGTCGACCGCGACAACAACCTGCCCATGGCACAGGCAGACCCATCGCTTATGCTGCTCGGCGATCGCCCGCACGTCATTGACGAGTGGGCGATCGCACCAGCAATCTGGGACGAAATTCGCCATAAGGTCGACGATGAGCCCGGCAGCAAAGGCCAGTGGCTGCTCACCGGCTCTTCCACTCCACAAAAGGACACCCGCCCGCAGCATACCGGAGCTGGGCGAATCGGACGCATCCGCATGAACCCGATGAGCCTGTGCGAAAGTGGGGACTCAACCGGGGCAGTCAGTCTTGCCGGATTGTTCGAAGGCAGATTCGAACCGTCGAAAGCGGACAACGACACCCTGAAACTGTTCGACATCACTTGCCGTGGCGGTTGGCCTGAAGCGCAAAACATGCCGACAGAGGACGCGCAGATCCTTATTCGCGAATATATCCGCCTCACATTGACGGAAGGGGTTCCGAAACAGGGGTACGATCCGGAAATCGCCAGACGTCTGCTCAATTCGCTAGCCCGCAACGTCAGTCAATCCGTAACATTCGAAACGTTGCGCAAAGACATGTACGGCACCGAGGAACACCTTGACGATTTCATTTCCGCAAGCAAGGTTTCCAAATACGTGGCAATGTTCACCGATATGTTCGTCATCGACGACATCCCCGGCTGGGTGCCGCCACACCGTTCACCGAAACGCATGCTGACCAAACCGCGCCGATACTTCGCCGATCCTTCCATCGCGGCCGCACTGCTTGGCATCAATCCACACGCACTGCTCAACGACTGGCAGACTTTCGGACTGTTGTTTGAAAACCTGTGCATGCGCGATTTGCTGGTATACGCCCGCGCGCTGCCGGATATCGGCATGGAGCCGGTACGTTACTATCACGACGATTCCGGCCTTGAATGCGACGCGATCATCGAACTTGCGGATGGGCGTTGGGCAGGTATCGAAATCAAAAGCAGTCAGGACAAGGTGGAGCAGGCCGCGGAAAATCTGAATCGTATGAAAGCCAAACTGTTGAAGAACCCCCAGGCCCGAGCCAAAGCGCCGGAATTCCTGGCCGTTCTGATAGGCGTCGGCGAGTTCGCCTACCGACGCGAAGACGGCATCTACGTCATTCCGATACGCACGCTAGGAGCCTGACGCGTTATCGATTTGCCGTTGACTTACCGCTGCTGTCTCGTCAACGGTAAGTCTAGACTTGCCACGAATTCGGATTTTCCCTTCTGCAACATTCGGATTTTCCTTTGCGTAGGATTCGGATTTTCTCAGACGAGGGTGAGACGGCGATTCAACACGACTTTGGACATGCCATCGATAGCATGGAATCATGCGTTATTTTGAAGATGAAATTTCCGGAATCGACGGCAGCACGGCCACGTTCGTCGGCTACTGCCTTGACAACAGCAGCGAAATCGACCCGAATCGCAAGCGCCCGTCCGTGCTGGTGATTCCCGGCGGCGGCTACGAAATGACGTCCGACCGCGAAGCCGAACCAATCGCCATGCAATTCCTTGCAGCCGGCTTCAACGCGTTCGTGCTGCGCTATTCCGTGAAACCGTCCATCTTCCCGGTCGCGTTGCTGGAAGCGGCCGAGGCGATGCGGCGGATCCGCACGCATGCCGACGAATGGCATTGCGATGCCGACGCGATCGCGGTGATCGGCTTCTCCGCCGGCGGTCACCTTGCCGCCAATCTTGCGACTTCCGCCAGCGACGACGTGCTCGCGGCGCATGGTTACGACGCGGATGCGGTGCGCCCGAACGGCCTGATGCTCGCCTACCCGGTGGTCACGTCCGGCCCGCTCGCCCACCGCGGCAGTTTCGATGCGCTGCTCGGCGACCGCAAGGCCGATCCGGAAGCGCTCGACGCCGTTTCGATCGAAAAGCATATCGACGCGAAGACGCCGCCGGTGTTCGTCTGGCATACCGTTCCGGACGATTGCGTGCCGTATGAGAACACGCTGATGCTCGTCGACGCTTGCAAGAAGGCCGGCGTGAGCGTCGAGGCGCACCTGTTCCCCAGCGGCGGCCACGGCCTGTCACTCGGCACCGCCGAAACCGCATGGCAGGGGGTCAACGGCATCGAACCGTGCGTGCAGGTCTGGCCGAAACTTGCGATCGCGTGGATGCGTCGCACGTTTGCCGCTACCGACGCCACCGCCGCCATGACCGGCTCTGCCACGACCGTCGCGATTGCCGAATAATCGCCATTCCTGCGTTTTTTCTGCGTCTTTTCACGTCTTTTTTGTCGCACGACTTCGCTTTTCGGACCAAAAAATCAAGTCGTGCGACATTTAATCGAGTAAAAATACCCCCTAACCGGCATTTTCCGGACAAAAACGGCATTTAGGGGGTATCGGCGTCGCACGACTTGAAAATAACCGCCAAAAATCAAAGACGTGCGACGTTTTGCGCCACCTAATCGCCAAAATCAGATGGGACGCGACTCGTGCACCATCTGACGATCGCCGTAATACAACGAGTTCAGGCCAGGATTCGCCGGCGTGCCCCACGCGGACGCCGGACGCGCCGGACGCACCGGACAGCCGCTGAGCACGCTGGACAGCTGCCGGACAACCATTGAACAACCACCGGGCACCACCGGCCGGACACCACCAACAAGCACGCGCCCATAGGCACATATTGACGATTTGTGCAGATTTGCCACCCGTCGTCGCACTGCGACGCACACTGCATAGACCCGTTGGTAGTCTGTGATTGGTTCGCAACGGCACATTCGTTGCGCACGATGGAAAAGCAAGCCACACGAACCGACCCCGCGCAACCGCGCAAAACCACACAGAGAGACCTATGAATATCATCAATTTCTTCGTCAACCTCATCAAGGACCCCCGTACCGCGATCGCCAGCTGGATTGCCATGGGCGTCGCGCCGACCCTCGGCTTCATTTTCCTTATCGTCTTCATTGAGACCGGCGTGGTGTTCTTCCCGTTCCTGCCGGGCGATTCGCTGCTGTTCGCGGCCGGCTTCTTCGCCGCCCCCGACGCACAGACCGGCGTGTCAGCGCTGCCGCTGTTCGCGCTGCTACCGGTGGTCTGGTGCGCCCCGATCATCGGCGACCAGTGCAACTACTGGATCGGCCACTTCTTCGGACGTCGCATCATCGAATCCGGCAAAGTCAAGGCCATGACTCCGGAACGCATCGAAAAGACCGAGAAAATGATTGAGAAGTGGGGTCCGCTGGCTGTGTTCCTTGGCCGCTTCTTCCCGTTCATCCGCACGTTCATGCCGTTCATTTCCGGCATTTCCGGCATGCGCTGGAGCCGTTTCACGCCGTTCTCGGTGCTCGGCGGTCTGTGCTGGTCCACACTGTTCACGCTGCTCGGCTATTTCTTCGGCGGTATTCCGGCCGTGCAGAAGCATTTCGAATTGGTGATTATTGCGATTCTTGTGCTGTCGCTGATTCCGACGATCGTCGGCCTGCTCAAGGCCAAGTTCGGCAAGAAGAAGCCGGCTGCCGAGGACACTGCGGAAACCGCCGACGCCGAATAAGCAGCGTTCAATCGTCGTAGAAATATCGGCGAATACAACGTAAGCACAACACGCGGAGTGTGGAATTGCATTTTTCCACACTCCGTACTAATATTTCGAGAGTTGTCTTGCTAAACAAGGTGACGCACATGGGGCTGTAGCTCAGTTGGTAGAGCGCTTCGTTCGCATCGAAGAGGTCGCGGTTTCGACTACCGTCAGCTCCACGAAGCCCGCTGCATTCATTCCACCGCAGCGGGCTTTTTATATGTAAAAGAGTTGAAATTACGCCGTTTTAAGCACTTGTAGGTTGTTTCGCTGATTGTGCAGGGAAGTGCACAGAAGTGCATTGAAGAACGTATTTTAGGAACACAATTAGGAACACAAAGTGGCATGATAGAAGCATGCGAACAAAAAGGCAATGGGGCAGTGTGGTCTACGACCCCAAGCGACACGCCTACAGGGCACGATACCAGAATCCGCATAAGCCGGGAAGCATAGTCCAACGAGTATTCGCGGACAAGCTCACAGCGCAAGGCTGGCTGGCAAAGGAAAAGCAACTTGTGGAAGCTGATAAGGCAGGTCTTGAAACTTGGTCTCACCCTAGTGAACGCGAAGCCGAGCAGAAGGCCAAGAACGAGCGCAACGGCATAGTCTTCAAAGATTATGCCGTCGAATATGTCGAGAATTGGCGAAGAAAAGATGGCAGGCCGTTTGAAGAGGCAACTAAACGCAAGCACCGCGAATATCTACGTCACCTGTTGAAAGCAGATTTCGCCAAAAAAGCTGTAGCCTCGATCAATGAATCAGACATATACAAGTGGCTGGCCAAACCCATGGATCCCCATCCGCGACTCAGGTCGTTTCAACTGCTCAAGGCGGTAATGGCTCAGGCGCAGGCAACGGGGCTGATCGAAAAAACACCAGTGACTATGCGTAACCCCAGTGTGCCAAAAAGCAAACAGGCGCAAATACCGGTAGCAACGCCCGATGAACTTGAAATCATCTACGAGAACATGCCGGAATACTGCCGTATAGCGGTGTATCTTGGTGCATGTTTTGATTTGCGCATCAACGAGGTTTGCGCACTTCAGGTCGGCGACTTCGACCTCAAGCGTAAAGTGCTGCATGTTCGTCACAGCGTAGGCAAGGGAGTGGGCGACAGAGGATATAGGCGACTCAAGGCCACGAAGACGGAATCCAGTGCAGCAGACCTCCCTATTCCAGATGCAATCATTCCCATGCTTGAGGCGCAGATTAATGGGCGCGGCAAAGACCGAATGCTTATCGAATCCCCCAAAACCGGTGATATTTTGAGCGATCCTGCATTGCGTCGCTTATTCAACCGTGCTGCGAAAGTGGCTGGCCGTTCAGACTTACACTTCCACACGCTGAGGGCCACTGCTATTGATGCTGCAACTCATCAAGGTGCCACTCTGCGTGAAACAATGGCTCTGGGACGCCATGATGATGAAAAGACATCCGTCGAACGATACCAGCGTGCTGGCTCCCAACGTTTGCGCGAACTATCCAATGCGGTGGCGGTTGCATTGCTGCCGCGTAAACGAACCCGTGAGGATATTGAACGTGACATCGCAGAGACAAAGAGACGGCTAGCCCAGTTGGATGCCGAGCTAGCCGCGTTCAACGAAACAACCGAGCCAGCGACGTTGCATCAATGAGCCGTTTCCCACCGATGGTGTAACTGCGCAACTTACCCTCCCTAATCAAGGCATAGAGGAAGCTCTTAGAACAGTGCAGTTTCTCCATCGCCTCCGGCACCGTCAGCGTCTCGGGAATCCCCATTGGTCTTCACCTCCTTCATTCCAGTTCGGTTGGGAATGGGTTCATCCACCTGCTCGCCACCATCGAGCATGTGTCGGCAATCCGTAAGACGACGTAGAAAGGCAAAACGCCGTTCGCCAGTGATGCTTTCGTATTGTGCGTGTAACGGCTTGTTGCTCAGAATCCACACCACTGTGAAACATGCCTGTTTGTTGTGGTATCGAGCGGGAAGCGCAATCGGATACCTGTCGAGATAGCACAGCAGATTCTCCCATGTGAACTGTGAATCATACTCATCCAAAACGAGAACACGTTGCCCTGCGTACTCATCGAATGGGTACCGGTAGTCGGTCACGCGATATATATCCGCAATGGGATAATGCTCGTAGATATACCGGGTTTTACCGACACCGGGGGCACCCCAAAGATAGTGCACCTCAAGCTCGCGCATCTGGGTGCCATACTGGCGTCTGTCTCGAGCTGCGGCGAGATCGCCGAGCCAGCGTGTATAGCGTGCCGTCTTGGCCTCACTGTCATCCAGCAAGACCTCATCAACTGATGCACCGTCAAGAATTTTCTCACGTAATTCCACCAGATCATTGCGCGCGCCTTGATGGTCTCGCATGCGGATACGGCCAACATAGACCGTTTCGCCTACCCTAGTCTCCGCTTTGGAACAATAGGCCACACAGTCTTCCACACTTTTACGTCTTGGCTCGATATGAGCATCTTGCATACCGGCTTTCTTCAAATGGTTCTTAAGGGTGGAGAATCTTATGGGAGCAGATGCTTGCATGAAACACTGGAAGTGTTCATAGCCAGACTTTTCGCCATTTTCCCGCTGAAAGACCGCGCCAGCACCAATGCTCTCGAAGAACGATTGAAGGTCTTCCTCTGCATGCTGTCGTACGGGAATGGTAAGCATCCAATCACGGCTCTGAGTATCTTTCTTCGTCTGCCTCGAAGCGGTGACTTTCTCCCCGGCACCGGCTTCCATGTTTTCCGTTCTATTCGTCATGGTGTCATCCTTTCCGAAGTAAGAAGTAAGGTTGTTGCTACAAAAGTGGGCGGGTAACACTAAGCCGCCCACATGCCGCCTACGGCGGCAACGCTCCGGCCGGACGCTTCGCTGTCGCTACGCGTCCACCGTCGCTTACAAAGTGCGGAGTGTGTCATCATCCACATATGGAGCACGAAAGAACTGAACAGAACCGCTATCCATGTCGGCGTACCAACATGTGCCGGGCCTGTCCGCTGGAATCAGCCAAGGAGTAGCGCCGTTATCCACAGCAGTATCCCCCAAAGCCATGCGTGCCTCAGATTCACTGTTCAGCCGCAAAGCCAATCGCTGGGGAAACCTTGGCCGCAGAGGCATGGCCTGAACGCGTGGATCTTGGGTCATGGCGACCACCACCACGCCGCAAGAGCGCCCACGCCGAAGGATGGAATCCAGCAAGGCAGTAGCTTCGGTAGCATCCTGCTTGGCCTTACCTATGCCGATGGTTAGTTCCGCCGCCTCGTCAATCATCAGCAACATGCGAGGTTCCATATCGGGCGTGACCGTACGGACAATACCGCGATACTGATCCTGCCGCCGAGTCACCTCATCATCGAACTCATGCAAAAGGGTCAGAGCTTCAGACAGAGACCACGCGTGGCGGTGAATCAACTTTGGATTAAGCATCCCGGCCTCCATCCCACCTTTCAAGTCGATATAGTCAAGTTGCACCAAACCCTTGGCTATGAAAGGTGCCTGGGATTTAAGCCATCCACCAGATATGCTCCCCTTTCCCGACCCCGTAAGCCCAGTGGCAAGGGTATGCGTATTGGCCGGGACGACCACGGGGCGGCCAGATTGGTCGCGCCCGTAGCCGATCACGTCGATAGCAGCGTCCATGGATTTACGCCACCGCAATCAGTGCCTCTTCCGTAAACGGATAGCCCACACCGGTTGCATCCACAACGACCAGACGCACCGAGTCGGCTTCACCATATCCACCTCGCGATGCCATCGGTGGGCCAAATCGCCAGCCAATCGACCGGCTTCGGCATCCGTCATCCATCCCTCGGGAACATGCACAGTAGTCCGCCACGGACGCTTGTGCAGATGGATGGAGGCAGCATCGTCATCCGAGATGCGCACGCCATGTGAGGCGGCAGCACGGACCCGGTCGAGGAGGATGCTACGATGGGCAGCAACCCAGATCTGGCAGTACAGTCCGATCACAGCACAAATGGTCACCAAAACAATGGGCGGCCATGCCCACCAAGGCAGCATTGATGCCCATTCACTCATCGTCCACCTCCGTTCCCGCCACAATCAACGGTTCCACGTGATCGGCGACCACCGACAACGCGATTTGCCTGCCGTCCAGCCACGGCGTGATCCGGCAATTGATGCAGCGCAGCGGAGTGAGTGCGTCGATAGTGGCCGTAGGCAAGGTGTGCACCTTGACCGAAGACGCGCGCACCGTGTTACCGTCGCTGTCGCGAATCACTGTGTTGCGGAGGGGGTAGACAGGCTTGCCGTCAACAAGACGCAGCGTGCCGTCGCCGTCCGCCTGAGGGGTGATGGCTTCTGGATTGATGTTATCCAGAGCTAACCCGGAAATCGTTGGAATCGAAAGCCTCATGAGAGGTCTCCTTTCTTGATCGGTATTTCCGATCAGTGATTCCATGGTGCAATGTCATACTTATGTATGGAAATAAATTCCATTAGATCTGATGCGACGAGTGAAAGACAGGAGCGGAGATGACCCGTAGACGGACACGGAACGACCTTCCTTATGAGGTTCAGGAGCTGAGAAGACTGTTGAAAGATAACGGAATGAGCATTGCAGAGTTGGCGGATATCACAGGACTCCCCGTCGAACGAATGCGTACGCTGACTCGCGGCAATGCTCCAATGCGGGTTAATGAGGCGAGCCGGATTGCCCTCGCCTTCGGTCTCACGGCGAATGTTTTTCTAGAAAAGGAAGGTGGCACAAGGGAACGCAGCAACCAGTATGTGCTAGCGCATCGCGGTGAAATACAAAAGTTCCAAGAAACATTGGAAACTGCTCTCAGTTTGAGAGATAGCTTTGAAAAGTTCAGTGATAGCCAGGCACATAGGTCTGCGCCACCGAAAGATTGCTATTATGACGGTTCAATGGGAGAAGCTTCCAGAATCGTTGCCAAGGAGACTCTTCTAACTGACAGGCTATTCTCTGCTGTTGAATATCTCAATGGTAAAGACACGATACTTCTTGCAGGGAGCAAGGATTTTTTCCTAACAGTGGCGACAAAATACATGCACCGATGGTGGGATGAGCGCGTACAACCAGAGGACATCACCAAAGTCAAACTGCTTGTGGAACCGGAAGAAAAAGAACGCTGTAACCAGTATCGGGAATTGAGAGCTGCATTCTATCGTTCGGAAGCGTTCAGCGATTCGTCGTTTAATCCTGGAAAAATCGAACTCGATCACATGCTTGCTAAATCGATGCTGAAAAACAAACCAGCATCGTTGCGGCAGGCAGAAGAGTTGTATTACCGGTCATTGACGAATCTGAAAAAATATGAGTACTTCCGCTTTGTCCAGGCGCTGATGAAACTCTCCTCCAAGAAAGGAACCATCTTCGGTGACTCATTGAAAGAGCGTTTGACGATACTGAAGCAGCTAAGAGTGATCCGTCCCAACGTGATGCGTGCGAACATGAACGTATTGGAGATTAAGCCGATACAAGCCGGATACAACACAACCACACACGAGATGTCAGATACTGAACTGGCTCGTATCATCCTATCCAACGAGAATGCGGAATTCACATGGTACTTCTCATACGAAGGCCACATTGTCGCCTCCGATGGGCTAACCGTCGTCTCGAAATCAATAGAGGAATTGGCTACGTGTATGCGGCAGCAATCATTCTTCGCAGGAGACACGGCAAATCATTCAACAGGAATCATATGGGAGAACATACCGCACGGTGAAAAAGAATTTACAGCCAAACTCGGTCTTGAGATCCGATGAGCGTTAAAGGCCTATAGGACGTGGGATGATTAGCATATGAGTGTACTTGAGCAGCATACAAAGGTGCTGACGTTCATCGAGCGTTGGAAAGATCGTGGCGACGAGAAGCAGGAGACCCAGCGCTTCTGGATCGATCTGTTAGGCAATGTATTGGGCTTGCCGAATGTGACGGAGAACGTGCTATTCGAGTATAAAACCGTTGGCGGCGGGTTCATCGACGTGCTGTGTCCGGAGGCCCGTTTTCTGGTAGAACAGAAGAGCAGCAAGATAAATCTGGACGAGCCGGAGGAGCGTCAGGGCACCATGGTCACCCCGGTGCAGCAGGCGCTCAGGTATGCGGATGCCCTGCCGTTCAGCATGAAACCCGCCGTGTTGTGCACGTGCAACTTCGACTGGTTCCGCTTCTACGACCTCGACAAGGATCCCCGCGCCACAGGCGAGCCAGCCGACGAATTCGGTATCGAGGAACTGGCGGATCATCTGGGCACGCTCGCCTCGATCTTCAGTGCGGAGCATTCCCGTCTGAGCGTGCAGCAGAAGCTCTCCGAGCACGCGGGCATATTGGTCGCGAACCTGCACAACGCGTTGGCCGCCCAGTACGATGATCCGGATGACCCTGATGCGCATCATTCGCTCGCGGTGCTCACAGTGCGCATCGTGTTCTGCCTGTACGCCGAGGACGCAGGACTATTTCCCCGTGACTCGTTCAGCGATTACATTAAGGGCAACGACACCAACCATCTGCGCCGATCCGTCATTGATCTGTTCCAAGTGCTAAACACTCCGAAGAAGGATCGTGATAAGTATCTTGAGGACGAGCTCAAACGCTTCGACTACGTGAACGGTGGCCTGTTCGCCGAACCCATCGAGATTCCCCCGTTCACCGATGCCATCCGCGACGCGATGATCCACGCGGGCGACGGGTTCGACTGGAAGGACATCAGCCCAGTTATCTTCGGCAGCCTGATGGAGGAAACTCTTTCACATGACCAGCGGCGCAGGGGTGGCATGCACTACACCACCGTGCAGAATATTCATCGACTCATCGATCCGCTCTTCCTCGATGATCTCAAGGCCGAGCTGAAAGCCATCGAGGATGATTCGAGTCTGGGCGAGCGTGCGCGTATGAACCGGCTCAAAGCATACCAAAACAAGCTCGCCTCACTGAAGTTCCTCGACCCCGCATGCGGCTCCGGCAACTTCCTGACCGAAACATTCCTACGGCTGCGCGAGTTGGAGAACAAGGCGATAGCCGACATGCTCCACGGCCAAGGCTACATGGAATTCGGAGGCGAAGATTCGCTGGTGAAAGTCAGCATCGACCAGTTCCATGGGCTAGAGATCAACGACTTCGCCGTCTCCGTCGCCAAAACAGCATTATGGATTGCCGAACAACAGGCATTGGACGACACCGAAGGCATCGCAGGCCAGATCCTCGACCATTTGCCGCTGCACGATTCCGGCAATATCATCCAGGCCAACGCCCTGCGATACGACTGGAACGAACTACTACCAGCCGACCAGTGCAGCTACGTGATGGGCAACCCGCCGTTCATCGGCCAGTACCTGATGACCGACGAACAGAAGTCGGATATGAAGGAGTTAATGAGACTCGATTACGATGGCTATCTGGACTATGCGACCGGATGGTATTACAAGGCCGCCCATTATCTTGATTCCACTCCGAGGGGAGCGTTCGCGTTCGTGTCCACTAACTCGATATGCCAAGGCCAACCGGTGCCCGCACTGTTCAAGCCGTTGTTCTTGATGGGGTGGCGCATCCATTTCGCTCACCGTACTTTCGCCTGGGACGCCCAGTCAACCGACATGGCACACGTCCACGTCATCATCGTGGGGCTGACCAAGAACGGCAACATCAAACCGCGCCTGTTCGAGTATGAGGACATCCAAGGCGATTACACCGAACACCAAGTGACAAACATCAACGGATACCTCATCGACGGGCCAAATATATTCGTGGAAAAACGCAGTCAGACGAAAGGCACGCTCTCGCCTATGCTATCCAAGGCCAATCGAGGATCACAGCCAACGGACGGAGGAAACCTGACCCTCGATACTCAAGAGGATTACACCGCAGCCATATCCGACCCAATAGCGGCGAAATACGTGCGTCCATTCCGCATGGGACGAGAACTCATCAACGGCATCGACCGTTGGTGCCTATGGTTGGTCAATGCCACGCCGAACGAGATGCGACATTCGAAATACCTTGCTGACCGTATCGAAGCTGTACGGAAGATGCGACTGGCAAGCAAAAAGAAAGTTACCAGAGAAAAAGCTGCACTGACCCCTTGGCTGTTCGATGAAAACCATCAGCCAACCTCTAACTATCTCGGAATTCCAGCCGTATTCAGTGGACGACGTGAATACGCAACATGCGATTGGTATTCATCCGACATCATTGCAGGAAATAAAATCTATACCTGTGACGATCCTAAAGGCATTAATTTTGCCATCATCGAGTCCAGCATGTTCATGGCATGGCAAAAGGGAATTGGCGGACGCCTGAAAAGCGACTGTAATTTCTCCAACACCGTCGTGTGGAATAATTTGCCGTTACCGCAGCTTGATGATGAGATCCGCCAGCGGGTGATCGATGCAGGCAAGGCCGTGCTTACAGCTCGCGCAAATCATCCCGGCCAGTCGTTGGCTGACCTATACGATCCCACGTTCATGCCCGCTGATCTTCGCAAGGCTCACGAGAATCTGGACAAGGTTGTCGATGTGGCGTTCGGCGCGAGAAAACCCTGCAAAACGGAAGACGAACGTTTGCAGATCCTGTTCGACCGATACGCGGAGATGACGAAAGATAACAGGCTGTAAAAATCTTGATTCTTGAGACCTGCACTTTGATAGGGAAAAACCCATGAGGGAACTCTATCTAGTTTGCGTTTCAGAGGCGGGGCGGCAACTGTCATTGAGCCAGAGCCATTGGTTAGACAGAGTGATATAAGTACACTAGTAAGTACACAAATTTAAGAAATGTGGAAAAACGGCGAAATTGCAACAATGTTTGCGACTACCGTCAGCTCCACGAAGCCCGCTGCATTCATTCCACCGCAGCGGGCTTTTTCTTTTGTTTTCCGCCGTTTCCGGTATTTCTTGCGATTCCCATACGCACTTTCCAGCGCTCTTCGCACCGTGCATACGCCCGTCCGCACGCACGCACCGCGCCGTCCGCACCGGCCACGCAAACGCAACCCAGCCGAATCGCCATACATGCCGACTTCTAAAAAGCCATTTAACGGGGTCATTTTCGCGATTTTTACGATTTTAACCCCGTTAAAATCGCATTTTTCGCAAAACCCGTACGATAGTCCACGTCAAACAGTCCACACAAACCCAAAAATACGTTAAACTAGCGTTTTAACGGGGTCATTTTTGCAATTTTCGCAATTTTGACCCCGTTAAACCACATCTCAGGGATTATCGGTATCTAAAAAGTCACAAGGAGCACCACATGAGCACCTATCGCAGAGAGCACTATTTGGCCAAGCTCCGTCCTTTCTACAACGATTCCGGTCTCATCAAAGTAATCACCGGCATCCGCAGATGCGGCAAATCCAGCCTGCTCATCACAGTTCTCAACGAGCTCTTTGAGCAGGGAATCCCTGAAACCAATCTCATCTACCTCAACCTCGATCGCCGCGAATACCGTAATGTGACCACTCCGGACCAACTCGATCAACTCATCGAACAAGCCATGTCGAATGCCTACGGTGCAGGACTGCGTTATCTGTTCATCGATGAAGTACAGAACGTGAAAGGCTTCGAAACCGTCATCAACGGCTGGCGGGAGGAAGGTAATTGCTCCATTTTCATCACTGGCTCAAATTCCTATCTGCTGTCCGGAGAGCTTGCCACGAAACTTACCGGCCGCTATATCAAGCTGGAAATGTTCACCCTTTCCTTTCAGGAATACCTCGGCATGCGGAATTTCCTAAACAAACCGGAAATTCCGGTATCGCAAGCCTTCCGCGACTATCTCACATACGGCGGGTTCCCGAAATCGCTGGAATATGACGATCCCGACGCAAAAGCCGCATATATTCAAGACGTCATCGGGCAAATCTTCAACAAGGACATCACCGCCCACAAAAAAGTACGCAATCGCGATACTTTCACCCGTGTGCAGGACTATCTCATCAATAATTTCGCAGCGCCCACGAATCTTTCCGGCATTATCGCGTATCTGAAACACAGCGAAGGCATCAGCATCAAACGCGAAACGCTTGCCAGCTACGTCCGTTTGCTGGAAAGCGCCAAAATCCTCTACAAGTGTCCTCGCTTCGATCTGAAATCCCGCAAGTCGCTCAGGGGCGGAGAAAAATACTATCTTGCCGATCCCGGTATCCGGTTCGCCCGTAATACCGATACGCGAGTCAGCTACGGTCCGTCACTGGAGAACGCGCTATATACGCATCTGCGGTCGAAAGGCTATGACGTCAGCGTCGGCACCATCGGCAAACTTGAATGTGACTTCATTGTCCGAAAGCGCAACCAGTACGCCTATATCCAAGTGTCTATGAGCGTTCAGGATCCGCAGGTCGAGGAACGCGAATATCGCCCGTTCAGCAAATTGGCGGACGGGTATCCGAAATACCTGTTCACATTGGATCCGCTACCATTGCAGCGCGACGGCGTACGTCACCTCAATCTCATGGAATTTCTGCAAAACGACGGCGATATCGACTTCGATTAAACATTAATAATGGCGATTATGTCGTGTGGCGCGCCGGTTGTGCAGACGCATCACACGCATTGCGGAGGCGTCAGGCGTTGCGGCTACGTACGTAGGCGTCGAGCGTGGCGGCGGTGATGCCGTCGTAGCCGTTGATCGAGGCAAACTGCGGTCCGTTAGAATTGTCGATGCGCATGAAGCCGGTCTGGCCGAGCGTGGTCGCGCCAGATGCGACGGCTGAGCGCAGGCCGGACATGGAATCCTCGAGCGCGATGCAATAGCGCATGTCCTCCGGCGCGATGCCGAGCTTGCGGCCGGCAGCGAGATACGGTGCTGGCGACGGCTTCTTCTCGATGTCGTCGTCACCGCACACGTAGCCGGCGAACGTGCCTGCCGGCGCCTGGGCGATCAGGTTTTCCGCCAAATGGCGGGGCGATGTGGTGACGAGCATGGACGGGATGCCGGCTTCCTTCAGCGACAGCAGCACGGCCTCGACGCCGTCGATCCACGGGATGCGCTCGAACTCCTTCTGCGCCACGTAATCGATCATGCCTTTGCCAATTTCCTCGATCGACAGTTTGCAGCCGTGCTCGACCATGCGGCGCGCCACGTCCGGCACCGGCGTGCCGGAGCCCTGCCAGGCAAGATCCTCATCCCAATATCCGCCGTTTTCCGCGGCGATCTTCAGCTCGCCTTCATGCCAGTACGGCTCGGAATCGATCAGAGTGCCGTCCATGTCCCAGAACACGGCCTTGAGCATCGGTTCCGGGGAAGTCTGTGCGTTCCGGACGTTCGGCTCGTTCATAGTGGTCTCCTTGATAGCGTCTCCCTGCGATAATGTCCCAACGGCCGGGCGCGACGTCAGCCCGCAACCGTCAACCGCAACCATTCCAGCAGAGCGGCGCGACGGATGCGGCACGAAAGCATCGCAGATACGCCGCGAATACGCCACGGGCACACCGCAAAGCATCGCAAAAACACCGCAAAAGCACCGTGGCATGAAAAAGGTATGAAAAACGTCTGGATGAATGCTCATCCAGACGTTCACAACCAATTCAAGCTTGGAACAACGCCGCATTTGCGACGCGTACCGCAACCAACCCCCTTAGGAGGCGGTACACGTCACACTGCGGGAATCGTCCAAAACTTATTCCTGGTTATTCTGCTGCTCAGCCTCTGCGGCCTTTTCGGCTTCCTCAGCCTTCTCGGCCTTCCAGCGAGCGATGCAACGCTCGACACGCTTGTAACCGATGATCTTCGGATCCAAGCCAGCCTCGCGGAAGATCGCCGCAGGCGAACCACCTTCGGCATACCTGCGCATGCAATCGTCACGGAATTCCTTGGAGTAGCAAATACGATACTGGGTGACCGATTCGACGGCATCCAGAGACCCAAGATATTTACGGGTCTTCGCGGTGAACGCAACTCTTGGCACTGTACGCTCCTAACCTTTCTGTATCCACCGCATACCTCTCCCGCTTCTCCACGAGACGGGTAGCCATATTTCATCGAAGCCCCGATACAGGCCGGAAGAAATACAGTCCACAATGCGGATATGCAACATTATTTACTACAACTACGACATAATTGCAGCCAACAATGCTCGCTATCCACAACTATATAACAGAGGGTGGCTTTTTTGCGCAAAAAATGCTATTTTCATTCATTTTTGCAACTGATTTGTAACTTTTTCAGAAAACAAATCATCAACTACAGGAACCGTCATTTTCAAAACGGCGTAGAACGGCGCCGCTTCGGCATCAAACCAGCTGATTCGAGGGGAGTTAGTCGACACCCCAAATCACCACGGATGTGGAATCGGAGCTGCTCCCCTCCCCCGCACACACGGACACGTCCGCGGATTGCGCCGATTCACGCGACGGAAGCTGACGCATGCGGGTCCGAATCTGCCTGCGCCACATACGCGCCCGGCGGGACCGCTCTATCTCCACGATTCCGCCATCCGCATCCGCCGCGAACACGCTGGAACCGGCCGGCTTGCGGAGCCGCTCCACCTGCCGGCGAAGCTCGCGGTTCTCCTCCTCAAGCTCGAGGATGCGCGTGATTCCGGCCAGATTGACGCCGTCCTCCTGGCTGAGCTGCTGGGCCTGCGCAAGCCGGGAGATGTCGCGCAGCGAATAACGGCGAGCGCCGCCTTCCGTGCGTTGCGGCACGACCAGGCCAAGCCGATCGTACTGGCGCAGCGTCTGCGGATGCACGTTGGCAAGCTCGCCGGCGGCGCCGACAGAGAATACCGGCAATTCGATATCGAAGCCGACTTCATCGGCGCCGTCCAGGTCGGCACGGCCGGCCACGATCGCCATGGCGCACATTTCGTACAGCCGCTTGGCCTGCCGTGCGGCGCGCGCCTGCGAGGCGTGCGAGGTCCGCGATGAGCGTGCCATGACGGTCAGCGCTCCCGTGCGAGCTCGTCGGCGAAGTCGCCGCAAGCCTTGTCGAATTCCTTGGCCGCGTGCTTGGCGACGAGGTTGGGGCGTTCCGGAACGTAAATCTCCACACGTCCGACCAGATCGCCGTTCTCATGCGGATTGACCACGCCCTTGCCCGAAATGCGCACTTCCGCGCCGCTGGACGAGCCGGCCGGCACTTTGAAGACGATTTCGTTGCCATCGATGTCCGTGGCGGTCACTTTCGCGCCGTTCACGGCCTGGCTGACGGTAATCGGCAGAGGCATGACGATGTCACGGCCGCGCAACGTGAATTTCGGATCTTCGGCGACGGTGATATGCAGGTACAGATCGCCGTTCTTGCCGCCGTTGCTGCCTGGCTTGCCTTTGCCGGCAAGACGGATCTTCTGCCCGTCATGCACGCCGGCCGGGATATGCGTCTTGAACTTCTTGCCGCCCGCGGACAGCGAGACGGTGGCTCCCTTGACCGCCTGGCGGAAGGTCAGACGAATCTTGGAATTCCGATCCTCGCCGTCTTCCGGACGCGGCTGCTCGTATCCGGCGCTCCGCCTCTCGTACTGGCGTCCGCCGGCGCCCGGACCTCCGGCGCCACCGTCGAACATCGAGAAGATGTCATCGAAGTTCGGATTGCCGCCGCCGCTGGTCTGGAAGCGGATGCGCGACCCATTGCCGCCCATGCCTGCGCCGCCGCCGAACATCGAACCGAAGATATCGGAGAACGCGCCCGCGTCGAAGCCGCCTTGGCCGGAACCGCCGGCGAAGCGTGCGCCGCCCATGCCAAACTGGCGAATCGCATCGTACTTCTGACGATTCTCCTTGTTGCTCAGCACGTCGTAAGCCTCGGAGATGTCCTTGAACTTCTCCTCGGCCTCCTTGGTCTTGTTCAGGTCGGGATGGTATTTGCGTGCCAGCTTGCGGTACGCTTTGGTGATTTCGGCTTCGGTGGCGTCTTTGGAGACACCAAGGACCTTGTAGAAATCCTTGCTCAGCCATTCATTCTCAGCCATGATGTGCCTCCTTTCGTGAG
>ERZ1034901.609-NODE-609-length-27957-cov-13.820371_pt1 | contig 27957 bp, 14 predicted proteins | sample MGYA00520628_ERZ1034901 | MGnify/ENA primary metagenome ERZ1034901 (study PRJEB33766, sample SAMN09781783) | gut metagenome | biome: gut microbiome | host: Homo sapiens | place: Madagascar | study: EMG produced TPA metagenomics assembly of the PRJNA485056 data... | reverse complement strand
CATATCATAACTCTCAACTCTCCATTCTCAACTCTCAACTAAATAAACTGCAATTTACAGCTGTAAAGACAAACATAGGAGGCTATGGCGTCCCGCCGTAGCCACGCAGCCTACCATAGCAGGTTATCAATCAGCGCCGTGTCCCGAGGGGACACGTATCTATCAGAAACCCACTGCAAGCTCCAAAGGAGCGCAGCTGTGGGATAGGCATCCTCTCATCCTCTCTTGGTTCCGCAAAGCGGGACTCATTTTTGTAATTTCTTGAAAATAATTTGTAAAATCATTGTGAAAATTATACAAATTCCATAACTTTGTATTCCAAAACATTTGCAAACACAACTATGGATACGACTACACTTATTGCATACGTTGTTAACTGCTCCGTATGCTTCACTATAAGCCTAATGTTTCTTCTCACTCCCGCACAGAAGACATCGGAAGGAAAGATCGAATCATTCAGTATGGCACGCATGTGCCTCGCTGGCTCCTCATTACTTGAGGGCATCGTCAGTTTCTTCACCATAATCCGTCTCCTTAACGGATATGACTATCTCCCGCTCAATTACTTCACGAGTCCACTTTTCCTCTTCTTCGCCATCTGCTTTGACATTACCGCATGCATCTATCTGCTCCACGGTAAGCGCCTCTCCGTACGCACCATCATAGCGTTCATAATGCCTGTGGTATGTATATGGCTGACGCATATCCTGGTGTTTATACCCCTCCACGGACTCACCCTCTCGCCAAGCGTGTATAATGGCTTCCTCGAGACCCCGCCAGCCATCTTCACCTGCTACATGCTCTACATCACCCTCGTCATCGAGGGACTCGGCATACTGTGGTTTGTATCAAAGCAGATAACCGTCTTCCGCCAGCACATCGACAATTATTACATCGGAGAGAACAAGAGTCGCAGCCGCTGGCTCATCGCCGTCGCCATCTCCCTCATCCTATATTACGTCGTCAGCATCATCGACATCGCCCTCTTCAATCGCATGCTCGACAACATATTCATGTGGATAAGGTCGTTAGTGGTGTTGGTCAATTCTGTGGCGTTCATAAAGTGTCGCACCGTCTATTGGGACATCAAGCCCGCCTTCGCCGACATGGAGGTGGACCACGGCTACATCTTCGAGCCGACACCGAAGCCACGTCCCGCCCACAACAATTCCAACGTCACCGTCTCCCCAGATCCCGCCGACCTCGCCATCCGTCAACCAGAGACGCTCGAGACGAAGCCCGCGGAGGAGGATCGCCATCGTGACAGCAACTACAGCACCATCGACGCCATCGTGACGGAGTGGATAGGTCGTGCCGACAAGCCTTACCTCAAGGATAGCATCACCATCATGCAGGTGGCTGACCAGATGGGACTGAACACCCGCCTCCTCTCCAACTATATTAATAATGTAAAGGGCAGAAACTTCAACGCATGGATTAACTTCCTGAAGGTGGAGGAGACGAAGCGTGTCCTCCTCGAGGATCGCTCCCGTCCCTTAGGCGAAATAGCCTACGAAATGGGATTCACCGACTCCCTCTCCAAAATCTTCAAGTCAATAGAAGGAATCCCTCCGTCGGTATATAGACAGCGACATTAAGCAATGTTAGTCCCCCTTCGGGGAACAAAGTGTGGAGGTGTATGCATATGCCCACAGCTGCGAAGCAGCGCAGCTGTGGGTATAAGCAAACCTCCCATATCCCCCATAGGTTCCGCGTAGCGGGACCGACTATCTGAAACCCACTGCAAGCTGCGAAGCAGCGCCGCTGTGGGTATAAGCCATCCTCCCATCTCCCCACAGGTTCCGCGTAGCGGGACTATAACATCCACCCTCAAACTATTAACCCTATGAGCGCCACAGTTATCATTTATCACATTGTATTCCGTCCTAAGAACAGTAGACCAGTTATAGACATCGCCCACGAGGAATGTCTATATAGATACATCTGGCGATATGTCACGGAAAAAAGGTTTTCTTCATGCTGTAGGCGGTATGCCCGACCACATCCATATGTTGGTGGAGTTGCCGGCAAACATAGCTGTAGCGGATTTTGTGCGAGACCTAAAAACATCCACAAGCAAATTTCTAACCTATAACCATTCGTTATTTCCATATTTTGAACGTTGGGCAAGAGGATATTTCTGCGAAACGCATAGTTTGTCACAAAAGAATGTCATAAAACAATATATAAAGGGTCAAAAAGCCCACCACACCAAGTTGAGCTTTAAGGATGAGCTAAAGAATATATACATACAGTGTGGGTTGCCTATTGACCAGTACTTCCTTCCAGATGAATAACCTTACGTCCCCCTTCGGGGAACGATAGGGTAGGAGGGGAAGTTCGTTCGTACCCACAGCTGCGCTGCTCCGCAGCTTGCAGTGGGTTTCATATAGACGTGTCCCTTCAGGACACTGCGCATCTCCACATGACACAGTGCATCTCCCACATGACACAGTGCATCTCCCACATGTCACAGTGCGTCTCCCATATGTCACAGCGCATCTCCCACATGTCATAGCGCATCTCCCACATGACGCAGCGCATCTCATACATTTCATAGCGCATCTCACACCGCACCCTATACGTCCCCCTTCGGGGAACATGTGTGGTGTTGTTTTACGCTTATACCCACAGCTGCGCTGCTTCGCAGCTTGCAGTGGGTTTCATATAGACGTGTCCCTCCAGGACACTGCGCATCTCACGCATGCCATAGCGCATCTACACATGGCACAGTGCATCTCACACATGACACAGCCATCTCCCATCGCACCCCCTATGTTCCGCGACGCGGGACCGACTATCCGAAACCCACTGCAAGCTGCGAAGCAGCGCCGCTGTGGGGCATAAGCCATCCTCCCGTCTCCCCACAGGTTCCGCATAGCGGGACTGACCACCTGAACCCCACTGCAAGCTGCGAAGCAGCGCAGCTGTGGAATATGCCAAACTCCCTTGTGTCCGATTCCTTATTACTGCACGAATCGGACAGTAAATATTGTCCAATACTCTTGTGAATATCTAACTTGGGACGGATTTGTGAGATTTTTACCCTGCCTAAATTTACAAAAACTTGAGAAAAACATGTAAAATGTTGCAGAAAAACGCTCAAACGGTAAAAAAAACATAGAAAATTACGATTTGTTTAATTTTTATACTATATTCACAAATGATTTCCGAAAATTTGATGTACCTTTGCAATGTCCAAAATAAAAAAGGACAATGACGCTAAACACAAAGTCGTAACGACAACACAACGACGACGCTAAACTAAGACGCTTAAACGACGCAAAACAAAAAAACCGACTATCTATAACGTATATAATAAGGTTTAGAAGACGACTTAACACAACAGTACAGCCCCACAACCCCACTTATTACATTATTAGATAAGATACGTATTATCACGGAACATTTAAACAACGAACTAAATAGAATAATAATATGGCTAAAAACGTAACATACAGATTGAGACTGCTCATCGTAGCTATGCTCGTGGCTGTATCGGCTAACGCCCAGCAACTGGGACTCAAGACCAACTTACTCTACTGGGCTACCACAACCCCGAACGTCGGTCTCGAACTTCAGACCGGCAGAAAGCACTCCGTTCAGGCCTTCTATGGCATCAACCCCTGGAAATTCAATGACAATAAGAGCATACGCCACTGGATGGTACAACCCGAATACCGCTACTGGTTCTGCCAGACGTTCAACGGATGGTTCCTCGGAGTACACGCTATGGGAGGACAGTTCAACGCTGGTGGCATCGAACTGCCGTTCGGAATGTTCAAGGAGTTTAAGGACCATAGATATGAAGGATGGTTCGTAGGAGGCGGTCTGACCGCAGGCTACCAATGGCCACTCTCAAAGCACTGGAACCTCGAGACTTCTCTCGGAGTGGGTTACGACTACATCCACTATAAGAAATTCGAATGTAAGACGTGCGGTAACAAGAAGGGTGAGGGACATCACAATTATGTAGGACCCACCAAGGCAGCCGTGGAGCTGATCTACGTATTCTAAATAAAGAAGACAGCCCACCATTCACCACACATTTTCACTAACAATAAGATCCACCATTATGAAATACTACATTATACTATCAGCAGCCCTCGCCATCAGCGCCGTCAACGCGTCGGCACAGACGAAGAGGTCGACCAAGATTCTTGACCGTCAGGTGGCGGTGGAGAACATCAAGGCGACAAGAGCTGACGACCAGTTCTTCGTAGGAATGGACCTCCGCCTTGACTCGCTACGTATGCCTGCCAACAGACGCATCGTCCTTACGCCGGTTATCGAGTCGGGAGAGAACAGCGTGGCTCTGCAGCCAATCGTCATCAACGGCAAGAGACAGAAGGTTATGTACGACAGAAGGGACGCCAAGCAATATCCCGGTGCTTATGACGTGACAAGGAAGAACGGCAAGGAACAGTCGTTCGCTTACCAGACACAGACCGAGTTTGCCGACTGGATGCGCTCAGCAGACGTCGTAATAAAGGAAGACCTCTGCGGATGCGGCAAGATTGACGACCAGGAGCAGGAGACCGTAAAGAAGATGAGACAGCCCAAGGTGGCGTTCATACAGCCCGTCGCTGTGGAGCAGAAGACATACGAGATGTCAGGAAGAGCGTTTATCGACTTCCCCGTCGACCGCACAGAGCTGCATCCCAACTACCGCAACAACCCGCGTGAGCTGGCGAAGATCGTGGACACCATCAACGTGATAAAGAAGGACGCCAATATGACAATCACCAAGATTGAGATTCATGGCTATGCCTCACCGGAGGCTCCTTACGCCCACAACGAATACCTCGCCACTAACCGTGCCGCTACGCTGAAGAACTACGTGCGCCAGCTCGTCCATCTGGACGACCGCCTCTTCACCGTAAACGCTACGCCGGAGGACTGGGAAGGTCTCTGCAAGTATATCAAGGACAGCAACCTCGACAACCGCAGCGCCATCCTCAAGATTGCGGAGGACAACTCTATAGAACCCGATCGCCGCGAATGGCTCATCAAGTCGCAGTATCCTGAGGAGTATCGCACAATGCTCGCCTCATGGTATCCGGCTCTCCGCCATTCTGACTACGTCATCACCTGCAACGTGCGCCCGTTCTCAGTGGAGGAGGCTAAGGAGCTTATCAAGACCAAGCCGCAGCTGCTCTCGCAGAACGAGATGTATATGGTGGCTCAGACTTACGAGCCGGGATCGAAGGAGTTTAACGAGGTGTTCGCCATCGCAGCGCTCATGTATCCCAACGACGAGACTGCCAATCTGAACGCTGCCTGCGCCGACATCAACGAGGACAGATTCGCTGAGGCGCTCCGCAAGCTGGACAAGGCTGGCGACTCCGCTGAGGCTTACAACGCAAGGGGCATCTGCTACTGGCACATCGGCAACGACGAGAAAGCCATCGAGTGCTTCAGGATTGCTTCCGAAAGGGGATGCGAGATTGCCAAGCAGAACTATGACGACCTACAATAAAAAGACATAAACAACCATACACCCTTACAACACAAAGACTAAACTCGGCTTCACAAACACAAAGACAAGCCAAACACAGAAACTCTTTAAAAAAGAAATATTTTTACTAAACACAAAAATTATTAATCACTTAAACTTCAAAAGTATGAACAAGTTTAAATTATTCCCATTGGCACTTGCTGCCTTTGCATTCAGCGCTTGTACATCAGAAGACGCTGTTGAGAACAATCCTAACGTGGAAGGCGTTAAGAGTTATGTAGCCGTAAACATCAACAATGTTGGTGTTGGTGGTACACGTGCTGACGGAGCTGTGTATGAGAACGGAACCGTTGCAGAGAGCAAGATCAACACAATCCGCTTCTACTTCTTCACATCGGATGGTGCTCCTTACAAGTTGGCAGAAGGCAAGAACTGGTTGGAGCTTGCACCTGAGCAGATGACAGCTTCTACTGGTAACGTTGAGAACATTACCAACTCAATGCTTGTAATCAAGGGCAAAGACATGTCTTATCCTCAGTCTATGATGGCTGTCGTAAATCCTGAGACAATCGAGGATGGTAAACTTGCCGATTTCATGACAAAGTCTCAAGTTGAGGGTGTTGTTACAGCTCAGAACTTCAATGGTCAGAGTGCTACTGCTTCTGACTTCGTTATGACAAGCTCTGTGTACGCTAATGGTAAAGATAAGGTTTGGACATCAGACATTTCTGGTCACGTTGCCTTGTCAGAAGATGACGCTAAGGCCGATCCGGTTGACATCTATGTAGAGCGTGTTGCTGCTAAGATCACTTCTACTGCAAGTGGCGCTACTGAGTCTAAGTTCAAGGTAGGTGAGACTGCAACAGGTACTCCGGTTTATGCTATGATCAAGGGTTGGGGTATTGCCAAGGAGAACACAAAGGCTAATCTCATCAAGGTAATTGAGCCTACTTGGACAGAAACTGCAATTGGCTTTAACTGGAACGATGCTAACTTCTATCGTAGCTACTGGGAGACAACTCCTGATAACGATGGCACTTACAAGTCATGGAATGCTTACACCAACACACACATTGGTGATGTTTACTACACCGCTCCTAACACAAGCTATGCAGAGACCAATAGACCTGTCTATGTAGCTGCAGCTCAGCTCGTTGACGTCAATGGCAATCCTCTTGAGATTTCTAAGTATAAGGACGTTCAGTATCTTTCTGAGAATGATGTTAAGAAGGTCATTCTGAATGAGAACAAGAATTTCTTCAAGGTGGTTTCAACTACTGACGCAGGCACTACATACGAAAGTCTTGACCCAGCTGATCTTGTTTTTGTAGTTGACGCAAATAAGCCTTATGAGGTTAAGGCTCAGGTTAAGGACGGTGTTGTGGTTTACCAGAAGACTGGCGAAACTTACGTTGTAGCTACAGACGCAGCTAATGCTGCTTACGGTGCCAACAATGCAGTTATCTACAAGGAAGGTATGACTTACTACTGGACTTCAGTTAAGCACCTCGGCGCTGCTGGCAAGACTGGTGAGTTCGGTATGGTTCGTAACCACTTCTATAAGGTTGACGTTACTAAGATCACTGGTTTCGGTACTGCAGTATACGACAAGGATAATGAGTTCGTTCCCGTTACTCCGGAAGATGAGCCTATGACTTATCTTGCAGCTCGTATCAACGTTCTCTCTTGGAGAGTTGTTGGCCAGACTGTAGAGCTCGGTAAGTAATCTTACATCTCACAACGACATCACTGACACATAATATTGTGACACCTGTTCCGGCTGATGCCGGACACTCTAAATAGAAATATGAGGGGGAGGCTGTCGGCTCACCCGATAAGCTCTCCCACATATTTTTTCTCAGACAAAAGACGCTCCGCACAATGAGGGCGTACAGCTGATTATTGTTCCCTATAGGGGAGGTATCGAGCCGACAGATACGAAAGAGAGGTCGGCATGGCGAGACACTGAACAAGGTGATAAGCCCACTAAAAGAAGACTTAATAACGACTACATATACATTATATATATAAGAGACCATCTCACAATATCACGAACAGAAAACAAAAGCTAAGCAATATGAAACACAACAAGCGCCAAATAATAAGCGACCTCAAGGCCATCGCAGCTGTGATGGCAATGATGTTCACCGTTACCTCGTGCGGAATGATGGAGGACGACCAGTCGGACTGTCCACAGGCGCTGCGCGTCAACTTCAAGTACGACATGAACATGAAGTTCGCGGACGCTTTTCCTAACGAGGTGAAGACCGTTACGCTTTACGCTTTCGACGAAAACGGACGTCTGGCCCTCGAAAAGCAGGACCGCGTGGACGACATTAAGAAGCGTGGCGGATATATGAACGTGGACGAGCTGAAGCCCGGCGACTATACGCTCAAGGTTTGGGCGGAAGGCGAGGAGAGATACACAGGATCGTATGTCTTCGGAAAACCCGAGACGGCTACTCGTGCTGACGACATCAGCGTGCTCACAAGCCGCATCAACAGAACCAGCCGCACCTTGGACCACGACATCAACGGCCTTTATCACGGACTCGTGAAGAAGGCTGACCTCAATCTGGAGGGATTCGGCGTCAAGACTGCCACAGTGGACTTGATGAAGAACACAAACGTCATACGCGTGGTGCTCCAGAACACATCGGGCAAGCAGATTAAAGCCGACGACTTCGACTTCTACATCGACGACGACAACAGTTACCTCGGATTCGACAACGCCGCGCTCACACGTGCTGCGATGGCAGACCATGAGGAGCTGCCGGAAGACTCAATACGCTACGTGCCATGGTCGAAGTATGACGGCATCGTCGGACAGAACCGCACCGTAACACGCGCCGAAGGAACCACACAGGCTTCGGCAGTGGTGGCTGAGATGACCGTCAATCGACTCTTTACAGGCAAGAACCCCCAGCTCTGCGTTCTGAAGCATGAGACGGGAGAGAAGGTTTTCCAGATTCCGCTTATCGACTACGTGCTCCTCGTAAAGGGCAAATACAACAGGGCGATGTCAAATCAGGAATATCTTGACCGCCAGGACGAATACAGCTTCATCTTCTTCCTGGACGCCAACAACAACTGGCTGTCATCACACATATTCATCAACTCCTGGAGAGTGGTGCTGAACGAAACAGAGCTTTAAGCGCCACATCCCCGAAAGGGAGAGAGACTACGTAACACAAAAACTAAAAACCAAAAGAAACTGACTATGCTTAGAATAAACCGCAATACCTCCGCGCTGACAGTTTCGCTCCTGTTTGGTCTGCTGTCCACAACGTCGTGCGGCTTCGATGACGGCTACGACAAGGAGGACACGGGCGACGATAATGTGAAGGTGGCATTCAGGATGGCCTTCGTCAACGACAACACAAGAGCTGTAAACGACGGCTGGGAGGACTACAATCCGACTGACCCGGGCGATACCTACGAAAACGCCATCAACGCTGACCAGTTGCAGATTAAGGTCTGCGACAAGGACGGAAACATCATTGGCGACGTGCAGGACGTGAGAGTGATAGGCGATCAGATCACCGGAACATGGGAAAAGGCAGGAGACCTGCTCAAGCAGGCCAATAAGATTATGGTGTTTGCCAACTGCGGAACCGACAACGTCACGCAGGACAACATCTCATCGCTTGCCTTTCGCGTGGACCAAACCAAGCAGTATATTCCGATGTGGGGCGTCACCACGCTTACCAAAGACCTCGTTGTCGGAAAGCAGAACAATCTCGGCACCATCGACCTGCTCCGCTCTCTCGCTAAGGTGAAGGTGAAGATGGCTGACGGCATGAAAGCCAGAGGCTATGCCTTGGGCAGCATCACCTTCAACAACTACAACACCGAGGGATTTACGCTGCCAGTGACCTACAACACGTCGAAGAACACAAAGGAGATATTGTTCAGCAGTTCGCTTAACGCAAAGCCTTCGTGGAGCCAGTCCGTAACGATGACCAACACCACGACAGACGAAGAGAGCATCATGCTCTACATTCCAGAATATGACAACAAGACAGCCGCTGCTGACAAGAAGGCAAGCATAACCTTAAACCTCAAGTGCGACGGCACGGACGACGGAACTTACACATTGCAGTTCTGTAACTACGTGGACGGTGTGGCAGATCCTACCACACTCTACAACATACAGCGCAACCACTACTACGAATACACGGTGAACAAGGACGACAGACTGAACGTCACACTGAAGGTGCTGAAGTGGAACAAGCGCACTCACTCTGAGATTATAATGTAACAACATAGAGTATTTACACAAAAACTAAAATAGCGATGACTCACGCCAAGAACATTTTCACATACATGCTTGCGCTTTTCTCAACGCTCGCCATCGTAGGATGTAGCTTTGAGGAAGACCACGCCGATTGCCAAGGGAAGGGTGAGGGCGAGAAGATGCAGGTGGAGCTAAGGCTCACCGCTTCGGCTAACTCGCTGACACGTTCCTACAGCACCTCCGACGGCGTAACGAGAGCGTCATGGGTGGACACAAACGCTGCCCGAGAAGGAGAGATGATGCACAATTGCTTTGTTGTCATCGTCCAGAACGGCAAGATACAGGACATAGTGGTGAAGAACGACTTTACGGAGGAAGTAGAGCAGACCAGTCTCAAGGCGAAAGCCGAATTGGGCAACGCCACGTTCTATTCGTTTGCCAATATCACGCCCGCAGAACTCGGAATAACAATGACGACAACGCCCGCCGAGATAGAAAGCAAATACTATAAGGTGGAGGGCAATACAGCCCAACTCAGCGCCAAAGGCATTCCGATGAGCAACAAGCAGACCTTCAACATCACCAGCAAGAAACAGCAGGTGGACCTGGAGGTTATCCGTATGATGGCAAAGGTGGAGCTTAACTTCACCAACGACACGGGTTATGATCTTAGCATCAAGAGCGTCAAGCTGACCGACATCACCGACAATGCTGCTAACAACGTAAGCCTGCTGCCTATGAAGGACGCCTCGGGCAATGTGGTGCCGAACATCAACGCTTCTGCCACATACAAGGATTACACAGTAAGCATCGGCGGCACGTCAGGCACTCAGGTGAAGAACGGCGGCACGCTGCAGACCACGTTCTACGTGAACGAGAGCGTCGCCCGCAATCCTAAGTACTTCGTTCTCAGCATCAACACCGACAAGGGAACAGTGACGAACCGCATCGCCATGACAGAATGGAGCAAGATAGCGCGAAACGACTACTTGGTTATCCCCGTCAAACTGGTTGACTATCGCATCGAGCTGGAACCGCAGGTATTCACCGGTATCGGTGTCATCCCCGAACTCAACTATGATGGCGACCGCATCACAGCCACATTCAAGTCGTACGGCGAGTTCCATCTTAAGTTGCATGTCTATAAGCGCAGCGACAACACGGAGCTGACCAACTGGACCTTCAAGAGCATCAGAACGCTTGAGGCTGATCCTGCCGGAACAGAAGGCACATCCATCTATGACGAAGAGCCTTACTTCGAGAAGCGCACCAAGACCTTCGAAGGATATATCAGCCCGCGTAAGGGATACGCCATCCACGAAATCAACGTCGAGATAAACGGCGTAACAATCCCATATCGCTTGCAGATAAACAAGGAATAACATTTAATAATAGGTGGGTATGGCTTTCCTGCCATACCCACTTTTAGATTTAACAAGTACGAACATAATACCTTTTGAGATATGAAAAGTCGCAAAAACAACATAAACAGACCCGCACCGTCAAGAAGACTGCTACTGCAGCTCCTTGCGATGATGGCACTTACCGCAGCGCCAAGCAGTGTGTATGCGCAGAACTTAGGCTTCCACAAGAAGGGCCAAAGTAGATTGCCGCTTGACAGCCGCGGCATGCAGCAGACTGCAGAATGGCATTACTATTATTATCTGCCGACAAATAGCAACACAATGGAACTTGAGTTGCCTTTTGATGGATGGAAGAAAAGCTCAACCAATGACCTTGAGCCTTACGGATGGATTCGTTGGTATGACTATAATACAGACCTAAAGTCGAATAGACTGACAGTATATTCAAGTTCTACAAGTTTGAATAGTTTGAAGGACTACACCAGCCAAAAGGATATAGGACTTATTGCCGGTACTCTCAGTAATTCTGCAAGAGATTATGCAGGAGTTAAATACAATAAACCGACGGGAGCAGATGCAGAAGATTGGGCTGGAGAAACTATCGCTTGTGACGTAAGCCGATACAATGATTATAGTTTTCAACGAGTAAATATTGGCACTAAGTATAATCCTAAATATACAAATCGTGTTGAAAAGGAACCAACCCTCTCCATCCGATACATCTTCCACATCAAGTCTGCAGCATATCTGGCAAAGCGAATCAAGGATGCTTTATGTGATCACAGCAGGGCTGCTGACCTGACTCTTGAGGACAACAAGCGTATCGTGTTCGGTGCAAAGGACGCAAACGCAACAATGTCTCTGCGTACAAACCTCAAGAACTCTGGTGGTCAGACTTACTGGTTCTATCCTTTGAACACCGCTCAACCCAAGTCGGTATATCCAACCACGGAAAGTCAGAAGATAACTGCTTCAGACTTTGGCTCTAATATGCTGAAAGCCGAGTATGTCAGTTGGATTGCCTACAACGAGGATAAGACAAAGTATAAGGTGCTTGGAACAACATCTACTCAATTCTTCGATTTGAGTATTAGCAAACTTAAAGGATCTGGATGGCTGAATGTAAAAGACGACAAATCAACCGGTGTACCTGAAGACATTGGCTTTGGTCATACTGTATACGTAGTGGCATGGGCAGTAAATGGCACTACCGATATGTGTCCCGTTGCTAACTTTGAGGTGTTCATTCATAAGGGATATCCTAAGATGAAGGACGAACTGACTGCTGACGGCGACGTAGACCGTACGCTCTCTTATCTTGAGGATGAAGACAGATATGAGAAGAAGATGGACATCTCGTTCGATGACGACAATCCTGATCTGACATTGGATGCGCCGACAACGCCAGAGAACAACATGAGTCTTAAGCCGTCCGACTTCAAATCACGTGCATACGGATTCACCTATGCGCAACTTGCAAGTTATGATTATTATTATGATGGTAGCACACCACACCACAGTAAGTCACCTATCCACGGTGATTATGGTCTCTATAAATCGGGTAACCTACGTGGCATTTCGTATGATAATGAAAACGGATACCAATGGTGGGCAGCCGGTTCTCCTACTATCTACGATCGTACCCACGCAAAAACCAGCGGCAAGCAGTATGGACACTTCCTGTATGTGGACGCTTCGAACGAGAGCCGTCAGATTGCATCTGCCGACTTTAAGGCTAACCTCTGTACAGGTTCACAGCTGATTTTTAGTGGAGCCGTTGCCGAGTATACCGCATCATACAACGCAACTGCACCGCAGGTGATGTTCCGCCTTTATGGTATCAATAAGGACGAAAACGGCAACGTGACCGACCAGAAGCTTATCCAGTCGTTCTCGTCAGGCGACTTTAAGACTAATACAAAGTCTCACGAATACGGTAAGTGGTATCAGATTTACAGTAAGCAGGTGCTTCAGAAGTCTGCTGCTGCCGACAACTACACCGACTTCCGCATTGTGCTTGACAATATGTGTCAGAATACAAAGGGTGCCGACTACTGTATTGACGACCTTTGCCTCTACACTCAGACATCCAAGCTGGACGTGCTGCAGAACAAGCCGCTCTGTCCTAATGAGACAGGTTATGAGACAGCTCCCGATGATATTACACTGAAGCTCCGCGGCATCTACGAGACCTTCCAGGCGATGGTGAACCAGAAGGAGTCGAAACTCTTCTATCGTATCTGCGATGCTACAGGAAAACAGGTGGACAACATCGACTATGACGGCGACGGACACCCCGACGAATACGGCACTGCACGCATTCCTGCTTCTTACAATGCAGCATACGTACTTCCTTCGGCAGCAGCCGGTGGCAAGACTAACGTAGCGATGTTCGAGAACGACAACAGCGGCAACCGATGCTTGGTAATCGCCAACCGCAACTTCAACATTGTACCGGGCAAGGACTATTACTTCTCCATCGCCTATCCGAGCGAGGACAACCCTAACGTACCGGGCAAATGGGGCGAAAGCACCGATGTCTGCTCTACGTATAGTGGAATATTCCAGGTGGTGGAGCAGAACATCAAGCTGACCGACAAGAACAGTAACGTGCTCACAGCTCTGAGAGTGAACTGTAACACCCACATTCCGACAGTGGAGATGATAGCCAAGATTGAGACGGCTGACCCTGTGAACGGCGGTAAGGTGACCATCGACAATGTCAAGTTCGACTGGTTCCTCTCAAAGCCTAACGCAGAGAACGAGCTTTACTCTACATCAGGTCTGTTGGAGGCATTACACGCTTATCGTGCCAAGTATCCGGAATACAATGGATTGAGTACAGATTTCCGCTATGTAAACAATGTTCAGTACAATCTCTTGAAGAAGTACGTGGACAGCAAGCAGCTGATTCTGAACGCCAGCAACTCAATGGGCACCCGTAAGTTTGAAGCCAAGGAGATGGGTCTTTATAAGATTGCTGTAATCCCAGTGCAAGCCAAAGCTACCATCAACGGTCAGGTATACGAAATCTGTGCTGCCCCGATGTTAGTGGATCTGCGCGTGGTGACCGACGGACCGAACATCAACTTCGGCTTCCCTAACGTCATCTATCCGAACGACGCACGAACAGTACGTGTCGGTCTGCCGCAGATACAGGCGATAGCCGAAAAGAACGGCGCTCTGAATCTGCCGATGACAGGCATCGAAGGAGCCACAAGCGTAGAGATGATAGACAAAGCTCAGGTGTCTATCTCTAACACCAACGACCCGGACTTCAACTCCACAGAGCAGATGATCGGCGTGGTGACAGCAAACACCATCAAGAATTCCGATAATACTGTAGGCATCCGCTTCAACAGCAATGCCGCTACAATCCTGAAGGAAGGCTACTGGTATGAGATACACTTCAGATATGCCAACGCAGACGGTTCTATGGCAAGCTGTCCGGGCGAGACATTCATCAAGATGTGCATCGTGCCCGAATATGCCACATGGAACTCGTCGCCAAGAACTGCCAGCACAAACTGGAACGACGACAATAACTGGCTGCGCTCTACAAAGGCTGAAATCTTCAAGGACTCTTACGCTGACTATAACACCACCACGGCATTCATGCCGATGAAGTTCACGAAGGTGACCGTGGCTAATCAGAAAGACAAGGGCAAGGTTTATCCTAACCTTGACGAGATAAGCTACAGAAGCAACGGCATCGCTTCCTCAACGAAGATGAAGAGCTTTGCTTACGACTTCGTGGCGAAGTGGAGCAACACAGCTGACGGTTCGGACAACGGCAACGGCACTTTCTCTTGCGAGAAATGGGCAGGCAACTTCTGCGACCAGATCTACTTCAAGCCTGAGGCAGAGCTTCTTTACGCCAACTATCTGACCTACAACAAGGCTTATGTGGAGAAGGAGCTGACGCCTAATACGTGGAGCATAATGTCTTCACCGCTGCAGCAGACCTACGCCGGCGACCTCTACGTTCCGAAGAACAACGGACAGGAGCAGTCGGAGGCATTCAAGCCGATGACATACGACGAGAATGTGAACGACCGCAGCGCTTATCCCGTTTATCAGCGCAGCTGGGACGGCAACGCTCAAGAGGTGATGGACAACGTCACCAATTACAGCGCCAACCACGACGGCACAGTGGACGTAACCACAGACAACGAACTGTCAATCAACTCTGGCTACTGGTCGCACGTATATAACAAGGTGGACGAGCAGTACACTAAGGGACAGGCGTTTGCTGTAAAGGCGGGCGATAAGTACACCGCAGGTGCACAGGGCGCCAACGCTACAGCCGTAATCCGTCTGCCGAAGGCTGACACCCAGTTCAGCTACTACGACAGCGAGAGCCAGAAGCCGGTGAATGTAACGGTTAACCGCGACGCTAATAGCTACCGAATGCTGCAGGGCGACGTTGCCGGCGACAAGACAATGGCAATGACTCAGCCGCTGAAGGAGAACCTGCACCGCGACAACCGCTACCATCTCGTAGGCAATCCTTACACCTCATCGTTGAGTATGTATCGCTTCCTCAAGGCTAACACAGCCTTCGAGAACAGCATCTGGACTCTCGACAACGGCGTTATGAAGACCCACAGCGTACCAGTGGATCAAGACTACGACAAGAAGACAGACGTAATAGTGAATCCCACTCAGGCGTTCTTTGTAAAGGTGAAGGAGGGCGAGACCGCTTCTGACAACGTAACATTCAATGCTACGATGCTCATCAACAAGGATGTTACTCCAGGCGAGAAGGCTCTCATCATCCGTCCTACCGTAACGCTGACCACCGTCAACGGCGAGAGAAGCAGCCAGTCAGAGCTTATCGTCAACGACGAGGCAAGCCGCGACTACGTGGAGGGCGAGGACGTGGAGATGCTCGGTGAGGGCAACATTGCCGAGATAGCTCAGGTCTACTCAGTAGCCGGTTCGCAGGCTGTGGCGCTCAACGCTTCCGACGACATCAACTGGATGCCGGTGGGCGTGGTGGCACCAAAGAGCAAGGACATCGACGTGAACGTCAGCCTCAACAGCAAGATGCTGCGCAAGATGAACAACGAAGGCTCGCAGCTCTTCCTCTTCGACGCTACAACAAAGACGTTCTCAGAGATTAAGGACGGCATGACGGTGAAGATGATGGCCAACGACCACGGTCGCTACTACGTCACCAACCAGTCGTCACTCAACACAACGGACATCAACACCATCGACTGCTTCTCACCGACGGAGAACACCATCGTGGTGGCAACGCTGAAGGGAGACATGAAGCGAGTGATGGTATACGACATCTCGGGTGCTCTGGTAACAAGCAACCACAGTGTAAACGGCGGTCGCTGCCAACTCAACGTACCGAAGGCAGGCATCTACGTCGTGAAAGCCACGACAAAGGAGGACCGTACGGAGACATTCAAGATTGTGGTGAGATAACTATCGCACGCACAAGAACTAAACAATAAAGAAAAATCTTATCGTATTATTAAAAAAGGGAACGCTTCACAGCGTTCCCTTTTTTTTGTTACTTTACTATTACCTTCTGTGTTGCCTTACTGCCGCTTTCTGTCTCTGCCGTCACAACATAGAGTCCGCTGTGGAGGTCTACTGTGGCGTTGGAAGCAGCGATGTTATGTCTGCTGGTGACGAGCTGACCGTTGAGGCTGTATATATATAAGGTGGAAATCATGGAGTTGGCAGCTGTGGCTGTCAGCTTTCCGGCGCAGGGCGAGAAGATCTTCACCTCACTGATGACAGCGTCCTCGCCGGGAAGCGACGAAGCCGTAGTGATGTAATATCTTCCGTGGTCGTTGGCTTCGATGGCTATGCTGTCCGCCTCGCTTACGGGAGTGAAGCTGCGAGTCTTGGCATCGAAAAGCCAGAGACAGTCACGGTGGGCGCGGTCTGTGCGGAACGACAGCCAGACGCGTGACGACGTGGTAGCCACCACACCAATCGGCAACCATTCAATGGCGGGCACATTATTGAGCGCCACCGCCTCGCTGCCAGCCACCGTATATACCTGCGGCAGAGAAGAGAGCGCCGAGTTGTTGAGCAGTTCCACGTCCTCCGTATCGTCATACTCTTCCGAAGCATCCTCGTTTATCACCACCCTTGCCACGCTTGCCGCCTTGCCGTCCTCTTCCATCGCCGTAACGGTCAGTCCGTCCTGACTGACACGCTTGCTGCTTGTGCTTATCCAGCGGTCCACGGTCATCGTTGTGGAGAACGTTGCAGCGGCAGGAGCCGTCTCACCGTCCTTCACCTTCACGAAGAAAGCCTGCATCGGCGTTATCAGAACGTCGTTATGACGGTCGTACGCAAGAGTGAGGTCAATGACGTGGCCCTCCAGTCTGCCAGCTTCCAGTGTCCATATCTTCGGCGTGAGCGACGGATTGGCCTTCAGGAAGAGGTATGCGCTGATGGTGGCAGGGTAAGGATTGCCCAGCAGATGGTAGGCATTACGGTCATGGATGTTGGCAGAGAGCTGTTGCTCTATGTGGCTGAAGGTTCCCTCCACGTTGCTCGGTTCCACCAAGAGGCGGTAAGCCTCCTCCTTGCTTACCCTCACACTCTGTTCGGACTTCGTGTCGTCCGCAGCGTAATAGGCATACGACGTATCTGCCTTAGGGAGACGGAGCAGAGCCAAAGGTGAGGAAGCCGAGGACGTATAGTCGTCAGTCATCTTTATGGCAAAGCCCTTGCCGTCGGCGTAAGGCACGTCCATACGATTGTAGACATGGCTCCAATAAAGCGACTCCACATTCATCGAATTGTCCGAAAGCGTGTCGATGCGTGTCAGCACGCCGTCGTGGTCAGCGGCTTCATAGAACGTCACGTTGTCCACCACCTCACGTCCGCCTTTGTCCCAGCTGCGCTGATAGACGGGATAAGCATTGCGGCTGTAGAGCGCCTCGTCAAAGCTGATAGGGTGGAACGCCTCTGTCTGCTGTCTGCCGTCCGCCTTAGGCACATACATGTCGCCGGCGTAAGTGTCGCGTAGCGGCGAAGAAACGATATACCACTTGTTCGGCTCCATCTCCTTCTCCACGTAAGCCTTCCTATATATAAGGTAGCAGGGATCGAGGAGTTCGGCTTCCGGCTTGAAGTAGATCTCGTCGCAGAGATTGCCCTTGAAGTTCTCGCAAGAGAAGTTGCCGTCGCCCGTGTCCGAATGGTCCTCCGTGTCGTAGTTCCACTTCACCGCCATGTCGTACTGGATGTCCGTGGTGGCTTCGTCGCCCTTCGTGTTAGCCAGCTTTCGCGCCACGTCGTTGGAAGGACGATAGACGATGTTGCCGAGATAAGGATAAACCTTTCCAGTCTGGTCCGTGACGGTAACCTTCGAGAACTTCATCGGCACGTAAGCCTGCTGCACGGTCAGACGGTTGTCCGCATTGCCGCCCTCCAAAGAGGCAGAGCCATAGTCGGTATAGTCTTTCTTATATATCACAGCCGCCGTGGAGCGCATCCAGTTGAGGTCGTTGTTCCAGTTGGCGTTGAGCTTGTTGGAAGCCGAAGAATACCATGTAAGATATTCGGGCACAATCTTGAACTTTATGAAAGTCTCGCCGGGGCACGACACCACCGCTTCACCAGCCTGGCGAATCTGCGAGAACGAGAAGTTCAGCTCATACCAGTAACCCTCGTGGAAGGTGGTGAGAGCCGAACGGTCAAAGCATATCTCAATGAGCGAGTCGTCCGTCTCCACCTCCTCGTTTACCACCTTGCCCACCACCTGCAGTTCGTTGGTGAACGAAGGGTCGTTGGTGTCAGATATGAATATCTTCGATTCGTTGTTGAACGCCACGCTCTTGCTGCTCTCCAGTGACGTCATCGGCAGCATCAGCTTTGCGCCCTTCTCCGTCATAGCCTTAATCTGCGGCAGACCGATGCGCACGCAGCGCTCGTCATTAGGATAGACCACATTGCCGAATCCCATCGTCATCTTCGGTCCGTCCTCCACGATGCGCAGCGAGAAATACATCGGTTCGGGGCAGATATGGTATGTGGTATTGCCCTCATTGACAGTTGCAGCCACGGGTATTGCAGCCACCTTATACAGGCCGATGCGGTCATGGGCAAACTTATAATTGGTGAGGCTGTTGCTGTAAGCGATGACCAGCCTTCCTGCGTCAACATATTGCTTGAGGAGGGCGTACTGTTCAGCATTCGTTGCTTCGAAGTCAGAAGAGAGCGACGTGGCTGTGGGGTAAGCTGTGCGGTAAGCGTCGAGCGCCTCCTTCAGTTTCGGTATCTTCTCGAAGTCGTTAGACTGGTCAGGTTCTGAGAGAAACCAGTCGAACCGTACATCGTCAAGCGTAACCTTACCACCGTTCACGATGTCAGGAGTCTCCAGCTTAGCGTTGATGTTTACGTCCGGCGTGCGGTTTTCGTCGCACGACACACGCACGGTGGTCACCACGCTACCGTTGGCATCGGTGATGACAACATTCTGGCGCACCAGCTCGAACATCTCGCTATAGCATGAGCAGACGTTGGACGCAACGCCCCACGCACCCGGCTTCGTCTCGTCGTCAGCGTCGGGATAAGCCACAGACACGTAGTATTTCTTCGACATCGAAAGCGGGAAGTTGCGGTCAGCGAGGACGAGAAGCTTCTCGTTCTGCTCGTCCTTCTCAAACATCGCCACGTCCGTCCTTCCTCCTGCGGCAGCCTTCGGCAGCTTCTTCGTTTCGTCATACGCGGCAGGAACTTCCGCCGTGCCATACTCGTCAGGCTGTCTGTCGCCGTCATAGTCGATGGTGCTGACAGCGTTGCCGTCCTCATCGCAGAAACGATAGAACACGTGCGACGCCTTATTGCCAACCATCTGAAGAGTGCTCTCATAGGCAGTGCGAATCTTCAGCGTCACGTGCGACGGCAGGTCGGCAGCGGAAGTCTCGCTCGGACATACGGGCATATTCTGTATCACTTCAGCCTTTGTCGGGTCGATGTAGAGACGGAGGTCGTCAATGAGATAGTCAGCGCCGTTCGTGCTCTTACACATATTGTCCATGACTATTCTGAAATCAGAATAGTTCTCCGCTCCAGAGTTGCGAGGCAGCACCAGCTTTGCGTAAACCTGCGTCCATTCGCCCATATTGCGCGAATCAGTATTGTAATTAAATTCGCCTGATGAGAAAGATATGATAAGACGTCTGTCCGTAATTTTATCGTTCTCATCACGTATAACACCATACAGTCTGAACAACACCTCTGGGTCTACAGCGGTAGTAACGTCAGCAGTGAAGTTAGACACATAACCCGAGAAGATAAGCTTGGCACCTGAGCAGAGGTCTGCCTTGAAGTCGGCAGCTGCAATCTGACGGCTCTCGTCCGATGCGTCGATATAGAGGAAGTGACCATACTGCTTGCCGCCGGTCAGAGCGTATGTGCGGTCATAGACTGTTGTGGTTTTTTGATACCATGTATATCCGCTGGCTGCGTCGGATACGCCTTTCAGATTGGCACTCTTATAGAGGTTATATTCGCCATGCACAGGAGTGAAGGGAGTCCACCAAGAGTTCACGGGAGCGAAGTCCTTGAGTTGTGGGTATGTAAAGGCATAAGAACGGCGGTCCCAGCGTGACGGAATTGCCGATAGGTTGTCCTCCGGCGTGGTAGGCGCAGCCAGTGTCATGTCTGTATTGTCATCGTCAAAGGTGACAGGCTTCATCGCCTGCTTGTAATGGTCTTCAATGTAGGAGAGCTGGCGTTCCTTGTCGCCAGCAGCCTGAATCTGAGCATCGGTCTTGGGGTAAGTGCTTTGGAAGAACACCTCAAAATTTGCGACGGGTGCATACTTGCTTTTGTCTGCATCGTTACGTGCGTAAGCAACTACATATAATATATCGCCGTATGTGACGGACGGCTTTGATGTTTTTGTTTTGCCATCAAGGTTTGTCCATCCATTGCCGTTTTCTACTGCTGTGTTAACGTCGAACCACGGAATGATGTTCGACTTAGACCAAGAGAACAGGTCTGTGTATTTGGTCTTTGTCTGGTCGTAAATACGCCAGTATATACATCCTGAACGAAAAATCTTCGTCCGGTCGAAATCTTCCGACGTTATCCGTTTGGTCTTGTCAGCAGCATAAACATGGTGCGACGTGTTCTTCAGCGGATAAAAGTAATACTGGTCATATTTGTTGTTTACACGAAGTGCTATTCTTGCTCCCAAATTCTTTATGCCCACCACAATGCGCTTGTTATCCTCCAATGTCAGGTTGGACGCGGAATTGTGCAGGTCTGACGATGCAGCATCAGCTATCATCTCGGCTAATCGTCTTGCCGGATGGATATGGAAGATGTAGCGGATGGACAGCGTAGGCTCGGCGTTCATCGTCTCGCCGCCCGTGCCGTTCCAGTCATTATATCGGCTTACGTCACAGGCTATTGTCTCGCCCTGCCATGAGGAATCGGAAGCATCGGCAGGCGGATTATATGTCACGCCGATGGTTTTATGACATGGATTGAGGTTGCCGTCAGAATAGAGGTTTATGGCGAAGAGACCGCAATCGTTGCCATCTGCATCTTTTACAGCTTTCAGCTTAGAACCAAAGGCTTTGAGATTGGCAGAAGCTCTGTCCGTGGAATAATCATACCAACGAAAATAATTGCGAGGCTCATTATCGTTACCATTACTATTATAGTTCATGCAAGGCAACTGCAGGGTTATGTCACTGAGATTCTCATCAACGTAATAATAATATTCCACCTCCACTGTGCGCTGCATGCCGCGCTCGTCAAGGGACGTGTTGGCAACGCCGCGATAATGCGCGAAGGTCTGGGCATCAGCCCCCGTCACGCACAACACGGCAAAGACTGAGAGTGTCCATGCCGTGCCAAGAAGCCGCAGGAATGAGATAACTGCGGCAGAGATATTATGAATAAGGATGTTCATATATGCTTTATTGTCGGATAATCTGTACTTTGTAAGGAATGGCGTATGACAAGCCTGTCACATGGAAGAACGCCTGATGGAGTGCCTTGCCGGGACGATTGCCCATAAAGCCCTCAATGGTGAGGCTGCTCGGTTGGACGTAAGGCATACGGTCGTAAATGCACGTTCCGGCACCGCCATCCGGCGTAAGGGAGAGCAACTTCCAGTCTGTAAGGCTCCATTCGTTGCCCGCTGTCAGCACCTTGCCGTCGCTGAGACGCGTCACGGTTGGGCGAAGATGAAATTCGCCGTAGGAGGCGAAGGTGGCTGTGAGCATGTCCTTGTCGTAACGGACGGTGGGCAGGACGCCGATGGCAGTAAACTGCTCCACGTCGAAGGAGATGCGATAGTCGTTGAGGCGGATGGGGATGCGCAGGTATTCGTTGCGTGCTATGGTGTTCCAGTCCGTCATTGCCACACGATGCGACACGGTCTGCTGGTCGGTCTCTACGTTGAGGATGAAGCAGCCGGTGCTGCGAGCCACTGACTCGTTAAGGTAAAAAACGGTCTCGATGCTGTTCTTGCCTCCTGCCAGCAGCGTCGTGCCATCATCGCCGCCTATCTTTATGGTGCGGTTGGCGGCAGTGGCTGCTTCTGAAAGATTGGGCGCCGTGCGTTCGTCGTCGATGATGTCAGGCATGAGCATGAGATTGTCTGAAGCGTCTGCTGTGATGTCCGACACCGTAACGGAGCGTACACGGAAGTCGGCAGCCGACTCATTGGTGAGCGTCAGCTTCATCTTAGCCACCATACGTATGACCTCAAGGTCGATGTGTGAGGTGCGCTCGGTGATGGTGGTCTGCAGCTTGCCGCTCATCGGAATGCCGTCAGTGAAGTCGGAAGCCGCGTTGACGTTGCCCGCCACGCCGTAGGTCATGCGGTCAAAGTCGGGCGCTGCGGTGCCGACAGCCGTAGCAGGATCAATGCCTATCTGTGCCGGACGAATGTTGGCGAAGGAATAGATGGTGGTCTTGCCGGGATTGATGTGCAGCGTCAGTCGTTCGGCATAATTCGTCTCCTCAGGATAGTTGTCGCTGACAAGCACACCGGCTATCTTGCCGTTCTGCACAGCCACCACAAAACAATGGCGCATCATCTCGCCGGGCACAGCGTTAGGGTCGTCCCAGGAAGTTCTGCTAACGGTGGCTGCACGTCCTGAAACAGACGGTGCAGCGGAACGTGTGGCAGCGCCCTGCATGGATATGGTCAGATCCACGTCCACCGGCTTTGATGCCTTGATGGAGTCCTCCGTGCTGTCCGTCGCACAGCTGATGAGCGACATGGCAGCTGCGAAGACGAAGAAGAGACTGAAGAGTCTCAGGGTATGTTTGGTCATATATTTATATATACATTATTTACATTATCACGTCATCATGGTCGCGCATATACCAACGGCGTACGTGCAGGCTGACCTTTAGTTGATTGTCCGTCTTGTAGACCTCAAACTGATAAAGCGTGTTTCGCTGTATGTCGCGCAGACGGTCCGTAGGCGCTCCGTCTGCGTCGTACTCGCAGAACGGCAGGGTGTAAGTGTCCTCGAGTGTGCCGTTTCGGAGGAGTTGGAGGGTGATGGTGGACGGTGTGACGCCGTCTCTGGTGTTGGAGCGTTCTGGGAGGTAGGCATAACCTGGGGATGTGAAATCCAGTCCTCCGTCCGTAGCCGTGGATATCAGTTCGTGCAGCGAACCCGCGAAGCGTATGTCCGTGGTCTTGTCCGCGCTTTCGTAAGTGAGGGGCAGACAATATCCGCGGGTGTTGCGATGGTTGAGCGTCAGCTTTCCGACGGTATAGCCCCGGCTCTCCATATCGCTGCGAAGCTTAAGGCTGACCTTCGCCATAGCTCGGAGAAGATGTATGTCGCCGAGGTCGTTGCTCTCGCCCTTCGTCAGTGACGTGAACGATCCGACGCCCCACATGGGTATGAAGCCGTCCGTCCGGTCAGCCGTGTAAGCGATGTCAGCAATGTCGTCGGAGGCGGCTGCCGATCCGCAGTTGGCAAGAATCATAACCTTCTTTGCGTCTTTGAGACGGTCGCCAGGCGACATCCATGCCCCAGTAAGGCTATACTGGTCCTGCGTCATGCGCTCCATGTGGATGTCCTCCACGTTGCCTATGACACGTCCTTCGGCATCACATATCTTTATGTGGATGTCGTCGGGTCGGATGGCACATTCCTTGGCAGTGCCCTCGTCAGTGGGGTCATAGTGGTCCCATCCCATATCAGAACGCGTGGAGGTGTGGTCCACGGTCACGACGAAAGCCACACGCACGTGCTCTTCCTGCTTCGGCTCAAATTCGTCCGAGAAAGAGCACGCCAGCAGAGCAAGCACCACTGACAATGTCAGGGCGGCATGGCTTATCAGTCGTAAGATACATGATGACGGGAAGTTCATTTTCTGATTTTGTGATTAGATGTCAGTGTTGTGCAGGACTACAGTCCATGAATTTATAAGAATGGAGGCGGCAAGCCAGTTGTGATTGTCGTCGATGAAGAACACGAAGTTATACTCGCTCTGTCTGTCGAGATATTCCTGGTCAGTCATCTTCTTATTGTAGTTGCCCTTAACGAGGAGGGCATAATCGTTGAGCGGAATGCTGAATATGGTCTTGCCGTTGAGATTGTTACGCACACGAAGGCGCGGATGCTTGGATGTGAGCAGACGGTTGACGGTCATCTCCGCCACCACGGCAGACATTTTCGAGTCGTCGCCTACGACGCCGTCATACTGCGACCAAGGACGGTAGCAGACCGAGTCGTCCGGCAAGGGAGCGTTGTCGTAAGCGAGGAAGGTGTTGTCGTCGTCGATGAAGAAGGAGAAGTCGGTCTGATTGAGGCGTTCTCCTGAGGCGTTCTGCAGTACGACGCGTATGATGTTGGTGTTTTTTACGAGGGGGACGGTTACTGTGGCTACGCCGTGTCCTTCCAGAGAGAGGTCGGCATCGGTGAGCTTACCGTGAAAGAGTGGGGTGAGGTCATGATTCAGTTCTTCTGTCTGACGACTGACGCGGCTGGTGAGGCTCTGCGCTCCGTCAGTGGCAGGTCCGCCGTATGTGTAGGTGTCGGCATGGCGCTGTTCGCCTTCCGCCCATACATATAGCGAGTAATGTCCTGGAGCGACATTGTCAAGAGTCATATATCCGCCTCGTGCCACGATGTCTTCCACCTTCTCAGTGCGCTCGAAGGCAAGCGCTCCGTCGGGTGAGTAGGCGTAGAGTGTGAGCGTCTTCACCTGTGGGGCAAAGGCATCGGCAAACTCCATGTTCATGTCATAGCGGAAACGCACACGCAGTTCCTGCTGACAGCCCGAGAGGTCGTCGTGCATCATTGAGCATGACGAGACGATAAGCAAAAGGGCAAGGAGGCGGAGGAATTTCATCTTTTAATTAGGAATTAAGAGTTTGGAATTACGAATTAGGAATTACGAGTTTGGAATTAAGGGTTGCCCCCTAATGCCAAACTCATAATTGTCTGATTATGTGATAGAATCCGATTACTTGTTAGAATCCAAGTTTACATCGCTCTTTACTACGCGCCAAGAGAGAACGTTGATGCGTGCAGCGAGCCAGATGTTCTCCTCCTCGGGAAGAGTCGGGTCGATAACCTTCGTAGGATCGTATACTGGTGTACCGAAACCTGAAACCGCCTGGAGGTTAATCTTGTAAGAGTGGTTACGAACTACGCCGAAATAGCCGAGGTCGGTGACATTAGCTGCAAGGTGGCGGATCGGAGTGTAGTAATAAACACATCCCTCAAAACGAACCTGAGCCTTGTTGATTTCTTTAGCGAGCTTCTTGTTGGCTTCAGCTATATCATCTTTAGTTAATTGAACGTGAGCGGTATTAAAGATTACAGCATCAGACTTGATCTGCGGTATAACCTCGTAGTCCTTGAGCTTTGCTTCGCTACCTTCAGGTGCTGATGTTGCGAAGGTGAGGTCGTCCTTAGAGATACTTGTGTAAACGTCAACTTTATGACCCTCAGAATTTGTGGTCGTGGTCTTCTTGAAGTAGTTGTCCTTGTTCTCGTTAGCAACAACAGTCAGCACGTCCTCTTTGCTAAGATACTGGATGCCTTTGTACTTACAGATTTCTGCCTTATGTGCTACGCCAGCATCGTCCTTGTAATAGAGGTGAGCAGCAACGATAACCTTTGTAAGGCTGTTCTCCATCTTCTTTTCGTTTTCGAAGTCGGCTGTTTTTGTAGGAGTGTTCGGCAGAGTGTATACAACTCCCTCAGCGATGCTTGATGAGATATTTTTAAACGATTTGTTCAAAACCTTATTATCTCCCTCGAAGGGAACGCTTGTCTCCCAGAAGCAGCGATGATAGTCGCCGGTATTCCAAGGGTCGATACCGAGAACATCTTTGGTCCATTTTGGGGTTGTACCGTCAACGAGAGCTGCCTTTTCGAGAGTAGCACGTCCGTTGGCGTCAGCCACACTCCAACCGTCAACAACTACGAAAACTGGGTACTTGCTGAACAGCTTGTCAGCGAGCTGGTATGTCCACTTGCCGTTGTTCCATGTATCGGTACCGATTTTCCAACCTTTATCGGTGTCGCAAGTGGTGTTTACCTTAGCGGCAACACGCTCTACGTAGATGTCAATAGGTTTTTTTCTTGCTTCTTCCTCCGTTGTTGATACGTGACCAGTAACGGGCACAGCATACTCTTCCTTACCATCCTTATTTATATAGATGGAGTTAGCCATAACGAAGTCCTTGGTTGTAGATGTAGTAGATGTAGTTGTGGTGTAGAACTGATTGCCCTGTACTTTGCGTAGGTCTGTGAGTGAGAGAGCACCTTCGCCAAGTGTAGTGCCGCTGTTGATTACAGCCACAACAGAATGAGGAGCGGTTCTTTCGTCGTTTTGGATTACGAGCACTTCCTTAGTAATCTGCTCAACAGAAGTCGTATGATCCTTACCGTCTGGAGTGATTGGTTTTAGTGGAGTCATCCAGTTCTTATCCTTTTCTGTAGAAGTGTTTTTCTTCAGGATGTACGGCGAACCGTCAGCGTTGAAGAAATAGAAGCGTACGTTGCTGATCTTGCTCTCGTCAGTAGTTCCGTCCTCGTAGGTGCCACCACCCTGGTCGTAGGGACCATCACCTTCGGCGCGGCTCATAGCCTCGCCAACGTTCTGAATGTTAACAGACAAGTAGCTAACGTCTACATTGTTGTTACCCCCCCCATTTTCTGTGTCCTCGGAAGAACAAGCACTGAACATGAATGCAGCCAGTGCCAATGGAATAAGTTTGATTTTGTTCATGTTGTTTGTTATTTGTTTGAAATTGTATAAAAATAATCTACATGAAGTTTTAAAGGCATGTCATGAAACATGTCTTACCTGTTATCCTATTAATTATTCTTTTTTTGTTATTCTATTAATTAACTTTATAAGTTGTTATGTGCGCGTTGGTCAATTTGAGGATTATTATAAAACTCTCTAATTTTCGCTAATAACACGTATGCCGTTTTTTTTATGGAGTGCAAAATTATAAAAAAAAACGATATTCAAATTGTATATTTGCGCAAAAAATACACAAGAAAGCATGTTTTTTACGATTTGAACAGTGCAAATCGTAAAAAAAATGCACAATTTTACAAGAAAAAGGGTGTTATACTCAATTTGCTTCCGTCTGTGGGTGCGTGGCTACGGCGAGACGCCATAGCCTCCAAACAATTCTTATTCTCTTACAAAACCGCTACTATTGCTGACACAAAGCAATTGATACGTTCTCTCACTTCGTCCGATGTAAGCATTCACTTCGTTCGATGTGAACATTCACTTCGTTCGATGTAAGTATTCACTTCGTTCGATGTAAGGTGACTAAAGTGGCTGTTTCGGATTATTAGCGAGGTAACTGTGTTAGGCAGTGCTTTGACAAAAAACTTTATCCACATACCGCTTATGGGCGCAAATCCTATCGGATTTAAATAAAAGGCTTTACA
>ERZ1034901.608-NODE-608-length-27971-cov-110.777225_pt1 | contig 27971 bp, 25 predicted proteins | sample MGYA00520628_ERZ1034901 | MGnify/ENA primary metagenome ERZ1034901 (study PRJEB33766, sample SAMN09781783) | gut metagenome | biome: gut microbiome | host: Homo sapiens | place: Madagascar | study: EMG produced TPA metagenomics assembly of the PRJNA485056 data... | reverse complement strand
GCATTTTGGCAACGCAGATGCCGTGCCGCAGCCGCCGGAGCGGTGCTTAAGCCGTAAGGCGGGAATTGTGCGGTGTTGCCCTAAGCCTATCGAACGGGAAACATTGCCGGGTTGCCAAGGATACGAGGTTTTACCCTATGATTCTTGCAGTTGATATCGGTAACAGCAACATCTGCATTGGCGGGCTGGATGGCATGAAGGTGCTGTTCACCGCGCGCATGGTCACCCGCCCGCGCTGCACCGGGGATGAATACACCGCCGAGCTGAAATTTTTGCTGGGCCGCCTTGGCGTTACCCCTGAAGCCTGTGAGGGCGTTATCGTGTGCAGCGTGGTGCCCGACCTGACCAAAGTTCTGGCCGATGCCTGCACCCGGCTGACCGGGCGCAAAGCCATGCTGGTCAGCCCTGCACTGAACACCGGGCTGACCTTTGCGGTGGACGAGCCGGACCGCGTGGGGCGGGACCGCATTGCCGATGCCACCGCAGCCGCCGCCCACTATCCCCTGCCCTGCATGACAGTGGACCTTGGCACGGCCACCACCTATAATGTCATTTCCTCCAAGCGGGAATTTTTGGGCGGGTTCATTTTGCCCGGCGTGCAGACCAGCCTGCGGGCCATCAGCAGCGGCACAGCGCAGCTGCCGCCTATCTCGCCCGAAACGCCGGATCACCTGATTGGCCGCAACACGGTGGAATGCCTGAACAACGGCGTGATGTTTGGCACCGCAGCCATGCTGGACGGCCTGGCTGCCCGCGTGGAAGCCGAACTTGGCGAGCCGCTGACCGTGGTTGCCACCGGCGGCCTGGCCCCCTGCATCATGCCCTGCTGCACCCGCAAGGTGATTTATGATTCTGACCTGTTGTTCAAGGGGCTGGCGATCCTGTACAGCAAAAACGCCGAATAAGCACGTTTACACGTTTTGTATTCTGCCCATTATCAGAAAAGGGACCGGCATTTTCTGCCGATCCCTTTTGTTTTATGTATTTCCCGAATGGTTTACATATCCGGTGTAACCATCACAGCGCCGTAATTGCGCACGCTGAGCACATGGCAGCTGCCCGCGCCAAACACACCGTCAATGGCGTTCTTGTAGGTTTCCAGCAGTGCCAGCGGTACAAACGCCTGAATGGTACCGGCAAAGCCGCCGCCCTGCAAACGCCATGCGCCGCGGCCGTTCAGCACCTTCTGGCTGATGGCCAATGCCAAAGGCACGCCCTGCTCCTGCGGATTCTTAATGCTGTAGGCGTTCTGGTTGAACTCAAAGCTGGAATGGCCGCCCTCAATGATCAGCTGCAGGAAGCGGTCAAAATCATCTGCCTTGATGGCTTCATAGATTTCCCCGGCGCGGCGGCTGTCATTATAAAAATGGATGGCACGCACCACGGCGCGGTCACCGGTCACTTTGCGCACTTCGGGGATGGCTTTCAGGAAGGTTTCCTCGTCTACTTCGCGCAGGACCTTTTTGCCAAAGAATGCAGCAACGCTCTCCATCTCGCGGCGCACAGCGGCATAATCATCGGTCAGGTCAGCGTGGCTGCCCTTGGTATCGCTGATGCAGAGTGCAAAGCCCTTGGCTGCCAGATCAAACGGAACTTCGCGCACGACCGGATGGCCCACTTCCTTAAAGTCGATGGTGATAACCTTTCCCACGGCGCAGGCGGTCTGGTCCATCAGGCCGCAGGGCTTGCCAAAGAAAACATTCTCAGCATACTGGCTGATCATGGCGTTTTTGACCTGGTCGAAACGCTTCATGTCATTATCGTTGTACTCGCCGCGGAAGATAGCACCCATGCACACCTCAAAGGCAGCCGAGCTGGACAAACCGGAACCGCCCAGAACGTCAGAGGTGGTGTAGCAGTCAAAGCCGCCCACCTTGCCGCCGTCTTTCACAATGCCGGCAGCCACGCCGCGGATCAGGCTGGCGCTGTGCTCTGCTTCAACGGGCTGCGGGGTCAGGTCGCGCAGATTCACATCGTCGATCTTACCAAAGCCGTGGGAAATCACGCGTACAACGTTCTCGTCATTCTTGGCAACCACAGCAATGATATCCAGGTTTACGGCAGCTGCAATCACCACGCCGTTGTTATGGTCGGTATGGTTGCCGCCGATCTCGGTGCGGCCGGGTGCCGAGTACAAACACACTGTACGGCCCGTGCCAAAGTTTTCTTCAAAATGGTCGATCATGTCCACATAACGGACACGCTGGGCTGCCACAGTAGCAGTGTCTGCCCCATACAGCTTAGCAAAAGCCTGGTCGTAACCGCCGTTCAAGATATTCTGTTTCAGTTCCGCACTCGTTGCCATCGTTCATACACCTTTCTTCGTTTGGCTGCCCCTTGTAAAACATGCACAAAAACAGCGTGTGCTTTTTAGCAATGCAGCGCATTTTAGGCCAGTATCACGGCTTCTTGTACTCAGTATAACAAATTTTAGCAGGATGTAAACATCTTTTTTCAACGCGATTATGGACTTTTGATGAATCTTCTGATATAATGGTAAAAAATATGCTCCATCCTGTTCCGGCCTGCTGCGGTGGGCCCTGTTTTGGGAGCAGAATGGCGAACCACAACCAGATTTTGCAAGAGTGAGGGATTTGGTATGCCGACCATCGCAAAGCAATCTTATAAGCAGAGCTATACCGATAATGTAGAGCTTTCCATTTTTAATTGTGGCCACGAATACTGCCAGCCGGGCCACACCTGGGGCCCCGGTGTGCGTGACCATTACCTGATCCATCTTGTTGTTGCGGGCAAAGGTGTGTATCAGGTCAACGGCGCTGCCTACAATTTGCAGGAGGGTGATCTCTTCCTCGCCAAACCCAACCAGCTCATCACCTATGCGGCAGATGAAACCGACCCGTGGGAATATTACTGGGTCGGCTTTAACGGTGCCTGTGCCAACAAGCTGGTGCAGCAGACCCCGTTCAGTGATGTGCAGCCCGTGCACCACTGCAAAGACCCCCAAAGCACCCGTGAAACCATTTATAATATCTACCTGGCCCGCGGCCCGGAACCGCAGTGCGAAGCCCTGATGACCGGCTACCTGTACCTGTTCATGGCCCAGCTGATGAAGGAAGCGCGCGAAGCCATGCCCAACACGCCGTCTTCCAGCAGCCAGTATGTGCTGGCCGCTATCAAGTATATTCAGTTCAACTATTCCCATGATATTTCGGTAGATGACATCGCCAAGGCGGTTGGGGTCAGCCGCAGCCATCTGTACCGCGTGTTCATGTCCAATGTAGGCCAAAGCCCGATTGACTATTTAACGGGCTACCGCATCAGCGAAGCGTGTTCCCTGCTGAAAAACACTGGGCTTTCCATTGCCGAAATCGCGGTCTCCGTCGGCTTTTTTGACCAGTTCTATTTTTCCCGCGTGTTCAAAAAGGTCAAGGGCGTGCCCCCCAGCAAGTATCTTGCTGCGCTGGAAAAAGACCCGCAGCTGGGGCTGGTATAAGCCATTTTTACACAATGTCCCACCATACGGCAGCACCTTGCTTTTTGGTGCTGCCGCTCAATTTTTACCGGCAGATTGATATATTTGCCATAACATTAGAGCAAACGGAGCAAACCATGTCTTTGAAGAAAAATCAGATTTTTGAAACCACGATCGAAAGCCTTTCCAGCGATGGCAGCGGCGTTGCCCATGTGGAAGGGCAGGCCGTTTTTGTGCCCGGCGCGGCACCGGGGGATGTGATCCGCTGCCGCATTGTAAAGGCATTGAAAAGCTATGCTTTCGGCCGCATTGATGCGATTTTAGCCCCCGGCCCCGGCCGCGTTGCGCCGGATTGTGCCGTGTGCACTCCCTGCGGCGGCTGTGGCCTGCGCCATTTGAGCTATGCCGCGGAATGCGAAGCGAAAACTGACTTTGTGCGGGATGCTTTTGCCCGCCTTGGCGGCTTTGATGTAAGCAGCTTTGAGTTTTCGCCCGTTCTCGCCCTGACGGACCACACCGCACACTACCGCAATAAGGTCCAGCTGCCCGTTGGGCTGGATGCCGATGGCCATGTTGTGACTGGCTTTTACGCCGGGCGCACCCACCGTATCGTCCCCTGCCTCGATTGCAAATTGCAGCCGGAATGGATGAACGCCCTGGCCCGCCGGGCCTGCGCCCTGCTGGAAGCCAACGGCATTGCCCCCTATGACGAGGAAACCGGCAAGGGCCGCGTGCGCCATTTGTATATGCGCCAAGGCTGGCACAGCGGTCAGCGCCTGCTGTGCTTTGTGGTAAACGGCAACGGCCTGCCCAACGAAGCCGAGATCTGCCGCACCTTGCAGCAGGAGTTCCAGCTGACCACCGTGCTGATCAACCGCAATACCGCCCGCACCAACGTGATTTTAGGGCGGGATACCCGCACCGTGCTTGGCCCCGGCGTGATTGAGGATACTTTGGCCGGAGTGCCCATCCAGATGGGTGTGCACGAGTTTTATCAGGTCAACACCCCCGCTGCCGAGCTGCTGTACGCCAAAGCGCAGGAGTTTGCCCGGCTGCAGCCGGATGACTTTTTGCTGGACCTTTACTGCGGCATGGGCACCATTGGCCTTTCGATGAAGCCGCACTGCCGCCGCCTGGTCGGCGTTGAGGTTGTGCCGCAGGCAGTGGAAGGTGCCAAAGCCGTTGCTGCGCATCTTGGCCTGCCCCCAGAGGAAGCCGATTTTTACTGCATGGACGCCGGCGAAGCCGCGACCCGCCTTGCCAGCGAGGGTGCCCACCCCGATGTGATCGTGGTGGACCCGCCGCGCAAAGGCTGCGATAACGCCACCCTGACTGCCATTGTCCAGATGGCCCCACGCACCCTCGTCATGGTCAGCTGCAACCCCTCCACCGCCGCCCGCGATGCTAAGTTCCTGTGTGAACAGGGGTATACGCTGGAAAAGGTTCAGCCCGTGGATTTGTTTCCAAGGACAAGGCATGTGGAGACGGTATGCTTATTGTCCAAACTTAAAAGTAAAGAACATATCGAGATCGAAGTGAAGATGGACGAGTTGGATTTGACTTCGGCTGAAAGCAAGGCAACCTATGAGGAAATCAAGGCGTATGTTCTGGAACATACCGGACTGAAAGTCAGCCACCTCTATATCGCACAGGTGAAGCAGAAATACGGCATCATTGAGCGTGAGAACTACAATAAACCGAAATCCGAAGATGCCAGGCAGCCACAATGCCCGCCGGAGAAGGAAAAGGCAATTACGGAGGCACTGCGTCACTTTGGGATGATTTAAGGCGGATGTCTTAATCATTAAAGGAACGGTGAGGGTATGAAGTACAAAATTGCAATCTGCGATGACTCCGGTGCGGACAGACAGTTTGTTTTGAATATGGTGCGCGCCTGGGCTTCGTCCGCCGGTCACACGGTGCATATCGACGATTTTCCCTCCGCCGAGAGCTTCCTGTTCCGCTACGCAGAAGAAAGCGACTACGACATTCTCCTGCTGGATATCGAAATGGGCGCGATGGACGGCGTTACGATGGCAAAAGAGCTTCGCAAGAGCAACGACACGGTGCAGATCATTTTCATCACCGGCTATTCCGACTACATTTCAGAGGGCTACGAGGTGGCGGCGCTCCACTATCTGATGAAGCCCGTGAAGGAAGAAAAGCTTCGTTCGGTGCTGGACCGCGCCGCGGAAAAGATAACGAAAAACGAACGGGTCCTGCATTTCGAGGCCGGCGGAGAAATGGTGCGTGTGCCGATTTATCAGATTCGATATGCAGATGTGTTCGGCAACTATGTGACCGTTCACGCGCGAACGGATGTAACGGTGAAAATGACACTGGGCGAGCTTGAAAAGCAGCTCGACGAGCGTTTTTACCGCGTGGGGCGCTCTGCACTCGTGAATCTGACGCAGATCAGCCGCGTCACCAAGACGGAGATCCGGCTGAGTGACGGAACCGCCATCCCGCTGCCGCGGGGCGCGTATGAGGGCGTCAACCGTGCCATTATCAACATGAGGTAAGGCGTATGGGCTTGTTTACAAAGAAAATCGAAAAGCAGATCGCCTCCTATCAGCAGGAACTGATCGAAACGCATTATCGCGAAGTAGACAATATGTACCGCCAGATCCGCGGATGGCGGCACGACTACCGCAACCATATCCAGACCATGAAGGCTTACGCCGCCGCGGGAGATTGGGACGCCATCCAAAACTACCTGGACCTGCTGGACACCGATCTGCAAACCGTGGACACGGTCATCAAGACCGGCAATCCCATGACCGACGCCATCTTGAACTCCAAAATCTCCCTTGCAAAGGCAAAGGGCATTGAAGTCGCGGCGGATGCCCACATCCCCGTCCGGCTGAAGTCCTCGGAGATCGATCTCTGCTGCATCCTCGGCAATCTCTTCGACAACGCCATTGAGGCCAGCATGAAGCTGCCGGAGGACAAGCGCCTCATCCGGGTCTATATGGATATGAAAAATACCCAGCTCTACATCTCCTTCACCAATTTTACCGCCGGGAAGAAAATGCAGAAGGAGGGAGGGCTGTTCCGCAGCACCAAGGGCGAGGGGCATGGCTTTGGCCTTGTCCGCATCGACGCCATCGTGGAGCGGCTGGACGGATACATCAGCCGCAACAGCGAGGACGGTGCATTCACCACTGAAATACTGCTTCCGCAGGAGTGAGAGCTGCAATTCATCCCCCGGAAAAAGCGATTCGTCCCCGGAGTCAACCGGGGACGATTTTTTCTGCTATGCTATGCGCGTGAGGTGAAACGACATGAAACACAGAGAAAAACCGAAGTACAGCGTCCGGCAAAATGTCTGCTTTATGGTGCGGACCGCTTGGGAGAAGCGCAGGAGAGTGCCGCTCCTTTGCGTTGTGGTCGCGGCCATCAAAGTGGCGTTGGATTTGGCGCAGCTCTATGTCACACCGGGAATTCTTACGAGGGTGGAGCAGGGCGTTCCCGTGGGGGAGTTGCTGACGACTATCGGATTTTTCACAGCGGCACTTCTTCTCTTGCAGGGGGTTGCGGCGTATTGCGATGCCATCCGGATGCCCGGTGAGATCGATGTTCGCTGTGCCATCATCCGCATGATCTCCCGGAAAAGCGGCGAGACCTCCTACCCAAATGTCCACGACTCCAAAATTCTGAAGCTGGAGGAGCAGGCGCAGCGGACCACCAGCGGCAACGACGATGCGGCGGAGCATATTTGGCGAACGCTGACGGAGCTGCTGGCGAATCTCGGCGGCTTTGCCGTATATCTGCTGCTGTTCTCCCGCTTGAGCCGCTTTTTGATCCTGCTGGTGGTGTTGACCGCCGCAGCAGACTTCTTCGTTTCCCACTACATCAGTGAGTGGGAGTACCGCCACCGGGATGAACGGGAACAGTGTGACAAGGAACTGCACTATTTTCTGACGCAGCCTCGGCAGGTACAGCTTGCCAAGGACATCCGCGTCTTTGGTTTAGCCCCTTGGCTGCGGGAATTGCGGGAAAAATCCATGAAGGCACTCTCCGCCTTCATCGCCCGCCGGGAAAGGGCTTATCTCTGGGCTAATGTGGCTGACATGGCGCTGACGCTTCTTCGCAACGGCATCGCGTATGCGTATCTGATTCGTCAAACTCTGGTACACGGCTGGCCCGCATCGACATTTTTGCTCTACTTTACCGCCGTCAGCGGCGCTGCATCGTGGGTGACCGGCATCCTGACCCAGTGCAGCCAACTGCATAAGGAGAGCATCGACCTGTCCAAAATACAGGAATATCTGAACATTCCGGAGCCGTTTCAGTTTGAGGGCGGAGCGCAGCCGCCCGCAGCCGACGGGTATGAGCTGCGGCTGGAGAATGTGTCCTTCCGCTATCCGGGCACGGAGAGGGATATTCTCAGACACATAGACCTGACCATCCATCCCGGCGAAAAGCTGGCGGTGGTGGGCTTGAACGGTGCGGGCAAGACCACCATGGTGATGCTGCTTTGCGGCTTCTACGACCCCACCGAGGGGCGCGTGCTGCTAAACGGGCAGGATATTCGTGAATTTGACCGCAGCGCGTATTACCGCCTGTTTTCCGCTGTATTTCAGGGGTTTTCCATTTTGGATACCACCATTGCGGAATGTGTTGCCCAGACCACCGAGCATATCGACAGAGTAAAAGTCGATCACTGCCTTGCACAGGCTGGCTTGACAGAGGCTATTGCCAAATTCCCCCAGGGGGTGGATACCCACTTTGGCCGGGAGGTGTATCTGGACGGCGTACAGCTCTCCGGTGGCCAGACCCAGCGGCTGATGCTGGCGAGAGCGCTTTATAAGAACGGGCCCATCCTCATTCTGGACGAGCCTACGGCGGCGCTGGACCCCATTGCGGAAAACGATATTTACCAAAAGTACAGCGATATGACGGCGGGTAAGACCTCCGTGTTCATCTCCCACCGGCTGGCGTCTACCCGCTTCTGTGACCGCATCCTCTTTATAGCAGACGGCGGCATCGCCGAGGAGGGTACCCACAAGGAGTTACTGGCAAAGGGCGGTGCTTATGCGGAGCTATTTGCCGTGCAGAGCCGCTATTATCAGGAAGGAGGTGTGCAGGATGAAGAAGAAAGCTGAGGGCATGAGCCTGCGGGAGACCTTTGCCATCCACCGCCGGGCGGCACGAGATATGCGCCGGATCGCACCGGGCTGCTTTATGCCGTTTATCCTCTGTGCTGTTGTGGAGGCAGCATCGCCCTATGCGGTCATCTGGCTCTCCGCCCGGCTTGTCGATGAACTATCCACCCTTCGCAGACCGGAGATTCTGGCCAAATGGGTCCTTTGGATCGTAGCGGTCAGTGCTGCGGCAGAGCTGCTCAAGGCCGTGCTGGAGAGGTGGAAAAATGTCCGGAGCGAACTGCTTGACAGACAGAAAGAAGTTCTGTATACCGAGAAATTTCTGCGGATGGATTATGCCGACTGTGACAGGCAGGAAACACGGGATCTGTTCTCTCAGATCCGGCAGAATGCCGACTGGTCCGGTTGGGGCTTTGCCCATCTCAAGCTGTACTATACGCAGGCAGTCCAAGGTATCACCGGCATTTTAGGGGTTGCCGCCTTGACGGTGAGCCTGTTCACCCGGCAAGTCCCGACCTCGGCGGGAAAATTGAGCGCTCTCAATCACCCGCTTTTCCTTGTGGGCATCCTTCTGCTGATTGCCGCCGTTACCTGCCTTGGTCCGGCGCTGGTCGGCAGAGCCAATTCTGTCTGGAACACGCTGGCAGAGCAGGTACGCTTCGGCAATCGAGTGTTCAGTCACTTCGCTTTCATGCAGCCGGGAAAAAAGGAAGAGGATATGGATCGCAGGATGTACCGCCAGAGCGAACTGGCGGAGCATTATGTCCGCACAGTGAATATCTTCGGCGTCGGCTCTCCCGTGGCAAAGGCGTCCCAAACCACTGTGGGACTGAGCAAGGCGCTGGCCGCCTCTCTATCCGCTGTTCTCTCCGGCGTTGTGTATGTGTTCGTATGCTTGAAGGCGCTGGGCGGTGCCTTCGGCATCGGCAGCGTGACCCAGTATGTCAGCGCCGTGACCACATTTTCCGGCAACGCCGCCCTGCTACTGAGCACCGTCAGTCATATGCGGGCCAATGCTGAGTTCCTCAAGGCCATCTATACGTTTCTCGACATTCCCAATTCCATGTATCAGGGGAGTCTCACCACCGAAAAGAGGTCGGATCGTCAGTATGACGTGGAGTTTCGGGATGTGTCCTTCCGTTATCCCGGCTCGGACATCTGGGCGCTGCGCCATGTGAATATGAGGTTCAAGGTCGGAAAAAGGCTTGCCATCGTGGGCGAAAACGGCAGCGGCAAGACCACCTTCATAAAGCTCCTGTGTCGCCTGTACGACCCGCAGGAGGGGCAGATTTTGCTCAACGGCATCGACATCCGCAAGTACCGCTATGACGATTACATGGGAATATTTTCCGTGGTATTTCAGGATTTCCAGCTCATCTGCCAGCCTTTGGGCAACAATGTGGCGGGCAGCATGGAATATGACCGTGACCGGGCAAGGAAAGCTCTGATCGATGCAGGCTTCGCAGACCGTCTTGCAGCGATGGAAAAGGGTCTGGACACCATGCTTTACAAAAATCTCTCCGAGGACGGCGTTGAGGTTTCCGGCGGCGAGGCGCAGAAGATCGCCATTGCCCGCGCACTCTATAAGGACGCGCCCTTCATCATCCTCGACGAGCCAACGGCGGCGCTGGACCCCATCGCCGAGGCGGAGATCTACAGCAAGTTCGATGAGATCGCAGGCAATAAGACTGCCATCTATATCTCCCACCGTCTCTCCTCCTGCAAATTCTGCGACGAGATCGCCGTGTTCCACGAGGGCGCGGTCATTCAGCAGGGTAGTCACGCCGAATTGCTCACCGATCGGGGCGGCAAATACTACGCGCTCTGGAACGCACAGGCGCAGTATTATACGGAGTAAAGCTGCTCTGTGCGTCAGAAAGAAACCGCTGTAATTCCCATCCCGTGCAAGATGGAAATTACAGCGGTTTTGTATTTTCAGAGCAGGCAATGCAAGCTGCCTTTTGCAGTTTGTATATACACCTGCGAGGGAAATGAGGGATTGCAAAGGGAATATTCTCTTTGCCGCTGGGTTTCCAATAGGGGCGCGAGCCGCCCTGTTGGCACACGATTTTGCTCTGCAAAGTCTAGTGTGTTATACCTTTGCTTCCGGCTGACGCGGGAAAGGGGTTGGCGGCGTACTCTGCGGTGCGGCAGAGTGTGGCGGCAAACGCTTTTTCGCGGCAGTAGGACAGGCGGATTTTGTGACGGGGGTTACGGCGCAAATGCAGGATTTTTGAGAAGCAAAATCCGACTGGCCAGAAAAGGAAGTGAAGGTATATACAGCCCTCGTCCCGCCGCAGCGACGCTCCCCGTTTCAGCGTTTCTTTCGTTTTCCCTTGCCGTGGGTCATGGTCGTTTTTCCGCGCTGGCTGATGGGAGTTTTCAGGTGTTTGGACCGCTTCAGCACCTCGATCAAGTTGACAAACTGTTCCATTGTGATGGCATCGTAATTGATCCCTAATGTGGCAAGTAATGCTTTTTCTTTCTTTTCTTCCGAACTTCCCTCAAAGTTCATTGCCTCCCGTAACTGGTTCTGCATATTTTCTGCAAAGGAGACTTCATCCGCCGTCATGGTATCGGGGCGGTGTTCACTCCGAATGTCACGGAGAATATCTTTCAGGTCATCCGCAATCAGGCTTCCGAAATATTCATCTTCCCGAATCTGCGCCACTTCTAATGTCCGCAGATGCAGGTCATTTTCTTCGCCGCCATTTTTCATCAACGCCATCTGCCGGACGGCTTCCAGAACCGTATTCATATCCTTGATCCGCATATCTGCGATCCGGTCAACGTAAATTTCCGCATCCAGCATGAAGCGCTGGAAATCCTTGTGGCAGATCGATTCCGACAGCAGCCGGTGGTTGAACTTGCCCGCTTTCAATACATCAATCGAAGCATCACTCAAATGCAGCTCATGCAGAGCTGTGTTTGGGTGATTTTTTGTTTCCGTCCGCCCCATCAGATAGTCGCAGGAAACGCCGTAATAGTCCGCCAGCAACAGAATGCTGTACAGGCTGATGTCCTTGCCGTTATCTGATTCATATTTGCCAAGTGCGGATTTCGAGATACCCACCTCGGCGGAAAGCTGCTCCAAGGTCAGCTTTCGCTCTACTCGTAAATCTTTCAACCGCTCTCCGATTGTCAGCTTGACTTGCATACAGCAGCCTCCGTTTCCATTTTCCTGTATTATATCATGCTTTTCCGATTTATGTCTCAAAGCGTGGAAAATTTCAACTTCTACCCCACTTTTCCTACCTCTTGGATATACGGGAAAAGGCCTGTTTTCTTACTAAAATTTAGCCATAACCTACGCAGCACCTTGAAAATTTCATGACCGTCCGATGAGGATATGCTTTCCGGAAAAGTACCGCATTCCGCGTACCAAGGAAGAGCCAACGCCGGGGTAAGAACTCGGGCAGGAACGGCATCGGGCAGAACGGCGAAGTTCAATTATTTTATAGGAGGAAACAGGCATGGATTTATTTACACAAATCAAGATGGCATTTTCCGTAAAGGAGGCTGCCGAATACTACGGATTGGAAGTAAACCGTGGCAACATGGTCTGCTGTCCCTTCCACAATGACCGTACACCCAGCATGAAGCTGAATGAGGATTACTTCTACTGCTTCGGTTGCGGGACTCACGGCGATGTGATCGACCTTGTGGCAAGGCTGTTCGGTCTGAGCGGCTATGATGCGGCGAAGAAGCTGGCGTATGACTTTGGGATTGACCCGGACAAGCCCCCGACTGCGGCAGCGCTGCGGAAGCCGCAATACCCGCTGGCAAAGGCGTTTCAGAGAGAGGAACTGCACTGTCGGCGGGTATTATGCGATTATCTGCATCTTCTGGAAAACTGGAAGGTGCAGTGCGCACCCGAAACACCGGAGGATACTCTTGATGACCGTTTTGTGGAAGCCTGCCAGATGCTCGATTATATCGAGGATCTGACAGATATTTTAACCTTTGCGGAGTTGGAGACTCGTGTGAAAACTGTGGATATGCTTCAAAAGGACGGTATGATCGACCGGCTGGAAGAACGCCTGAAACGGCTCGAAAAGGAGGTGGATGCCCGTGACGAAACGGAAATCGGCTAATTTAGATGCGCCCATCTGGTTTGATGGCACAAATATCAATGAGGCGCTGTTCTGTGATGAATTTCTGAGCAGCCGGAAAATCATCTTTGCCAACGGCGCGTTTTTCACGCCGGACGGCAGAGTGACCGACGATCTGCCGCTTCGCGGTGAAATCTACGAGGAGCTGAAATGCTGCGCCGTGAACAACATCCCCCGCAAAATCACCAACATTCTGGAAGTAATGAAGCTGGCGGCTCATGTAGATGATTTCGTGCCGGAGACGGACAAAATCCATCTGGCAAACGGCACATTGACATTGGATGGTAACTTCACCGAGGGCAGACCTGATATTGTGCGGAGCAGACTGCCGGTAGCATACCGCCCGGATGCCTCAGCACCTGCCCTCTGGCTTTCTTTTCTGGATGGGCTTTTGTATGCGGAGGACATTCCCACCTTGCAGGAGTTTATTGGCTATTGTCTGATTCCCAGCAATAAGGGGCAGCGAATGATGGTGATTAAGGGAAACGGTGGCGAGGGAAAGTCACAGATTGGCGCAGTGCTGGGCGCACTGCTCGGCAGCAACATGAAGGACGGCAGTATCGGCAAAATCTCCGAAAACCGGTTTGCCCGCGCGGATCTGGAACACATTCTGTTGTGTGTGGATGACGATATGCGAATGGAAGTACTGCGGCAGACCAACTATGTCAAGTCCATCGTGACCGCCCAAGGAAAAATGGATTTGGAGCGCAAGGGTAAGCAGAGCTATCAGGGCTGGATGTTTGCCCGGCTGCTGGCGTTCTCCAATGGCGATCTGCAAGCGCTCTATGACCGGAGCGATGGCTTTTACCGCCGACAGCTTGTGCTGACCACCAAGGAAAAGCCTGTTGGACGGGTGGATGACCCTGACCTTGCCGAAAAGATGAAGGCAGAGGCTGAGGGCATTTTCCTGTGGGCATTTGAGGGCTTACAGCGGCTTGTTGCCAACAACTTCAAATTCACGGAAAGCCAGCGCACACAGGATAACCGGGAGGCGGTCAAATGGGACAACAACAACGTCTTTGATTTTCTGAAATCAGAGGGCTATATCCGGCTGAAAGCAGACTGTATCATCAGCTCTAAAGACTTGTACGAAATTTACCGGATGTGGTGTGAGGAAAACAATCTGACACCGTTAAAGCGCCGCAGCTTCAGCGAGAGTGTGATTGCGAACCAAAGCAAGTACAATCTTGAATACTGCAACAAGATCACCAATGCTGCCGGACGGCGTGTATGGGGCTTCTTCGGTATTGAAGCGATTGCCAGACCTAATATAAACGGGTTTTCTGATGTTTCAGAGCATACGTACGTACCGGAGGACTGGCGATGATTTTTCTGCGACTGCGCCGTGTACGTATGTACGTTTTACTTTCCTGAAACGCCGCTATATGAAAAACTCTGACCGGCAAAGCCTATATTTTCGGGCACGAAATCAAGCCAAGTGAAATCCGTAAATTATTTGCCTGATGGCAGAAATGGTTTCACGGAATCGCGCTTCTCGGAACAGCGTACCGGCATTACGAAAAAGTGTGCATCTGCACGGTTTTATGAAATGCCACACGGTTTCGAAAAGTCGATACCCCTCGCTTACGAAGAAGGCATCGACCGCCGCGTTTCCAGCGGATTTGGGGAAAACAGGATATTACGCCAAACAGTGAAGCAGGTTTTCGGAAACAGAAACCCGCTTCGCTGTTTTCATAACGAAAAATTGGAGGTTTTTATGAATGTCAGAAATGAAATCAAGACGCAGATCGTCCGCGCCGGTTTTACCATGCAGGAGGTGGTTGACCGGCTGGCTGACGAATACGATTGGAGCGACAGCGTTTCCAATCTGTCCGCAAAGCTGCAAAGGGAGAGCATCCGCTACAAGGAGGTTGTGGAGCTGGCCGACGTGCTGGGCTGCGACATCGTGTGGGTGAAGCGAGGGGCGCGCCGATGAAAGCACAGTACGCCATTCTCCGATTTGCCAAGTACAAGGGGCCGGAGATCGGGCATATCGAGTCTCACAACGAACGCACCAAGGAGAAATACGCCAGCAATCCAGACGTGGACACGTCCCGCAGCCACCTCAATTTTCATCTGGTGACGCCGCAGCGCAAGTACCGCGCGGAGTCCGAAAAGCAGATCGCCGAGGCGGGCTGCCGCACGCGTTCCGACAGTGTGCGCGTGGTGGAGGCGCTGGTGACGGCCAGCCCGGAGTTTTTCAAGGGCAAGAAGAAAATCGAAGTCAAAGCCTATTTTCAGGAGGCGTTGGACTTCATCAAGCAGCATCAAGACCCGAAAACCATTATATCCGCCGTGGTGCATATGGACGAGAAAACGCCCCATATGCACCTTTCTTTTGTCCCGCTGACAGCGGATGGGCGGCTCTGTGCCAAAGAAATCGTCGGCAACAAGAAGAAGCTGACGCAGTGGCAGGACAGGTTCTGGGAGCACATGGTCAGAAAATATCCCGATCTGGAGCGCGGCGAGAGTGCCAGCGAAACCGGACGCGACCATATCCCGCCGCGGGTATTCAAGGAAATGACCCGCCTGACCAAGCAGAAGGCCAAGCTGGAAGAATTGCTTTCTGGCGTCAATGCGTTCAATGCCAAGGGAAAGGCAGCAGAAATCGGCGCTTTTTTGGACAAGTATATCCCGGGTGTGGAGCAGATGCACACGACGCTGAAAAAGTACAATACGGCGTTTATCGCCACGACCGCCGAGAACAAAAAGCTGAAAAAGGAAACGGAGCAGTTGGAGCAGTCGCTGGACAAAGCCACGCAGGAAAGCACCTTGAAAAAGCTGGCTGACGCCAAGTTGCATCGGGATTATGAGGATGCCGTCGCCGTGCTGGATCGTATTCCGCAGGAAGTGCTGGCGGCATATACACACAGAACGGAGAAAGAGAGGGAGACTGCCTATGGTAGATGAATGGAGCGGCTTCGCCGCTTTGCTGGCAAATTTGATTGAAAAATATGCCGTGGTTATGAATCTTGACGCGCTGCCCGATCTCGTCATAGAGGAAGCCGTGCCTGAAAAAGGTGATGCTGATAAGAATATTCACGCAAACGATATTGAACCCATGGAAGCGGCATGATATAATTATCATGAAATAAGTGTCCAAACCGCCATTGCAGGAGCAAAAGCTCCTGTAATGGCAGAAAACGAGGTGAAGTAACCATGGAACGCTGGGAGAATGAGCAGAACAATTCTGAAATGATGATTTATACCACAGAGGATGGCTTGACAAAGATCGAAACGACCTTCGACGGCGATACGGTTTGGCTGTCCATTGACCAGATGTCAGAGTTGTTTCAGAGAGACAAATCTACCATTTCCAGACATATCAAGAACATTTTCGCTGAGGGCGAATTGAAGCGAGAAGCAGTTGTTGCAAATTTTGCAACAACTGCCGCTGACGGTAAGACCTATCAGGTGGATTACTATAATCTTGATGTCATCATTTCTGTCGGCTACCGTGTGAAATCTCAGCGCGGCGTGCAGTTTCGTATTTGGGCAACGGGGATTTTGAAGGAGTATATGCGAAAGGGCTTTGCTCTGGATGATGAGCGCCTGAAAAATCTGGGCGGCGGCGGATACTTCAAGGAGCTGCTGGAGCGTATCCGCGATATCCGCGCTTCCGAGAAGGTGTTTTATCGACAGGTGCTTGAAATCTACGCGACCAGTATTGACTATGATCCCAAGGCGGAAATCTCCGTTCAGTTTTTCAAGAAAGTCCAAAATAAAATTCATTATGCCATTCATGGGCAAACCGCGGCGGAGGTCATTTACACACGCGCCGATGCGGAGAAAGAATTTATGGGCTTGACCACCTTTGCGGGCAGTCAGCCCACGCTGAAAGAGGCGGTAGTTGCCAAGAACTATCTGAACGAGAAAGAGCTTCGTGCTATGGGGCAGCTTGTGTCCGGCTATCTGGATTTTGCGGAACGACAGGCGGAGCGAGAGCAGGCAATGACCATGCAGGACTGGTCGGAGCATCTTGATCGGATTTTGACTATGAGTGGAGAGCAACTGCTGATTGGCAACGGAAGCGTCAGCCATAAGCAGGCTATCGACAAGGCAACCGGCGAGTACAGAAAATACAAAGCCCGTACCCTCAGCGAAGTTGAGCGGGATTATTTGGATACCATCAAGCTGTTGGAGCAGAAAACAGATAAAAAGTAGGCTGAGGCGGAGAAGACATGATGAAAAAAGAAAAGATAAAAGTCTATATCTATACTCGCGTGTCCACTGCCATGCAGATTGACGGATACTCTCTGAATGCACAGAAATCCAGAATGAAAGCCTATGCCGAGTTCAATGACTATGAGATTGTCGGTGAGTATGAGGATGCCGGTAAATCCGGAAAGTCCATTGAAGGGCGTGTAGAATTTAACCGCATGATGGAGGACATCAAGTCCGGCAAGGACGGCGTATCCTATGTGCTGGTGTTCAAGCTCTCCCGGTTTGGCCGCAATGCTGCCGATGTACTGTCTACCTTGCAGGTAATGCAGGATTTTGGTGTGAACCTGATTTGCGTGGAGGACGGCATTGATTCTTCTAAAGACGCTGGCAAACTGATGATCTCCGTTCTGTCTGCTGTCGCTGAGATCGAGCGTGAGAACATCCGTGTCCAAACCATGGAAGGCCGCATCCAGAAGGCACGGGAAGGTCGCTGGAACGGCGGTTTTGCGCCTTATGGCTATCGTTTGGTTGACGGTGTGCTGCAAATCAATGAGGATGAAGCCCCTGCCATTCGCACGATTTTTGAGCAATATGTAAACACGGACACAGGTGCAAATGGTCTTTCCAAATATCTGGAGACCCACGGCTTTCAGAAACTTGCTCGTCAAAATGGCACCTCTCCCCTTTTCAGCGCAACATTGATTCGTGCCATCCTGAAGAACCCCGTCTACTGCGGAAAAATCGCCTTTGGCCGCCGCAAACTCGAAAAGATCCACGGCACCCGGAACGAATATCATCAGGTTCCACAGGAGAATTATTTGCTGGTGGACGGCCTGCACGAGGGCATCGTATCGGAAGAATTGTGGAGCGCTGCACAGGTCAAGCTGTTGGCGCAATCCAAACGATACGAGCCAGTCAACCGCAGCAAGACGGAACAGGCGCACTTGTTATCCGCCCTTGTCAAGTGCCCCGTTTGCGGTGCTGGAATGTACAGCAACAAATGCACCAAACGAAAGAAAGATGGCACACCCTATAAATCTTTCTCTTATTACAGTTGCAAGCATCGCAAGATGCAACGTGGGCAAAAATGCGATTTCAACAAGCAAATTCAGGAAGAAGTTCTGGACAACGCCGTGGTGGAGGTTATCATCAAACTGGTCAGCAATCCAAAGTTTGCCGCCATGATGCAGGAGAAGATCAATAGCAAAGTGGACACCACTGCCATTGAACAGGAAATTGCTGCCGCTGAAAAACAGTTGCGGCAGTATTACTCCGTCAAGTCCAAAATTATGGAGGAGATCGACACACTTGACCCGGATGACCGCCACTACATCATCCGCAAATCTGACCTTGACGAGCGGCTTTACAGGATGTACGATAAAATCGAGGACGCAGAAAATAACCTGATGGATGCCCGTGCAAAGAAGCAGGCGATCGAAGCGGATAAAATCACAGGTGATAACATCTACAAAGTTCTCACCTGTTTTGAAAAGCTCTATAATGTGATGAATCCCCTTGAACGCAAGAAGCTGATGGAACATCTGATCTCTGAAATTCAGATCTACCCGGAGCGTCAGTCCAACGGTCAGTGGCTCAAATCCATCAAATTCAGGCTTCCAATCATTGCGGAAGATATGAGCTTGAGTTTGGACGATGATACAGATATTGAGTGCGTACTTCAAATGACCTGTAAAAGTAATTGATTGCTTCTTATTGCACAGGGCGTGCATGGCTATGTACAGAATGTCCCCCCTATTACTCCCTTTTGTTCAAATTCTGTTCCGAAGTCGTTCACGATTTAACCATAAATACATGCGATAATAATTGACATATTACAAAACGGTGTATCCGCTAACAACGCAACGGCCTGCTTTTTGGCTTTTGGGGTGCACCTGTATTCAAAAGGATGGCGTGTTTAAGATGAAGGCGTGGTTCCAGCGTTTTATGTCCGGGCGGTACGGCAGTGATACTTTTGGCAACTTTTTGTGCGTAACGGCGCTGGTCTGCCTGGTAATTGGGCTGTTTGTGGGCATCTTTTATTATATTGGGCTGCTGCTTCTTCTTTATGCGTACTTCCGCATGCTCAGCCGCAACGTACACAAGCGCTATGCAGAAAACATTGCCTTTATGCAGAAAACCGCTGGTGTGCGCGCCAAGTTCGGCCAGCTGCAGCAGCGGTTTGCCCTGCGCAAAACCTACCGCTATTTTTCCTGCCCGCACTGCCGCCAGCAGGTACGCGTGCCCAAGGGCCGCGGCAAAATTTCCATCACCTGCCCCAAATGCGGCACCCAGTTCATTAAAAAAAGCTAAAGGTTTTCCCTTCACTTCGATGAAAGGTTGACGCTGCGTGTTTGGATATGTTACCATTTATCAGAAAGATTTAGACAATGCCGCAATGGACTGTTACCAGGCGTACTATTGCGGGCTTTGCCAATCTTTGGGCCGCAAATACGGCACGGCGGCGCGCATGGCGCTGAGCTATGACATGACCTTTGCCGCGCTGTTGCTGACCGCCCTGTATGACCCGCCCACACAGACTTCGCAGGGGCGGTGCGCGCCGCATCCGCTGCGCACCCGGCCGCGGGCCGTGAACGAATTCACCGATTACGCTGCGGACATGACGGTGGTGCTGGCCTATTACAATTATCTGGATGACTGGCAGGACGACCACAAACGCAGCCGCCTGCGGCTGGCAAAGCAGCTTGAGCCGCATCTAGAAAACATCCGCCGCCAGTGGCCACGCCAGTGCGAGGCCATCCACACCAAGCTGGATGAGCTGAACCGCCTGGAAAGCGCCAACAGCACCGACCTGGATGCCCTTTGCAATGCCTTTGGCGCATTGCTGGGCGCGGTGTTCAGCCCGCGGGAGGATTTCTGGTCCCCTGCCCTGACGCAGATGGGCCGCGGGTTGGGCGGGTTCATCTATTTGATGGATGCCTATGACGATTTAAAAAAAGATGCCCGTCACGGCAGTTTTAATGCACTGGCCGCCACCAAACAGGCGTTTGGCAGCGATACTGCCGGGTTTGAAGCGCGCTGCCGCGAGCTGCTGACCCAGCAGATGGCCCTTTGCGCCCAGAACTTTGAACTGTTGCCGATTTTGAAAGATACCCCCGAAGGTCAGCTTTTGCACAACACGATTTACGCGGGGGTGTGGAGCAAGTACGCGCTGGTGAAAGCCACACGCACACCACGGAAGGGGAAACCAAACGAATGAACGATCCGTACAGTGTTCTTGGCATTACGCCGGGCGCCGATGAGGAAACCATTAAAAAAGCATACCGCCAAAAGTGCAAGCAATACCACCCAGATTTACACCCGGACGACCCCACCTGCGAGGACAAGTTCAAAGATGTACAGGCCGCTTACAGCGAGGTCATGCGGATGCGTTCCGGCGGCGGGTCCAGTGCATCCAGCAGCGGCTCTTCCAGCTATTATGGGCAGCGCAGCAGCGGCAGCAGCCAACAGCAGTACCAGGATCCGTTTGGCTTTGGGTTCGGGTTTGACCCCTTTGGCTTTGGCGGCACCTATGGCGGGGCCAGCAGCAGCTATGACCGCCGGGAATCGCCGGAGATGCAGGCCGCCAACAACTATATCCGCAACGGGTATTATGCAGAAGCGATGAACGTTCTGGAAGGCATTGCCCCCGCTGACCGGGCCGCCCGCTGGCATTATTATGCCGCGCTGGCAAGTTCCGGCCTGGGTAACAACATCCGCGCCCAGAACGAAGCCCGCACCGCCGTGGACATGGAGCCCGGCAATTACGAGTACCAGAACCTTTTGGACCGGCTGCAGAACCCCGGGCGGGCGTACTCCACTTATCAGCAGGCATACACCCAGCCCGGCAGCCGCCAGCACGGCATGAACTTTTGTTTGCAGGCCTGGCTGTACCTGATGCTTTGCAACCTGTGCAGCATTTGCTGCTGCGGTGGGCGCGGTGGATTTTATATTTGCTGAGCAGGGGTTGGAAGTAATTTTTTAGCGTTGAATCAATATAAAGCGAACGCATGTGGTTACCCGTTGGGGCCGCATGCGTTCGTTTTGGTTTTGGGTGCTATTTTATTATATGAATCGCGGGGAGATCGTAAATGCGCTACGTTGCAAATTTATGGTATGCAACAAGGCCAGGTTGCTTTGCGGCGTAGTCGGGTGACCACGCCCTACAAATTATTGCAGCATTTACTCATAATTTGCAAGGTTTCTCCACGGCGGGATGAGGGCATCCCGCCCTACGGACGTTTTCATAGGTTTACTCCATAAAAATAACCGCCCCCGGCCAGTTTCCCGGCGGGGGCGGTGTGCTTATTAATTCAAACCCTGTTCAGGCAAAAATCAGACCTGGTAATCCACGGTGATGTTGCTGCTGGTGGTGGGCTTGGTGGCGTCGTCAGAGGTGTTGTCCACCTTGATTTCGCCGTTGCGGATCTTCTCCAGAACGGTGTTGTACTCGTCCATGGTGAAAGTGCTGAAGTTCCAGCTTGCTTCGTCGGTGGGCAGGCCAACATAGTCGCCCTCTTCCAGGCCAAAGTTGCCGTTGGTGCCAGCGATGGTGCTCCAATCGCCTGCATTGACGGTATCCAGGCCGTTCTTAACGGCAGCGCCCAGGCCCTTCATGGCGGAGGTAACAAACGGGTTTGCCTTGTACTTGCCGGACTCAACGCCCTCAACGCCCAGGTAGTTCTGGTCAACGTCAACGCCGATCAGCTTGCCGTCATGCTTGTCAGCAGCTTCAGCAGCAGAAGTCCAGATGCCGCCGCCGCAGGCGAACACAACTTCGGTGCCGCCATCGTACCAGCCGTCCATCTTAGCGGTGATCTTCTCATCGCCATAGAACTGATTGCCGTAGTAGTAGTTCATCTGAACGTTAATGCCTAGCTCCTGTGCTGCAGCATCAGCGCCCTGAACATAGCCGTAACCAAAGCGGATAACGGCGGGCACCGCCTGACCGCCCAGGAAGCCCAGCTTGGTGAAGCCGTCCTTGACAGCTGCATAGCCAGCCAAGTAGCCGGCTTCTTCTTCCTTAAAGGTCACGCAGAACACGTTTTCGGGGATGGTGCTGTTCTCAGGGTTGATATCAAAGCCGTTCACATCAACTGCGATGAAGTGAATATCAGGATACTCGGTGGCAGCCCAACCCAGAGCAGGGCCATACAGGTAACCAACGCATACGATGGTGTTTGCGCCATCGGCGACAGCCTGACGGATCAGGGTCTCGCGGTCTTCATCGTTGGCGTCCTCGCCGGAAGGCAGGTAGTAGTTGTACTCGATGCCGTTCTCATCGCCGTAGCCCTTAACAGCTTCCCAGCAGCCCTGGTTGAAGCTTTCATCGTCCAGGGTGCCAACATCGCAGCACTGGGCAATGCCGGTGATGTTGTCAGAACCGGTTGCTTCAGCAGTAGCAGCGGAATCGCTGGTAGCCTCGGTAGAAGCAGCAGCGCTGGAAGAAGTGGTGCTGCTGGCAGAGCTGCCGCAAGCAGCCAAAGAGAGCGCCATGCAGGCAGCCATGGTCAAAGCAAGATACTTTTTCATGTGTGATCTCCTTATTTTTTATCAGGGGCGCATGGTTTGCATCCCCTCGCATACATCCTATTATACCGTCTGGCAGTGCTTTTTTCAATGTGCAAAGCATTACAAAAGCATGACAATGCCCTTTGGTTCCTGTTACCGGTTCGGCTGATCCACTGTCACATTCTGGGTCTGCGGCATTGCCGTGGTATCAGAATAGCGCTCCACCTTTACAGTGCCCGCTGCCATACGCTGGTACAGCTCACGATATTCCTCGCCGGTAAAGATTTTCAGCCGCCATTCCTGCGTGGCAAGGCCCACGGCATCCACTTCGGTGCCAAGGGTCTCGGTCTGGCCGCTGTGATCCTGATCCCAGTTGTTCTGCGTGCCGAACAGGTACAGTTCATTCTGCACCACGGTGCTGTAGCAGTTCACAGCGCTGGTTATCACCGAGCTGCTTTGCCCGGCGCAGTCCCAGCCGGTGGCGATCACTTCGCGACCGCTTTTCTCTGCGGCCTGTATGCAGCTGTCCGCCAGTTCCGGCGTAGCCGCCATAACCACCTGGAAGCCCTCGTTATACCAGCCGCAGACATAATCCGTCAGGTCATCATCGCTGGCCGTCATGCTGCTGTACCAGATGCGGATATACACCTGCACGCCCATGCTGTCAGCTGCGGCTTCCGCCCCCTGCACAAAGCCGGTGGCGTAACGCACGGTGCTGGGCAGCGGCTCGCCGCCAAGCACCGCCATGCTGGTATTGCCCTCCCGCACGGCAGCATACCCGGCCAGGTAAGCGGCCTGTTCCTCACGGAAGAGAACGCAGTGCACGTTGGCGGATGTGCGGTAGTTGGTGTAATCCTCGGAATGCGGCTCATCCCCGATCATCAGGTAGCTGACTGTGGGGTAGTTATCCTGGATGTCATACAGGGCGGCGGCCATCTCGCTGCCATAACACACCACCAGTCCCGCACCGCTTTGGGCGGCGCTGTTCAGGGCTGCTTTGGCGGCATCCAGGCTGGTATCTGCCGCAGTAAACTGCTGTGCGGTATAATTAAAATTGCTGCAAAACGTCTGCACGCCGTGCCATACAGCCGCACCGGCACCGATATCCGTTCCCTCGGCACCAACTGCCAGCGCGATTGCGGCTCCGGCGCCGTCCAGCGGCTGGTCCACTTTTTCTGCCGTAAGTTCATACAGGGCATCGTCCGTCAGCACCTGTTCCTGATCCTGTGCAGCAGGTTCAGAGGAAGCGCTGCTGCCGCAGCCCGCCAGCGCCAGCCCAAAGGCCAACGCCAACAACAGGCAAAGCAGCCGCCGGGCTGCAAAACGTTTGTTCTGGGGTAAAGACATGGGTGGAATAATCTCCTTTTATTGGGGTAAATGGGCCGCCTTAATCGGCCCCCGGCTCGATTTCAAGATTGGTCGGGCCAAAGCCGTAGGGCAGCAGGTCGCCCAGGGTCGTTTCGATGTAGTCGTCCTCGCTTTTGGCCATCAGCACCCGCAGCCTGGGGCCGCAGAATTCATACAGAGCCTGGCGGCAGACGCCGCACGGACCGGTGACAAGGGTGTTCTTTTTGCCGTCCAGGCTGCCCACAATGGCAATATCGGTAAATTCGGTCACGCCCTCGCTGACCGCCTTGAACAGCGCGGTGCGCTCGGCACAGTTGGTGGGGGTGTAGCCGGCGTTTTCGATGTTGCAGCCGGTATATACCATTCCGTTTTTGGCCAGCAGCGCCGCACCCACCTTAAAGTGTGAATACGGCGTGTAGGCAAAGCTGCGCGCCTTGAACGCTGCGCGGATCAGTTCCGCATCAGTCGGTTTCATTCCAGCACCGCCCCCAGTGCAACTTTCATCATGGCGGTAAAGCTGGTCTGACGCTCTTCTGCCGTGGTGATTTCGGGGCTGACGAAGCTGTCCGAGATCGTCAGGATACAGGCAGCATGTTTGCCCAGCACCTTGGCGTTGTGGAACAGCGCAAAGCTCTCCATCTCAACCGCCAGGCAGCCTTTTTCGTCGCGCAGAACTTCCCAGTAGGTGGGGCGTGCGCCGCTATCCTCGCGGTAGAACACATCGGAGGAATGGATAGTGCCTTCAATCAGGGGAATGCCCTGCTTTTTGGCGGAAGCGCGCAGCGCGTTGTTCAGTTCCTCGCTGGGCTTCTGGATGTCGTCGGTATCGCCGGACTGGGTCACGGCATAGTTGCTTTCGGAGTAAGCGCCGGTAGCCAGAACCACATCAAAGATCTTGGCCTTGGGGGTATAGGAGCCGGCAGAGCCAACGCGGATGATGTTCTCTACCCCGTACTGGCTGTACAGCTCATAGGAGTAGATGCCGATGGACGGCATGCCCATGCCGCCGCCCATCACGCTGACGGGATGGCCCTGATAAGTACCGGTATAGCCCAGCATACCGCGCACATCGGTAACAAGGCGCGGGTTTTCCAAAAAGGTTTCGGCAATAAATTTGGCGCGCAGGGGGTCGCCGGGCATCAGCACGGTTTTGGCAAAATCGCCGGGGTTGGCGCGGTTGTGTGGGGTAGACATATCAGATACGCTCCTTTATGTTGGATTTTTGCGGCCGGTTGGCCAGCCGCTGTGTTTCATGGTTTGTTTTGCGGCCCATTCCATTTGGGCAGATATATATTTAGTATACCACATTTTTCCGTTTTGTGGTAAACTTAGTATGAATTCACCACAAAGTTTTTCGGGGGGTGTTGTTAATGCAGCTGCCTGAGCACTGCACCTTATGCCCGCGGCGCTGCGGGGCCAACCGCGCGGCGGGCCGCACCGGCTATTGCGGCGCGGGGGATACCCTGCTGGCCGCCCGCGCCGCCCTGCACCATTGGGAGGAGCCCTGCCTGAGCGGGGACCCCAACGCCGCGACTGGCAGCGGCACGATATTTTTTACCGGCTGCACCCTGCAATGCTGTTACTGCCAGAATTATAAAATCAGCCAGCAGGGCCTTGGCAAGCCGCTGACGGCGGAGCGCCTGGCTGAAATTTTTATGGAATTGCAGCAAAAAGGCGCCAAAAACCTGAACCTTGTCACCGCAACGCAATGGCTGCCGTGGGTGACGCAGGCGCTGGATGCCGCCCGCCGCAATGGGTTGACCCTGCCGGCGGCCTATAACACCGGCGGGTACGAAACCGTGGAAACCGTAAAGGCTCTGGCCGGGTATGTGGACATCTGGCTGGCGGATTACAAATATGCCAGCCCTGCCCTGGCGAAAGAGCTTTCCGCCGCGCAGGATTACCCACAGGTGGCGCACGCCGCCATCCGCCAAATGCTGCTGCAGACCGGTGCCCCAGTGTACGATGCCGACGGCTACCTGCAAAAAGGCGTGATTGTGCGCCACCTTGCCCTGCCCGGCCACAGTGATGACAGCCTTGCCGTTCTGCAGCGCATGGCCGATCTGCGGCAGGAAACCGGCGTTCCCTTTGTTCCCAGCCTGATGAGCCAGTTCACCCCGTTTTACCGCGCCGCGGAGCACGGTTTGGGGCGGCGCATTACCACCTACGAATACCGCAAAGTGGTTGACCGCGCCATCGCCCTTGGCCTGACGGACGGCTACATGCAGGAAAAAAGCAGTGCCCGCGAGGAATACACCCCGCCGTTTGACCTGGAAGGGGTCTGATGCGGTGGCTGCACAAGGAGGTCTTGTGTGAACATTTTTTCTTTTGTTTATTTTGCGGTGTTCCTGCTGGCTGGCTTTTGCATTGCACGCAGGGCGCTGCCGCAGGCGGGGCTTTCGGTCAGCATTCCGCTGGGGTGCGGGTTCGGGGTCTCACTGCTGGCATTTGTTCCGGCATGTTTTGCGGTCGTGCTGGGGTTCCGGCTGCCCGCCCTTTTGTTGGCCGCAGCTGTTGTGGCCGCGCTGGCCGTTTGGTTGGCGCGGCGCGGCACGCCGTTCACCCGTGTGCCGGATCCGGACGCCGCCGCTCTGTGGGCCTGTGTGCTGCCCTTGGCTGTTGTTACCCTGTACCTGCTGCACACCCATGTGCTGCATCTGGTAGACGGCAGTTATCATACCGGGCAAAGCTGCTATGGCGATATGGCGATGCACCTGGGATTCATCAAAAACATTGCCGTTACCGGCAAGCTGCCGCCGGTGTATCCCCTGCTGGGCGGCGAGCACCGGTTCGGCTACCCGTTTTTGTGCGAGACCGTTTCCAGCGTTTTTCTGGTGCTGGGGGCAGACGCCCGCACCGCTTACCTGCTGCCCATGCTGGCCACATTCATCAGCGTGTACGGCATGATGTGGCAGCTGGCGCGGCAGGTGTTGGGCAGCGCGGGCAAAGCTTGCCTGGCTTTTTGGCTGTTCTTTATGGGCAGCGGGTTCGGGTTTGTGTATTTCCTTGGCAGCGCCGAGGCGTTTGCCGGCATCTTTACCGGGTTTTACACCACCCCCACCAACTACACTGCCGAAAACATCGTCTGGGTCAACCCCATCGTGGATCTGCTGATTCCACAGCGGGCCACCCTGTTTGGCTGGTGTGTGCTGTTTCCCGCGCTGTATCTGGTCTGGCGGTTCTGTATGGAGGAGGAACCCCGGCTTTGGCGGTATCTCGCCCTGCTGGTTCTGCCCCTGCCACTGATGCACACCCACAGCGCACTGGCGCTGGTGCTGATCTGCCTGGCGTGCGGGGTGTACACCCTGGTTTGCCGCCCCCGCACCAAGGCCGTGCTTGCCCCATGGGGATGGTTTGCCTTGGTGTGCGGCGTGGTCTGGCTGGCAGAAATGTGGAACACCGTGTTTGCCCAATCGCTGGACGGGCAGCACATGCTGCGGCTGCATTTGAACTGGATCAACGGGCAGGATGACGGCACCCTGAAAGACAATTATTTCTGGTTCTACATCAAAAACATCGGTCTTGTCTACCTGCTGCTGATCCCGGCATTTTTCCATGCCAAACCCAGGCAGCGCTGGCTGTACGGCGGCGGGTTGGCCATTCTGGTTCTGGCGGAATTTGTTGTGTTCCAGCCCAACAATTATGACAACAACAAGCTGCTGTATATCTGGCATCTGCTGGGCTGCCTGTTGGTGGCCAGCCTGCTGATGGATTGGTTCAGCAAAGTTCGTGCTATCCCCTGGCGGGCGCTGGGGCTGTGCCTTTGCTGCTTTATCGCCATGTTTGGCAGTGTGCTGACTGTTGGACGCGAAGCGTTAAGCGACTACTGGCAGTGGAGCGCAGACGACATTGCCATGGCGGATTACATTGATGACAATGCGGAAACCGATGCAGTATTCCTGACCAGTGACAGCCACCTTTGCCCGGTGTTCAGCCTGGCCGGGCGGCGCATTTTGTGCGGCTCCGGCAGCTTTGTATACTACCACGGCATGAATTATACCGCTGAATACAACGCCATGCACCAGCTGTACGAGAATCCCGATGAAGCTACCCTGGCGCAGTGGGGCATTGATTATGTGCTGTTTGACAGCTATGTGTTCAGCAACATGCAAAATGCGGACGAGAGCTGGTATGCAGCGCGCTATCCCCTTTGGTACGAGAACGGCGGCAGCCGCATTTATAAAATCAACGGATAAGGCAACACCGCACAATTCCCGCCTGACGGCTTAAGCACCGCTCCGGCGACTGCGGCACGGCATCTGCGTTGCCAAAATGCTCGATAATGTCGGGTTGCGGTAC
>ERZ1034901.606-NODE-606-length-28025-cov-168.854308_pt1 | contig 28025 bp, 23 predicted proteins | sample MGYA00520628_ERZ1034901 | MGnify/ENA primary metagenome ERZ1034901 (study PRJEB33766, sample SAMN09781783) | gut metagenome | biome: gut microbiome | host: Homo sapiens | place: Madagascar | study: EMG produced TPA metagenomics assembly of the PRJNA485056 data... | reverse complement strand
CAGCTGCCGGAGCGGTGCTTAAGCCGCAAGGCGGGAATTGTGCGGTGTTGCCCCAAACTTTACTGGCGGATCATGCGGTAGCCAACGCCGATGTGGGTCTGGATATAGCGGGGGTGGCTGGGGTCTTCCTCAATTTTTTTGCGCAGCGTTGCCATAAATACGCGCAGGGACGGCGTATCCGATGCGGCCGGGCTGCCCCAGACTTCGTTCAGCAGATAGTTGTGGGTCAGCACTTTGCCGGTGTTCTTGGCCAGCACGCAGATCAGCTTGTACTCAATGGGGGTCAGGTGAATCTCCGTTCCGCCGCGGTACACACAGCCTGCGGCATAGTCAATGCGCAGTTCTCCGTTCTCGTATATGCTGGCCTGGTCACCTGCGCGGGAAGTATCATACCGCACACGGCGCAGCGCCACGCGCAGCCGGGCCAAAAGCTCCTCTACGCTGAACGGCTTGGTCAGGTAATCATCTGCACCGGCATCCAGGGCGGATACTTTGTCGGTATCATCACTGCGGGCCGAAACCACCAGAATGGGCACGTTGCTCCACCCGCGAATCTTGCGGATCACATCAATACCGTCCATATCCGGCAGGCCAAGGTCCAGCAAAATTACATCCGGCCGTGCCGAAGCAGCTTCCAACAGGGCACCGGCTCCGTTCTGTACACGGTGGTACTGATAATTGCGGGTTTCCAGTGTGGTGGAGATCAGCCGTGCAACAGCCGGGTCATCCTCCACCACAAGGATCAGCGGTTTATTCATACAGGGTCACCTCAGTTCGCGGGAGTGTAAAACGGAAGCAGGCACCGTGCGGTGCAGCGTTCTGTACATCGATCACACCGCCATGGGCGGCAACAATGGAACGGCACAAGGCCAGCCCAAGACCCAGCCCGCGGCGGCCATCGCTGCGGGTTTTGCCAAGGGTGTAAAACATATCAAACAGCTTGTCCCGGCTTTCTTCCGGGATGCCGGGGCCGTCATCCGCTACGCAGATGCGGACAAATTTACCCTCCGGCGCGGCGGAAAGCTCAATGCGGGAATGTTCGGGGGTATATTTGATGGCGTTGTTGATGAGGTTCACCAGCACCTGCTCGATCAGCTGGGCGTCCATATCGGCCATCAGCAGGTCATCCGCCACGTTGGTCACAATGGTGTGGCGGGCGGCGTCATGGTCCAGATGGGTCAGTACATCGTCAAAAATGTCTTGAATCAGCTCCGGCTGAATGCGCAGGTTTACCTGGCCGTTCTCCATCCGGGTGATGGAAAGCAGATTTTCCACCAGATGGTTCAGCCAGTTGGCGTCCTCATAAATTGCGGCAGAAAGCTCCCGGCGCTTTTCCTCGGTCAGCAGGGGATTTTTCTCGGTCAAAATCAGCGCGTTGCCGGAAATGCTTGTCAGCGGGGTGCGCAGGTCATGGCTGATGCTGCGCAGCAGGTTGGCGCGCAGCTGTTCCTGGCGGGCGGCTTCCTCAATTTCGCGCCGGGCGCGGTTGGAGGCTTCTTTTTCCAGCGCCAGGGAACACACATCCAGGATGGATAATGCCAGATTGTGCTCATAGGTGCTGAACTCATGCAGCGCCGGGCAACTGCGGTAATCCGTCTGGGCGGGAGGGGGCAGAATCAGGGTTCCCGGTGCAATATGCTCCGGTGCGGGGGCAAAGCAGACCGGGCGCTCCAACAGCTTGCCCAGCTGGGTGGCCGTTATCCGCAGAATGGTGCCGGGGTCCTCGGCCCCCAACAGGCTGCGGCTGGCTTCCAGCAGCACCTGCGAAGCATAGGCTTTGCGCTCGCTTTGGGCGGCCTGTACCTTGATACGCCCCGTCAGCGAGGAGCAGAGCAGCGAAACGCAGAGCATGACCACTGCCGTTACCATGTCGTCTGGCCGGATGCGGAACTGCATAAAGGGGGCAATGAACATATAGTTGACCAGCATCACCGAGAACAGCGAAGCCACAACGCCGTACACCAACCCCGACGTAAAGACGTTGATATACATGACGCCCAGGATATAGGTCAGGATATAGTTGGAAGAAACAAAATCCAGCCGGAAAAATACCCAGCTTGTCAGCGTACACAGCGCAAGAACTAATGCGGTCAGGGCGCAGTCCCGCAGCCAAAGCAGGGCAGGTTCGCGTTGCGGCATGGGTGCAGGCTCCTTTCCACTACAGGGCAGGGAATGCGGCAAGGCGGCCCGGCACTGTATTTATCCTATTATAACATATTGCCGAACTCTTTGATACAAACGGAATAATCTTTATATAAATTTAATGTAGGCCTACCCTATCCGCGGCAGCCCCGGCACTTTTTTGCACGCTGGGCGGGGCATTGGTTGAAATCAGGCCGCAAATCGGTTATACTATTTTGTAATAATTGGATTGTTCTGCCCTGCGGGCGGTATTGCCATATAAAAAGGAGTGTTTTTACAATGTCCCATACCGTTATGGTGACCGGCGCCGATGGCTTTATCGGCAGCCATCTGGCCGAAGAGCTGGTAAAAAGCGGCGAGAAAGTGCGTGCTTTCTGCCTGTATAACTCGTTTGGTTCCCTGGGCTGGATCGATACCCTGCCCCCGGAGATCCGCAATGAAATGGATATCTTTATGGGCGATGTACGTGACCCCAACGGCGTGCGTACTGCCATGCGCGGGCAGGAGCGCGTGTTCCATCTGGCTGCCCTGATTGCCATTCCGTTCAGCTACCACAGCCCGGACAGCTATGTGGATACCAACATCAAGGGCACCCTGAACGTGCTGAACGCCGCCCGCGAGCTGGGCACCCAGCGCGTGATGGTTACTTCCACCAGCGAAGTATACGGCACCGCCCAGTATGTGCCCATTGACGAGCACCACCCGTTCCAGGGCCAGAGTCCCTACTCTGCCACCAAGATCGGCGCGGACCGCCTGGCTGAAAGCTTTTACCGCAGCTTTGACCTGCCGGTTTCCATCGTGCGCCCCTTTAACACCTATGGCCCGCGCCAGAGCGGCCGCGCCATCATCCCCACCATTATTACCCAGCTGTTGGCAGGCCAGCAGGAGATTAAGCTGGGCAGCCTGACCCCCACCCGCGACTTTAACTATGTCAAGGATACTGCCCACGGCTTTATGGCCATTGCGGACTGCGATGCCGCCATCGGCCAGGAGATCAACATTGCCACCGGCGTGGAACATTCCATCGGCGATTTGGCCAATGAGCTGATTGCCCAGATCAACCCCAGCGCCAGGATCGTCTGCGAAGCCGAGCGCCTGCGCCCCGAAAAGAGCGAGGTCAACCGCCTGCTGGGCGATGCCACCAAGCTGCGCACCCTGACCGATTGGAAACCGCAGTACACCTTTGAACAGGGCCTTGCCGAAACCATCGAGTTCCTGCGCGGCAACCTGGACCAGTACAAAGTCGGCCAGTATATTCTGTAAGGCCGGTTGTAAGGGAGTTTTATGCCAATAAAATTACAAAAGCTGCCCGCCGCCCTGCGGTGGGGGCTGGCTGTGCTGTGCGCCGCCGTGTGCGGCGTGCTGTGGGCTTATTACTGGCGGGTGTTCTTTGGGCTGGATAACCGTGTGTCCCCCCTGGTGGTTACACTGGGGTGTGCGGCCTTTCTGGAAGTATGCCTGCTGGCCGGGTATTGTGTGCGGCGGTTTGCAAAAGGATTTGCGGCAAAAGGGGCCGTGTGCATTTTTTTGTGCGGGTTGCTGTTTGCATTTGCCAACCCGCCGCTGCAAACGCCGGACGAAGCCGACCATTACCTGCGCACCTATGCCATCTCCACCGGGCACTTTGACTTCGATGCTTCCCGCACCTACCCGGAGGATGTGGCATACCTGCTGGAAGCGTTCCCCGGTGCATGGGTGAATGCGCATACCTCTGCCGGTGTGGGCACTGACCCCGATACCGGGGCGGAAAAAGCCTATAACACCGCGGGCTATGCCCTGAAACAGTACGGCAAGGATGGCGCGGTGCAGAGCATGACGGACAGCTTTGCCCTGTACCTGGCGCACGATGCACGGGATTCTGTGCCGGACCCGGTCAGCGAGCCGGTCAGCTTTCTGGTCATTCCATTCCTGCCGGGCGCGGTCGGTATGGCACTAGCACGCCTGCTGGGCTTTGGCGCGCTGGGCTGCCTATATGGCGGGCGCATCGTCAACCTGCTGGCCTACACGCTGTTGTGCGCGTTGGCGCTGGCCAAAGCGGAGCGTTACCGCCCGGCCTTTGTGGCCATTATGCTGCTGCCGATGTCGCTGTTTATGGGGGCATCACTGAGCTATGATGCAACCCTGTTAGGCTGCTACTACCTGATGCTTGCCCTGCTGACCCGCAAGGAGTGGAACACCCAAACGGCGGGCATTTACACCGCCGCCTGCATCTTTGTCAATATCGCCAAACCGTACCTGAACCTTTTGTGGGTGCTGCCTATCTTTTTGGTGGCAAAGCGGGAATGGCACGCCAAGGGACGCCGCCGGCTGTGGGCGCTGGGCGGCTTTGGCGGTGCTATGGCCGTTACCCTGCTGACGGAATGGTACGGAACGGCGTTCCGCTATAACTATCCCATCATTGAGCGCCAGGGCGGCAGCACGGTAAACGGCGGTGAACAGCTGGCCTTTGTGCTGCGCAACCCCCTGCGGACCATTGCTGCGTTCTGGGGAACCCTGGGAGAGAATGATTTCTTTATTGGGCAGCTCGGCCTGTTCGGCTGGAAGGACCTGCCCATCAGCTTTTTGAACCTGACCGGCCCGCTGGTGCTGCTGCTGGCCGCCCTGCTGGCTGCTGCGCAGCCAAAACGCGCCGATGCGTTCCCCACCCGCCGCCGCGTGGGCGGGGCGGCGCTGCTGGCGCTGGTGTACGCCGCCGGTGCCATGGCAGCCATGTATATCACCTATACCCCGGTGGGCATGGTGCGCATTGTGGGGCTGCAGGCGCGGTATTTCCTCTGCGTTTGGCTGGCCCTGCTGCCTGCGCTGGCTGTGCTGCTGCGCAAAACCATCCGCCCCGCCATCACGGAAGAAAAAGCCGAAGCGGCCATCACCTCGCTGTGCGCCTGCTATGCCGTTTTGGGCGCTGTGCTGCTCTTCCAGCACTACTTTGTGGGGCCGGTGTACGTCATATACGCGTAAGCTGGCTCACGCATATACGAAAGAATAATTAAAAAAGAATAAAGAATAATGTCGGTGTGCCTGCGGCACGATTGGATATGATGTTTTTCGCAAGACTTATATGATAATCTGCAGGTATAGAATCAGCCTTTATATGCTATCTTGCCCCAATTTTCTGAGCCGCCCAACGGGCGGCGGTCCACCAACATTATTCATTATTCTCTATTATTTTTTAATTTCAATCCGGGAGGTGCTGTACCGTGCAGATTGTATTCGGCCTGCTGTTTTTGCTGTTCTTCTCCGCATGCTGTCTGTGCGTGGCGGCATGTACCCGGTTCAATGCCGCCCTGCTGCCGCTGCCCGCCTTGTGCGGGTCGGTCGTGGTGCTGTATCTGCTTTCCCTGCTGGGGCCTTTGCAGTTCGGCCATTTTATCATCATGGCGGTCTGGCTGGCCGGCGGGGTCTACTTTGGGGTGCGCGCCGGGTGGCGGGCTATCCGCCAGGCGCTGTTCAGCCCCGGCTTTTTGCTGTTTGTGGGCGGCAGCTGCTTTTTGTGGGTGCTGTTTGCCGTGCAGCAGCCCATGTTTACCCAGTGGGATGAATTTACCGCCTGGGGCCTTGCCCCCAAAATGGTGGCGGAGCGCGCCGCTCTGTATGTGGCGGACCCCATCAACCTGACGGCAAGCTTTACCTACCCGGCAACCAGCCTGGTTTCCTATCTCTTCCAGCGCGTACCGGGCCAGTTTTATGAATGGCAGTGCCTGGCGGGGCTGGATATCCTGTTCCTGGCCTGCATTGCCCCGGCGGCAGCCCTGCCGCGCAAAAACTGGGCGGGCGCTGTGTTGGTGTTTGCCGCGGGCTTTCTTCTGCCGTTCTTTTTCAGCGTAGTCCCGGCAGGCACCCCGTCCACCATCTATGCCAACGCCATGGCGGATACCCCGCTGGCGCTGCTGTTTGGCGGAACACTCTGCCTGTATGCCGCAGCGGGCGGGCGCAAAACCGGCTTTTTTGCCTGTGCCATGCCCCTTGCCGTGCTGACGATGACCAAGGATATCGGCTTTGCCTATGCCTTGATCGCTGCGTTCCTGATCGGGCTGGACCAGCTGTTCGGTACGCCGCACCCGGATACAAAGCCTGCCCGCATTTTCGGCGTATCGCTGGCAAAATGCAGTATTCTGGCGGCGGTGGTGCTGGCGGTGTTTATCAGCTGGAACCGCTATACCGCCGCCGTGACCCCAACCGAAACCACTGGGGCCAGCGTGGGCAGCGCGGGCCTGAGCTATGGTGCTGTGCTGACCGGCGGCATCAAGCAGCTGCTGGGCATTGGGCGCGAAGAACGCTTTGCCCAGATTATGCAGAGCATGGGCCAGGCATTTTTGTACCGCCGCGTCTGTTTGGTGGGCGCGCCCATCATGGCCGTCAGCTGCATTCTGCTGCTGTTCACGGCGGCCTTTGTGGCAGCGCCTGCCGGTGCCGCACGGCGCCGCACCGTGGTCGGCTTTGTGGGCGGGGCATTCTGCTTTGCCGCGCTGTATCTCTTCCACCTGATTTTGTACTTCTACAATTTTTCCGAGGCCGAAGGCTCCGCCTTGAAGGACTATGAGCGTTATATCGCGCCCTACCTGCAGGGGTGGATGCTGTACGGCTTCTGTGTGCTGGGCTTTGCGATGGAGCAGGGCAGCGGCGCGGCGCAGCGGCTGGGCCGTGCGGCGCTGGGGCTGGCCGCTGCGGCAGTGCTAGGTATTTTTGCCTGGCGCGGTGTGCCCGCAGCCGGGTTCTGGACCAATGCCGACAGCCTGTACACCCTGCGCCGCGATGTAAAGAACCGCGCTGAAGCAATGAACACCGTGCTGGACTGGCCGGACCGCGTGCTGGTCATCAGTCAGGGCGATGATGCCACCCGCTGGTACTACTACAAGTATGAGCTGACCGCCAAGGTGGTCAACGGCTATGGCGGTACCTGGTGGGGCAACGATGATTATTCCAGCCGGTGGGACTCCGACTTTATGAACCTGGTGGAAAGCCTGAACTGGACCTTGTATGACTTTGAGGCGGTCTGCACCGCAGACTCTCTGACCGCCTATATGGAAGAAAAGCAGATCGACTACCTGCTGATCGACCGCGCGGACAACTATCTGGAGCGGGAGTTCAGCAGCCGGTTCGAAGGCGGGCTGAAAGCTAATATGCCCGCAACCCTCTACCGGTTTGAAGGCCGCAGCAAGCCGATCGCCTTTACTCCGGTGGCTGTGGCAGAAAGCGGGGTGGTACAATGAAAGATAAACGCCCAACCAAGCGTTTTGCCGCCCCCGCCCGTGCGGGCCGCCCGCTGCGCCCCCAGCAGCTGCTGATATTGGCATATGCCGCCGCTGTTATTGTGTGGCTGGTGTACGTGCTGGTGGGCAGCGCTGTGATGCTGAACCATAAAGCAGACGGCACTATGGTGACCCGCACCCTGACGGCGGATGACCTGGAATTTGAAAGCTTTGTCAATTATGATGACGATGAATGGCATACCGCGCCGGTGGATGAACCCGGCTGGTATCTTTCCACCGACAACGACCCGCACATCATCTGGCGGGGCGAAGCCTGGCTGGAAACGGTGGAGCTGGACGCCGTGCACTACCTGCCGCCCGGCAGCGTAGCATTGTATTACCTGCGCCCCGGCCAGACCGAGTACAGCGAGACCCAGAAAGTTTTTGCCCGCGTGAGCGGCGAAAACCAGTATACCTTTGACCTGGGCGGCCTTACCGTGACCGGGCTGCGCATTGACCCGGACAGTGTGGGCGGCGTGCCTACCCGGCTGGACGGCGTGGTGCTCAACCCGGTGCAGCCGTGGTACCTGCGTTTTGTGCCAAACGGCGGCCAATGGCTGCTGCTGTTGTTTGCCCCGGCTGTGGGGGCTGCGTTTGCCTGCCTTGCCGTTGATGTTTTCCGCAAAAAGTAAAAAAGAGCCCTGTGGGGCGGTGCGCCCATGGCTTGGGGGCACACCCGCAGGGCTTTTATGTTGTATAAAATGGTGATTCTATGGAGCTGCTTTGCATCTTTGCCGCGCTGGCGGTGCTGTTTTTGTTCTGCGCGTTCCTAACGCTCAAATGTAACCTGCATGCTGCGCTGGCCCCGCTGACCGCGCTGGGCATTGCCGTTGCCTGGCTGACGGCTGTGGGCATGGCAAACCTGCTGCTGCCCGGCACTGTGCTGCTGTGGGCGGTGTTTGCGGGCAGCGGCGTGTGGGCGCTGGTGCCCCACAAAGGCCAGCGCCCGGCCTACCGCCGCCTGGTTACACCGGGGGCGGTGCTGTTCTGGGGCATGGCGCTGGCATTTGCGGTGTACTTTTTCATCCGCCAGCCGCTGGCAACCAAGTATGATGAACTCAGCCTGTGGGCTACCGCCGTAAAGGTGACCAAGGCGGATAACCGCCTGTATGCCCTGGCTACCCTTGGAACCCCCTGGCCCCAGACCCAGAACCCCGGCCTGCCGCTGCTCTCCTACTTCTTCCAGTTTTTTGGCCATTATGCAGACTGGAAGATCTATGTGGCGTATGATGTGCTGGCCGCCGCCGTGTTTGCCGCGGTGCTGGGCGGGCTGAACTTCCGCCAGTACCGCATTGCGGTGCCGCTGGCAGCAATCTGCTGGTTTGCCCCCTGGTTTTTGACGGTGTATAACCATACGATCTATCTGGATACCACTTATATGACCGCCTATGGCGATGTGCCCGCGGGCCTTGCACTGGGCGGCGCTGTGGCGCTGTGGCTGGCGCTGCGCAAAACCGGCGGCCCCAAGTGGGCCGTTCTGCCGGTACTGGCGCTGGCGGCCAACATCAAGGCCAACACCTTTGTGCTGTCCCTGGTGGCGGCGGGGCTGATGGCTGTGGATGCCTGGCTGTTTGCGGAGCGCCCCTTCAAAAAGGGCCTTGCCCGCCGCACCGGCTTTGCCGTCGCCTGCTTTGCCGCGCCCATGCTGATCTATTATTTCTGGAACATCCGCTATGTGGGCATTCTGGTTGCCAAAAGTGCCAGCGAGGGCGGCACCGGTGAAACCAGCGCCCCCTTGTCCGCTGTGGTCATCAACGGCATCAAGATTTTGCTGGGCCAGCCGGTGGAGGGCTTTTACGCCGAGCGCCAGAGCCAGTTCACCCAAGCCATGGCCGATATGGGCCACCAGTTCTGGACTTCGGATGGTCGGCTGAGCATGATCGGCCAGGGCCGCAATGTTGTGGTGCTGATTCTGCTGGTGTTCTTGGTGGCGGCCATCTGCGCCAGAGGCCGCCAGCTCAAGCTGCGCATTGGCTGCATCGGGGTGCTGTCCCTTGCATGCTTTGTGGGGTATAACCTCATGCTGGCGCTCAGCTATGGCTTTATCTTCAAGCCGGATCAGGCCGTGGGGCTGGTGGATTATAACCGCTATATCTATACCTACTATATCGGCTGGTTCTTTATGGCACTGGCCTGCTGGAGCACCGCCCTGCAAACCGCGGATGGCGAACAAAAAGCCCCGGCCCGCTGCTGGCTTGCGCTGGCGGGCCAGGCCGGTGTTCTGCTGATGGCCGCCGCCATGCTGGTGCGGGTGAACGGCATGATCCTGCCGCAGCTTTCGGTGCTGGGCTTCTCGGATGGCGAGTTCACCGACCGAAAGACCGCCCGCGCCGAAGCTGACTGGCTGTGCAGCGATTACCTGAACGAAAACGACCGCGTGTTTTTTGTCAGCCAGGGGGATAACGGCGAACACTGGTTCTCTGCCGTGTTTGATTTTTACCCCGTCCTGGTGGATTACTCCGGCGTGGGGGCCACGCAGGAGGGCGGCGGCGGAACCTTCGGCCTGCCGGAGCTGGAACCGCAGGAGGAGGGCGTGAAGCAGCGCTACTACCACCCCTACACCGCTGAACGCCTGGATGAAACCGTGCGTGCCAACGGCTGTACGGTGCTTTACCTGCAAAAGATCGACGATATCTTTGTGCAGAGCTATCAGAACCTGTTTACCGACCACCTGGCCGCTGCGCAGGCGGGGCAGACCCTGCTCTACCGCGTAACGGACGCCGGGTATGAGCCGGTCACAATGCAGATGAGCAAGGAGGCGGCCCAATGAAACAGACAACATGGAAAAGCCGCCTGAACCGACTGTTTGCCCGTCGCTTTGCCTTGCCGGTGCTGTGCTGGTGCGCGGCGCTGGTGTTCTGGCTGGTGCAGGGGGCCATGGCCTTTGCGGGGGACAGCTTCGCCAAGGCAAAAGGCACCCTGACTGAAACCGCGATCCCCATTGAAAGCTGGCAGCTGGCCGAGCTGACCTGGGGGGAGCCGGGCGAAAGTACGCCCCAGGGGCAGCTGATCACCACCGGCGGCGACCCGCAGATGATCCTGGAAGATGTATCCGGCCGCGTGGTGCGTACCGTGAGCTACAACGTGGAGTTTGACGGCGATTCCCGCGAAATGTGCCTGTATTACACCACAAAAACGGGGGAGCCCTACAGCCAGGACCGCCGTGTTTTCCCCAAAGTGCTGGCAGACGGCACCTATGTGTACACCCTGCCGCGCACCCAGATCGTGGCACTGCGGCTGGATCCCTGCAGCCCCGATGAAAACAAGACCGTGGGCCTGACCTTTACTCCGCAAAGCATTACCTTGAACGCCGCCAGCACCCTGCCCGGCGGGGCGGATTACTTTATCCCCACCTGGTACCAGCTGTTCGGCCTGATCGTGTACCCCGCCCTTGCCGCCGCCGCATTGGATTGGCTGTGGGCTGTGGGCAGACAGCTTGCCAAAAAGAAACAATAACCCGACAATAGCCTGATACAACAAAGCACCGTGCCGCAAGCAGGAGAACCCCCTGCATGGCGGCACGGTGTTTGTTGTTGGTATGGGTGAAATCAGCAAAAGGCATCCCCCAGCCGGGAACGAATGTATTCCAGGAACGCGGCAGATGCTGGGGCATATTGCCATCCGGGTGGTGCTGTCCTGGGCATTGTTCCCGGCCATGGTGGCCACCGGCACCGACTGGATCTTCGCCAACCTGTTCTGGATGGGGGTGATCTGGAGGAAATGAAAAGCGGGCTAAGCAGCCAAAAAGGAATCACAATGTTGAGAATCTTGAATGACACAACAAAAAAGCACCGGACAAAAATTTGTCTGGTGCTTTTTGGTGCGCCCGCGGGAATTCGAATCCCGGACACCCTGATTAAAAGTCAGGTGCTCTACCAACTGAGCTACGGGCACAAATACTCAATTTGCCTGTTACAGCTTAAATATTGTAACAGGTATGGGAGAAAAAGTCAAGCTTTTTACCGCATTTTCAGCCAGAAAATCTGCCGCAGGGCAGCTGGTGCAGGAACCTGAAGCATAAACGCATTGCAAAACAGAATAAACATATTGAAAAACAATAAAAATATATTGCAAAACGATGTAATATATGCTATGATAACAGCATCGGATATACCATAAAACATCAGGGGGAATGACCAATGCGTCAATTATCAGAAAACTTTTTTGGCTGGAACGACCACAAAAGCATTATGCTGACCAAGTTCGCCACCCTGGCGGCGGCCATGGGGTGCGTGGTGATGGTGCTGTGCGGGCCGCGCATCGTCAGCTGGGTTTTGGCGGTGCACGCGCTGCAGCTGGTGCATGGGCCAAAGCTGGGGTATTTTTTGCTGGGGCTGGGCTATTGCAGCGCCGCGCTGGCCCTGTGGATGTTGTATAACCTGTACATGTTTTTGGCGCGCATTGAAAAAGAAGAGGTGTTTACCCCTGCCAACGTGTTGGCCCTGCGGCGCATCAGCTGGTGCTGCATCTGGGCTGCAGCGCTCTGCCTGCCGGTGGGTGCTGTGCTGGGGCTGCCGTTCATCTTTGCCATTGGCGTTGCGGCGGCGTTTATGGCGCTGATCGTGCGGGTCATCAAAAATGCGTTTGCCCAGGCCGTTAAGATGAAAGACGAACTGGACTATACCGTGTAAGGGGGCGCAGAAGATGCCAATTATCGTCAACCTGGATGTGATGATGGCAAAGCGCCACATGGGGGCGGGGGAGCTGGCTGAAACCATCGGCATTACCCCGGCCAACCTTTCCATCCTGAAAAACAACAAAGCAAAAGCGGTGCGGTTTTCCACCCTGGAAGCCCTGTGCAAAGCGCTGGACTGCCAGCCCGCTGACCTGTTGGAATACCGCTCGGACGAAACGTAAAGAAACGACCTTGATATAAGGAGACAACCCAATGAAATTTGATAAAAAAGAGGCTGCAGGCCAGCCCCTTCCATTTTCTGTACCCAAAAATCCGCAGTGGGTCATGCTGGCCGCCCTGCTGCTGAGCTATGCGGCGGGCTATGAATATGTTGACCGCTGCCTGGGTTTTGGGGTGGCGAGCGAGTACTCCGCCTGGCGCGCCGGAGTGCTGGTGTTTGTGGCGCTGTATACCGTAGTGGTGGAGCTCGCCGCCTGGGCGGGGGACCGCAAACCCAGCCGGACCGCCGCGGCCTGGTGGTGCTGCTGGCTGGTGCAAAGCCTGGCCATGGCGGGGTGGAGCCTGCACACGGACGACCTTGGCTTCTGGCAGGTCGTGGCGTGGCACTGCACGGCTATTTATTATGTGCTGGCCCGCAATGATTTACTGGCGGCTGGCCGCACCAGCTGCCTTGTGCTGCTGGATGGCGTGGCGGGCATGTTTGCCATCCCGTTCGGCAACTTTTTGCTGCGTACCCAGCTGCTGTGGCAGGCACTGCACCGCTGGTGGGCCAATCATGCGGGACGCAAAGGCCGCACGCTGGAAACCGCCGTCAGTATAACTGCTGCCCTGCTGCTGGGCGGTGCGGCCTGCGCCACGCTGGCGGGGGCGGATGATAACTTTGCCCGGCTGTGGGGGCATCTTGACAGCTGGCTGGGGCAGCTGTTCGGGCAGGATGCCCTGCTGGCAAATCTGCTGATCTTTGCGCTCTCCCTGCCTGTTGGTGCCTGGTTGTTTGGTCTGGCGGGCGGCAGCGCCCGGCGCAAGGCACCGCCTGTTGCGGCGGAACAGTTTTACAGCAAACTGGCAGCCCTGCCGCGCCTGCCCCAGCTGATGGGAGTGTTAGTCATGGCGGTGCTGTGTGGTGTGTATACGTTGTTTTTTGCCGTGCAGGCGGCGGAATTCGCCGCTGCCCTTGGGGCACCGCTGCCCCTGACCGCGCCGGATGCCGCCGCGTTTGCGGTGAACGGTTTTTGGGAGTTTTGCCGCATTCTGACGCTGGACCTTACTGTGCTGGCGGCACTGCACTTTTTGGGGGCGCAGCCGGTTACCCAAAAGGGCTTATCCCGCGTGTTGGCCGTGGCGCTGTGCGGGTTCGGTGCCGGGTTTGCGATGCTGGCCGCGGCCAAGCTGGCGGTGTATATCAATCTGTACGGCCCAACGGTGCGGCGCATTTGGGCTGCGTGGGTGCTGGGAGCATTGTTACTGGCCAGTGTTCTGGCTGCGGTGCGGTTGTTCTGCGGCATCCCGGCGGCACGCATGGCCTTTGTGGCAGCGGCGTTCAGCTTCAGCCTGCTGTGCTGCCTGCCTCTGGAGCGCTTCTGTGTGGATGCTCAGCTGGCCCGCCCCGATTGCGATTGGCAGCTTTTGCAGCGCTACACCTGGCAGAGCAGCGAGCTGGACGAGTATATCACCCAACAGGCAGGGGAAAACGCGAACTTGTCGGAGTGAAACTCCGCCATCTTGCTATCGCAAGACCGTTCTGTCGCTTGAAAGCCCCACGGGGGCTTTCATTGCTTTACTTCGTTTCGCAAACGCGAACTTGTCGGGGCGCAGCCCCTCCATCTTGCTATCGCAAGACCGTTCTGTCGCTTGAAAGCCCCACTGGGGCTTTCATTGCTTCACTTCGTTTCGCAAACGCGAATTTTGCTTTCGATGACCAGAATGAAAATCGTTACCGTTGCGCCTGTTTTCACAAGCGTTGCGTGACATAAAAAGAATTCTATTTTAATATCAAAGTATCAAAAACAAAGGAGGTTCTTTTTATGTTGAAGGAATTAAAGAAAAACAAAATGAGTGTTATGAGTGTTGTTGCAACTGGAATTTTATTTGGTGTTATGGGGGTATTAATTATTCCTATGATAGCAGTAATTGTAAAAATATCGAATGCATTATCCCAAAAACATCCTAGGATATACAAGTATAGTATGATTGCTTTTATCGGTATGTTATTGGCAATTAGCCTATTTTGCGTTGTTATTAAACATCAGATGAGTTTTCTTGTAATAGTTGCTTGTTTAGCAATAACATTATGCGACACTATTAAAAACAGATAATAAATAGAGTACAACTATGGAAATATCAGATTTGATTAAATCAGCCAGAATTGAAAAGGGCTTAACCCAACAACAACTGGCTGATGTTGTCTTTGTTACGCGACAGACAATTTCGAAATGGGAATTGGGAAAAAGTGTTCCTGACCAAGCCTCTCTTATATTGCTATACCAGTATTTGGACATCAAGGATAATGAGAAAAAACAGTTATCAAAGCTTATTTTTAATAAGCAAAATATTATATTAATTTTGATTGCAATCTTATTTTCTCCTATGGTTATTGGAGTACGTTTTATCTGTTGTAAAATTGATAAGATTGAAAATCGAAAAATTAAAGCGGTAATCAAGGTTATTGGCTTTGTTGTATTCTCATCGTATCTAGTATCTTTAAAAGAAAATGTGGCGTATTTGTTAATTGGTATATTTTCTCTGGTGTATTTGTTATATCAATTCTATTTGAGTGGATTGGAAACTAAATGATTTGTGTCAGCAAGTTTAATGCAAGCGATAATTCATGAAATTCCAGTTTTTGAAACTGAGAAATATGAACTTGTCGGGGCCTTGTTGTATATCTCATTATGGCATATACAGCGAAGCCCCGGAACGGTCAAGACCGTTCCCTACAGCTTATTTTATATTGCGGTGCAAACATACAAATGATCTGTAGGGCGGGATGCCCTCATCCCGCCGCAGAGAAGCCTTGCTGATTGCGTCAAACCTTGCGAATTTGTTCAAATTTTGTTTACAATTTGTCCAAGAATAGCCGGTCGAAACTGCGTGAAATTTATCCGCATCACCAAAAATGAGGTAAGCGCTTTGTACAGTGTTGACAAATGTGTGCCAAAGGGTTTATTGTAATAGCAATTCATCAGCCAAATGCAATGAACAGGAAATGACCTATCCGTATCACCGCTTACAGAAAACCGTCGGTTGTGCAAGACGGCAGCAAGGCGCGGTCTGGCCCTCACCTGCGAGCAGCTTGGGTGAAAGCGGGCAGAACCGCCCGCCGTGTAGTTCAAGCCGGGAACCCTCCGTTAATGGGGTGCGCAGTCCGGCACAGTGCGGTGTGGGGCTGCGGGTGAGCGGTCGGCATTGAGCCGGCAAAGCAAAGTGGTAACGCGGAAGTAAAAGTTGCAATGGTGCAGCGCATGATTGCAGTGTATGCCTTCGTCTTTGCGTTGGTCCAAATGGGCCAACAAAGAAAGACGAAGGCTTTTTTGTTTACCGCATTTGGCTGGATGGAGTGGAAAATTTTTATTATTAACGGAGAGAAGGATTATCATGAACACACTCGTCATCGTGTTGATCGCTGCTGTGGTTCTTGTCTGTGCTTATGCGTTTTATGGGCGCTGGGTGGCAAAAACCTGGGGCATTAACCCGAACGCACAGACCCCCGCTGTTAAGTATAACGACGGTAAGGATTACGTTCCCACCAACGGCTGGACCGTTTTCAGCCATCAGTTTTCTTCCATTGCCGGTGCAGGCCCTGTTACCGGTGCAATCCAGGCTGCAGCCTTCGGCTGGCTGCCGGTTCTGCTGTGGGTGCTCATCGGCGGCGTTTTCTTTGGCGCTATTACTGACTTCGGCGCTTTGTATGCTTCCGTTAAGAACGACGGCAAGTCCATGGGCATGCTGATCGAAAAGTACATCGGCAAGCTGGGCCGCAAGCTGTTCCTGCTGTTCTGCTGGCTGTTCTGCGGCATCGTTATTGCAGCTTTTGCCGATATGGTTGCCGGTACTTTTAATGCTTACACCACGGTTGACGGCGTTACCAGCCTGGCTGATGCAGCTACCACCAACGGCGCAGCCGGCATGGTTTCCATCATGTTCATGCTGTTCGCTGTTGTGTTTGGCCTGATCCAGAAGAAGTTCAACTTCTCCGGCTGGAAAGAGGCTGTTCTGGGCATCGTGTTCATCGTGCTGTCCTTTGCTGTCGGCATGAAATTCCCCTTGATTTTTGACAAGGCTACCTGGAGCTACATCACCTTTATTTACATTTTCTTTGCTGCAGTTCTGCCCATGTGGCTGCTGAAGCAGCCCCGCGACTACATGACCACCTTCATGTTCATCTGCATGATTGCCGGTGCTGTTGTTGGCCTGTTGGTTGCACATCCCACCATGAACCTGCCCGTCTTTACCGGTTTCAATAACGAAAAGCTGGGCACCATGTTCCCCATCCTGTTCGTTACCGTGGCTTGCGGTGCTGTTTCCGGCTTCCACAGTCTGGTTTCCTCCGGTACTTCTTCCAAGACGGTTGAAAGCGAAAAGGATATGCTGAAGGTTGGCTACGGCGCTATGGTGCTGGAAAGCCTGCTGGCTGTTCTGGCCCTGTGCGTTGCCGGTGCAGCCGCTGCTGCCGACGGCACCCCCGCTGCTGGTACCCCGTTCCAGATCTTCAGCCGCGGCGTTGCTGGTTTCTTTGAGATGTTCGGCGTGCCCGTTTATGTTGCTACCGTCTTTATGACCATGTGCGTTTCCGCTCTGGCCCTGACCAGCCTGGATGCTGTTGCCCGTATCGGCCGTATGAGCTTCCAGGAACTGTTCAGCGTGGACGATATGGAGCATGCAGAAGGCTGGCGTAAGTTGTTCTGCAACACCTACTTCTCCACCATCATTACCCTGGCATTCGGCTTCCTGCTGACCCAGGTCGGCTATGCCAACATCTGGCCGCTGTTCGGTTCCGCCAACCAGCTGCTCAGCGCTCTGGTTCTGGTTACCCTGTGTGTTTTCCTGAAAGTTACCGGCCGCAACAACAAGATGCTGTTCCCGCCGCTGATCATCATGCTGTGCGTCACCTTCACTGCTCTGGTTCAGCGCCTGATTGCTATGGTCAAGGCCATCCAGACCGCAGCTTCCACCACCATCCCCGCTGGCGAAACCACCTGGGGTGCTGTGTTCATCGCAAACGGCCTGCAGTTGATCATCGCTATCCTGCTGATCGTTCTGGGCGTCACCATCGTGGTCAACTCTTTCAAGAGCTATGCCAAGAGCGAAAAGAACAGCGAAAAGGCTTCTGCCTGATACGAATTTGCCGGGGCAAAGCCCCACCATCTTGCGCTACGCGCAAGACCATTCAGTCACTCAAACACCCCACTGGGGTGTTTGTTGCTTGCGCAAACGCGAACCTGACAGTTACTACCTTCCATAAATAACAGCCACCCCCGCAGCGTCATGCCATGCTGCGGGGGTGGCTGCTTTTATATTTGTATGTATCTTATAAAGAGTAAAATGGGCAAAGATCGGGTTTTTAACTGGCGGCGGATTTACTCCTTCCAGCCCTTGGCAATATCCACCCAACCGGAAAAGTTTTCGGCGGCATGTTCCAGCTCCGGCACCGCCAGGCGCACCGCGGAAGCGGCAGTGCCTGCGGCGGGGTATACGATATCAAACCGGCGCAGGCTTTCGTCCAGGTAGACCGGCACGCCGGGGCAGACGGCAAAAGGGCATACCCCGCCCATGGGATGACCGACTTTGACAACCAGTTCATCCGGCTTGATCATGCAGGCTTTGCAGTGGAATTTTGCTTTGTATTTGGCGTTATCCACCTTGCCGTCCCCGGCAATCACCACCAGCATGGGCTGCCCGGCCACATCAAAGGCCATCGTTTTGCCAATGCGTGCGGGCTCGCAGCCAAGATCCGCGGCGGCTTCGGCTACGGTGGCGCTGGATTCCTTAAATTCCATCACACGGTCTGCCAGGCCAAAATTGGCCAGGTATTCTTTTACTTTCTCGGTTCCCATTATTTTTCCCCTCTCAAATAAATCAATAAAATAATGCAGATGACTGTGGGAAAGAGCACCCGCCCTACAGAGCATTTTTAATATTTATATCTAATTATAAAGTGCTCTGTAGGGAACGGTCTTGACCGTTCCGAAACCTTGAGGTGGATGGTGTAACAAATTTATGAGAAATTTTGACTTCCCCTGAGGATAACTCCCCGCGCAGGGGCCGATGCTCGCATCGGCCCACAGGCAGAACGTCTCGTAAAAATGGCAAGCGGGCGCACAATGTGCGCCCCTACGGGGTTGGTGGCGGTACCCCGTTTTTATTTTTTCTTCCCCAGCAACTGCGTGCGGATATACCGGAAACATTCGTCCTCGCCTTCATCCCGCAAAATCAACAGGCAGGTTTCCAGCTGTTTGCGGGTTTCGGGGTGCAGGATGTAGTGGTCACGGCTGTGTTCGTAATACTCCCACGCGGCGGCGTCTGTGTAGCTGGCACCCTTGTAATTCTTGCTGGCGGCAATGCGGTCACACACCATTTCCGCCACATAGCGGTTGGGCATGCGCATCCCGGCCATGGCGTGGTCGCCGTTAGGGGCATAGTCAATCCAGTATTCCAGGTGGTGCTTGTTGCGCCCCTTGTGGTGTAGCCATGCGGCAGAGTAGCCTTCCGCCTTGCGCTGGGCGTTGTTGGGGCTGCAGGTGCCCTGCCAATATTTGGCACCGGCCCAGAATTCCACGGGGGACAGTTTGCTCAAATCATGGGTCAACCCCTGCCAGTACAGCCCGCAGCGGAAACACCCCTGCATGACCAGCATTTTGTGGTGATGGATGGTTTTATAATGTTTGATGGGATGCCACATGGCAGATTCCCCCTTTGCTACTCAATCAAAAACGCATTGCTGCCTTTGATTGTAATACAAACGCCGCCGGTGCGCAAGCCCGGCGGCGGGATTCCAATTATTCTTTTACCGCAGTGATGGCGGTTTTAACCAGCCACACCAGCAGCGCACAGCTGACCGGCACCAGTGCAAAATGCCACAGCATGGGCACCAGATGGACATGCACATAGGCGTGTGCTTTGGAAAGCACCATCCAGGATACCGGTGCCGCCAAGCTGAGCACCCACACCAGCGCAGGCCCGGCCAACACGGCCAGCGGCTTTTTGCGCAGGGCCAGCACCGCAAGGCACAGGGCAAAGCCCAGCAGGGTAACGGCGATCAGAGGCTTTAAGGTGATGGTCAAGGAGCCGAATTGCAGCAGGGGTTCATCCACCTCCACAAAATAGCGGGTCAGAACCTGTGCAACGCTGACATCGCTCACCATATCATCCGTCAGGCTGACACGGCTGGTAACAGCCCCGGCCAGGTTCTGCCAGCTGCCTGCGGCACTGCCAAAATAGATGACCCCCTGAATGAACCAGGCACCCAGCGCCGCTGCCACGCCGCCCACAGCAGCAAAGCCGGTGCATATCATGCGGCGCAGCCAGGCGCGGCGGTCTCCGCCGGCCCAACAGTAGACAAGCGGGGCTTCGCACAGGATCAAAAAGGTGGAAATAAACTCAAACCCGCACATGCAGCGCACCATGCAGGCGGCGAACACCAGCAGGTAACACCACCAGGGCGTTTTGCCACGCCGCCGGGTAACGGCACAGAGCAGCAGCCCCGCCAAAGCGGGCAGCAACCAGGTCCACAGGCACCAGTACAGATCTTTCATGCCGCGCTGCGGCCAGGGGGCAAACACCACGGCGCACAGCCACGCCAGCGCGGAAAGCAACCCCCACGCCCGCCATACGGCCAGGCAGACCAGCAGAGTAGCCGCATAGAACAACATACTGTTGATGTTGTACAGTATGATTTCCCGCGCTTCGCCGCGGTCCTCAAAAACAGAGAGCACTTTGTTCAGCACGCCGAACGCCCAGCCCTGCAGCCCGGTCTGGTGGGTGTAAGCCTGAAAATCCTGCGGGGAAACGGGGGTGTTGTCCTGGTACCAGTAGCGGTTTTGTTCATCACTCCAGTCCTGGGTATATACCCCCATAAAGCCGCCGGGGCTGGTCTGGTTCTGCTGCATCTGCAGCATGCGGCCGAACACGAGAGTCTGGGAGCCATTGTCCCAAAAGCCGGTCAGATAGGTGCTGCCGTTGTGCCGCCAAACGGTCAAAACAACCGCCAGCACCACAACCACCACCGCCGTTACAGCCACCTGCACCGCCGCAGGCAAGGATCGAAATTTTTGCTTCAAAATAATAAGTTCCTAACGTATAGAATCAATATCGTCTAAAAAGTTGAAAAAGCAGGAACAAAGAAAGGAAACCAGCGAGTTCTATGAGCCACACGCCCCCAACTCCTAAGGCAACACCGCACAATTCCCGCCTGACGGCTTAAGCACCGCTCCGACGGCTGCGGCACGGCATCTGCGTTGCCAAAATGCTCGATAAGACATCCAGTATTATCTGCGCTTTTGGCCTAGCAGCTGCCGCACCTCGCTCGCCGTATCGGCACTTAGAATTATGCGGTATTGCCCTAACTCCTACCTGCCTACCTGTCCCACTTATCGCACAAGCTGGCGATCTGGCTGGCAAAGCGGGCAAGATCCTTGTTGGCACCGCCGCGGTTGTGCTCAATCACAACCAGCAGCCGCTTGCCCATGTTCAGCAGGCGTTCAAACGCCGGGCTGGTGCGCGGCTTGTCGGCAGGCTGGCTGGCCTTGGCCATCGGCACCATGGTGCCCTGCCGCAGTAGGGCAACGGCCCCGCCGGTCAGCTCATACACGGCACCGTTGTACGGCGCTTCTGCCGGGATGCCCTCCGCCGTCAGGGTGCGGGCAAAGTGATCGGCAACCAAGTCCTCGCCGTGGTTCACAAACACATGTTTGGGTTTGGGATCAAAGTGGCGGATCCAGGTCAACAGGCCGTCCCGGTCCGCATGGCCGGACAAGCCGCTCATCTGGCGGATCTGTGCATTGACCTGCACCGTTTCGCCAAACAGCCGTACTTCATCGGCACCCTCGATCAGTGCGCGCCCCAGCGTGCCGGGGGACTGGAACCCCACAAACAGGATGGTGCATTCCCCGCGCCACAGATTGTGCTTGAGGTGGTGGCGGATGCGCCCGGCATCACACATGCCGGAAGCGGAGATGATGACCTTGGGGGTGGAGTCCAGGTTGATGGCAACAGAATCCTCTTTGGTTTCACTGATCTGCAAACCGGGGAACGCCAGCGGGTTTTCGCCCTTCGTCACCAGGGCTATGGCTTCGGCGTCATAACATTCACTGAAGTTTTCCCGGAAAATGGTGGTGGATTTGCTGGCCAGCGGGCTGTCCACAAACACGGGGAAGTTATCGTGCCCGTGGATGCGGTGCTCCTCTTTGATCTGGCGGATAAAATAGAGCATTTCCTGCGTGCGACCCACGGCGAAACTGGGAATGACCACATTGCCGCCGCGGTCGAACGTTTCCTGCAAAATCTGGGTCAGCTCGGCCACATAGTCCGGCTTGGGGCCGTGGGTGCGGTCACCATAGGTGGATTCCATCACCACAAAATCCGCTTTGGTCAGGTACTGCGGGTTACGGATCAGCGGCTGGTCCAGGTTGCCGATATCGCCGGAGAACACAATGGTCTGGCTTTCACCGTTCTCCGTTACCTGCAAGGTGATGGAAGCGCTGCCCAGCAGGTGGCCTACATCGGTAAAGGTGGCCGTAATGCCGGGGAACACTTCCAGCGGCTTGCCGTAGCTTTGCGGTACAAACTGCTTCATCACGGCCATGGCGTCTTCTACTGTGTAGTCCGGCTCTACCAGCTCATTGCCGCTGCGCTGGGCTTTGCGGTTTTTCCACTCGGCTTCCTGCTCCTGAATGTGGGCGGAATCTTCCAGCATGATTTCGCACAGGTCCATGGTGGCATCTGTGCTGTAAATGGGGCCGCGGAATCCGTTCTTGTACAGATAGGGGATGCGTCCCGAATGGTCAATGTGGGCGTGGGTCAAAAGGATGGCTTCAATCTCACCGGGGGCGCAGGGCAGGTCCGCATTGGGGTAAACGTCTTTGCCCTGCTCCATGCCGCAGTCCACCAAAAAGCGGTGGCCGCCTGCTTCAATCAGGGTGCAGCTGCCGGTCACTTCACGGGCAGCGCCCAAAAAGGTCAGCTTCATAACAGCCTCACTTTCTCCCGGCACCGCGCTGCGGTGCTTCGGGCAGCGTAAACGGGTTTGCAAAGTTATTGGTTACATCATTGATATTCATGCGGATATCCCAAAAGACATCCCCATAATCACGCAGAATCGTATAACTGCCGCCTGCCTGCTCCAGAGCTTCCAGCGTGGCGGTATCGGTCACCACAAGGGCGTCGCCGTCCGTCGGCTCAAAGGCAGTCAGGCTTTCCTCATAGGTGCGGGTCACGGTACCGGTGTCGATCAGGGCACCGATGGCGACGGAGGTCGTCCGCGCCAGCACCAGCCGCTGCCCGGCGGGAACGGCATCACACAGCGCCCCGCGGGTAACATCGCCAAAGTCAAGCTCGGTAATGCCGCCTGCCAGCGCGGTTACGGTCAGGTCGGCGGCATCCTGCGGGCAGTTGGCGCGGTCACCGTCGGCATAGGCCAGGTAAAGTGCAGCGGCATAGTTGGCAAAGCTGATGGTTTTATCCGCACTTTCGTTGGCTTCAAAGGTGAACAGCGTCTGGCTGCGCACATCCTCGTCGCCGTCTGCCAGGCTCTGCAGGCAGGTAAAGGCGGAATCATAGGCAGTCTGCTGGGCGGTGGTGTAGCTGCCGCGGGCGGATTTCAGGTCGGCGGCGCTCATGCTGGCGGGTTCGGCTGTCATGCTGCCATCCGCCGCAAAGGTCAGGTTCAGGCAGCCCACGCTGTCCCAGCCGGACCCGGCGGCAACAACGGCAATGCCGTTTGCCTTTGCGGTGCTGTTGGCTGTGGCGCCGGCATCCAAGACGGCGGTCACGCCAAGGTCTGCCAGGTCGGCATAAATGCCGCTGATGTCGGTATCCGGCCCGGCAATGCAAAGGATGGCGTCAGCCCCCTGGGCCTGCAAAGCGGCAACCTGTTCGGAAGCCGCCAACGCCAGGTCCGCAGCGGTCAGTTCTTTCGTCTGGGCGGAATTGCCGATCGAGGCCAGCGAGAAGAAGCCGATCTTTTTGCCTGCTTCCTCCACAATGGTGTTCATGCCGTTGGAAATGCGGTTGCGGCTCCAGCTGGTGGAACGGGCCAGCAACGCTTCGTTTTCTGTCGTGTACAGGTTGGAAGCAATCGAAGGCCCAGTGGCGGTCATCACATCGCTCAACAGGCGGTCGGTGCCGTATGCCATATCAGAAGCATCAAAGGCCTGCAAATCATACCCGGCTGCGGCAAAGGCGCTGGTCATATCCATGCCGCCGGTCAGGCTGGCGCGGGCGGTGCCCTGCAAACTGCCGCCTGCATCCACCAGAATGGAGTCCTCGCTGCCCGCTTTCAGGGCAGCAATGTCCGCAAGGCCGACCTCTTCGCCCTCGGTCAAGCCCTGCAGATTGCCGGTAACGTAAACGGGAATGGTGAATGCCCCCACCCGCACCGTCACATCGGCGCTCATGCGGCCATCCGCCAGGGTGGCGGTGATGGTGCAGGTGCCGTCCGCCTTGGCTTTTACCTCGCCGTGCTTATTCACGGTGGCAACGTCTTCATTATCGCTGGACCAGAAGATTTTCTGCCCGCCCTCGCTTTCGCTGGGCTCATCGGTCAGCAGGGTGGCGGTGGCTTTCGCCTTGGGCAGCCACAGCTCGTTTTTGTAGGTGTCGTTGGTCAGCGAGGGCAGGATGTCCTTGCTGGTTGCCTTGATGCCGGTGAAGGTCAGCTCTTCCATCACAAAGTCAACATCCACCGTGTCACTCTGCACGCCGTACTTTTCGCCCGGCTCCGTGTAGGTGGCCTGCCAGATGGAATACGGCCCGGTGTAGCCCAACGTGGAATTGAATCGCGCGATCCAGAAATTATCGCGCCAGCGGTCAAAGGCGGGGTTCGTCAGGCGGCCGCGGGTCCAGTTGATGGAGGCGTAAATGCCTTCCTCACCCTTGTAGCCCAGTTCTTTCAGGCGGTCAAAAAATACTTCGGTCAGGTGGGCCATCTCGTCCGGGTACAGGCCGGTGATGGATTTATCCTCCAGGTCATAATAGACCGGGTAACTGAGCTGGTAGGGGGCGGCGGTGTAATCGTCCAGCCCCTCGTGTGGGGGTGCTACAAGGCCCAGCAGGCGGGCAACGTGTTCGGCTTCCGATTTGGCCTGCTCCTCAGTGGTGGCGTAAGAGTACAGATAGGTGCCAAAGGGGATGCCAAGGCGGGTGCATTCGTCCGCGTTGCGGCGCCACTGTTCATCGTCCTGGGCGTAATCGCCGGTGCCGTTCCACTCGCTGCCAAAGCCGCAGCGGATCATGGCAAAATCGATCCCGGCGGCCTGGGCTTTCTCCCAGTCCACTTCACCCTGATACTTGCTCACGTCAATGCCTTTTTTGGTGGCGGCCAGAATCGGCTCTCCGTCACTGTTAAAGTAGTACCCGGCATCGTTCTTGGCCCACGCTCCGGCACTGGTGCCGGGGTCAATGGCCAGGGGGGCTTTCTGCCCGCTGTTGCAGGCTACCAGCCCGATCACTACCAGCGCCACAACGGCAACCAGCACGCACGCGGCCAGTGCAAGACGCAGGTTGGGCTGCTGCTTCTTTTTGGGCTGTGGGCGGCGGCCCTGCGGGGGCTTGGGCTGGGACTGTTTGCGGTAGGTCTGGCGGGGCTGTTGTTCCGGCTTGCGGGGCTGCCCCGACGGCTGTTTGTTTTGTTCCATCGGCGGTTTCCTCTATGATCGCAGCTGCCCGGCGGGCAGCGGAATGTTGGCGTTAAAACTTTTATATTTATAAGAATATGGTAACATTTTGTCAAACAAAATACAATCCGGTAAAGCAGGCAGATTGTGTAATTTTGGACAGGAAATTTTGGGCAATACCGCATAATTCTAAGTGCCGATACGGCGAGCGAGGTGCGGCAGATGCCAAGCCAAAAGCGCAGATAATACTGGATGTCTTATCGAGCATTTTGGCAACGCAGATGCCGTGCCGCAGCTGCCGGAGCGGTGCTTAAGCCGCAAGGCGGGAATTGTGCGGTGTTGCCTTTGGCAGCCGGGCAAAGCAAACTGCCCCCTGCAGTTTTCCACACAGCAGAGGGCAGTTGGTTAAAAATGTTCAGCAGATGCAGGGCAGGCGGTTAAGCTCAGCCGATGGTAATGCTCCAGGCAAAGGTCTTGCTTGCGCCGGGGGCCAGCTCAATGTGGCGGCCGGCTTCGTTCACGCTGTTGGCCCAGCCGTTCCAGGGCTCCATGCAGACGAACGTCTCGGCATCTTGCTGCCACAGTACGCCGTTGGTGAACACGCTTTCATCAAAGGCAACTTTCACCGTGTGGCCGCTGCCGGAATCGGTCAGGCGCATCGGGCTCTTTACGCCGGTCATCAGGCGGATGGAATCTGCGGAGCCTTCCTTGCGGGTCAAGGTGATGGTTTCCGGTGCGGCGGGCTGCTCGCCCTTAGCGTTCTCGGAGCAGGTGGCGGCGTTGATGTCAAAGTGGACGTTCTCCAGCTTGGAAGCTGCGAAATACGGGTGGAAGCCGATGCTGAACGGCAGGGCTTTGTCGCTGGTGTTGTGCACGGTCAGTTCCAACCCGGCCTTGGCACCGGACAGGGTATAGCGCATTTCCAGCAGAAAATCAAAGGGGTAAACAAACTTGGTCAGGCCGTTGGGGGTCAGGGTCAGCACGATCTCATCATCCGCAGCGGTCTTGACCTGCCAGGGCAGCAAATCGGCAAAGCCGTGGACCTCAATGGGATAATCGGAGCCGTTAAAGTGGTGCACACCGCCGTCCGGCTTGCCGCAGCTGGGGAACAGGATGGGCACGCCGCAGCGGGGGCGGTCCGAGGATTCATAGTTCTTATCGCGCAGCCAAAGGTATTCCTCACCGCTTTTGGTGAAGGAGGTTGCCATGCCGCCCTTTTCCGGTGTAACGGTCAAGGCGTACTCCCCATCGGTCAGGGTAAGGGTGGAATATTTGGCATTGTACTTTTCGTAAGTACCGGCAGTCAGCTTGGACATTGTTACAGTCCCCTTTCTTCAGTTACAAAAACGGCCCGACCGCACCGGGATTCTTGGAGCAGCGCACAGCGCCTTGATCCCAGAGCACCCGGAACGCCCGGAGCCGTTCCACTTTGTGCACCGCAGGCAGACACAGCTCCCGGCGGGCACATCTTGATTCTATTATACTCTCAAAATGTTCCTGGCTCTACCCTTTTGGGTAAAAAATGCGGCGGGAGCCAGAGCATCAGTGCAAAAATTACAGCACAACGCCATCCTTGAAGATGGAAATTTCGCGGAAGCCCTTCTTCTCGGCGCAGGTCTGCTTGCCGGAAGCAACGTCCAGCACCAGCTGGTACAGGTCAGCACCGGCTTCATCCAGCGTCTTTTCGCCGTCAGCAACAACACCGGCGTTAAAATCGATCCAGGTGGATTTTTTGGCAGCCAGCTGGCTGTTGGTAGCAATTTTCAGGGTGGGAGCGGGGGCACCGAACGGAGTGCCGCGGCCCGTGCTGAACAAGATCATGTGGGCGCCGGCGGCGGTCAGGGCGGTGGCGGAAACAAGATCGTTGCCGGGGCCGTACAGCATGTTCAGGCCCTTGGTGGTCACAGCATCGCCATAGCCGATAACGTCCATGATGGGGGCGCTGCCGCCCTTCTGCACACAGCCGCAGGATTTATCCTCCAGCGTGGTGATGCCGCCCTGCTTGTTGCCGGGGCTGGGGTTGTCGTACACAACTTCGTTGTGGCTGATGAAGTATTCCTTGAAGCCGTTGATCATATGCACGGCCTTCTCAAACACTTTTTCGTTCTGGCAACGATCCATCAAAAAGCCCTCGGCACCGAACATTTCCGGCACTTCGGTCAGCACGGTGGAACCGCCGCGGGCACACAGCATATCGCTGAAGCGGCCGATGGTGGGGTTGGCGGTAATGCCGGACAAACCGTCCGAACCGCCGCATTTCATGCCGACCACCAGCTCGCTGGAGGGAATCGGCTCGCGCTGGAACTGGGCAGCATAAGCGGCCAGTTCCTTCAGGATCTCACGACCCGCAACCAGCTCATCGTCCACATCCTGGCAGGTCAGGAACTTGATGCGGTCATGGTCGTATTCGCCTAATTCGGTCAGGAACTGCTCATGGGTCAGGTTCTCGCAGCCAAGGGAGAGCACCAGCACGGCACCGGCGTTGGGATGGCGGGCCAGCGCAGCCAGCAGTTTGCGGGTCTGGGCGTGGTCATGGCCGGTCTGGGAGCAGCCGAACGGATGGGTGAAGGTGTACAGCCCGTCAATGCTGTCGGTCACAAGATCCTGATTGTCCCGCACAAGGGCTTTGGCGCAGTCGTTCACGCAGCCAACGGTGGGGATGATCCAAATCTCGTTGCGGGTGGCTGCACGGCCATCCTTGCGGCGGTAGCCCATAAAGGTTTCGGGAGCAACGGGGGCCAGCGGGTGCACATTGGGGTGGTAGCTGTACTCGATCTCGCCGGACAGGTTGGTTTTTACATTGTGGGTGTGCATCCAGGTGCCGGGCACGGCATCAGCGGTGGCATGGCCGATGGGGAACCCGTACTTGATGACGTTTTCGCCCGCGTGGATGGGGGCAATGGCCATCTTGTGGCCCTGGGGGATATCTTCAACAGCGGTCACAGATGCACCGTCCACCGGCACAGCGGTGCCTTTGGCAATGGGATGCAGGGCAACCACAACATTATCCTTGGGGTTGATCTTGATTGCAAGAGGCATACAGAATCTCCTTACTACGATAAAAACAGGTAGGAGTTAGGAAGTAGAAGTTAGGAATTGTTAGCCCTGCTTTTAGAGCAATACCGCATAATTCTAAGTGCCGATACGGCGAGCGAGGTGCGGCAGCTGCTA
>ERZ1034901.605-NODE-605-length-28039-cov-32.931961_pt1 | contig 28039 bp, 18 predicted proteins | sample MGYA00520628_ERZ1034901 | MGnify/ENA primary metagenome ERZ1034901 (study PRJEB33766, sample SAMN09781783) | gut metagenome | biome: gut microbiome | host: Homo sapiens | place: Madagascar | study: EMG produced TPA metagenomics assembly of the PRJNA485056 data... | reverse complement strand
ACGGTCGCTTTCGGGGAAGCCGTGAAAGCGGAGAAAAGTTCGGATATGAGTGCGCAAGGTGCACCAAATATTGAACGTAAAATCGTAAGATTTGACGTTCTTTTTTGTTATGTAACCCCAAAAAATCGGGGCCTGTACGGTCAATACACGGTTTTTGCACGGATGCTTCCGCCTACCTGCAGGACACGGAACTCGGTGGTGCTGTTGCACAGGTTGTAAGCAGAGCGCAGGCTGATGGCCAGCATTCGTGCGATCTCTTCTACCGTGTACACCAGCTTCGTGGCTGCCGGGCTGTCAGTCGGAGACTTGACGGCATTGGTTTGAATGACCACCTCTATTGTAGTGGGGTTCGAGTCCTTTTGCAAGCAGTTTCTCATTGTTCTTTGGTTCGGTAAGAATATCCGGGTATTCACGAAAGCACATTTCCCACCGCCGGACAAAATCCTCCTGCGCTCCCTGAATCTCGCACATCATGGCTTCGCCATCTGCCAAGCGGCGAGGTGAATAGATGCTCTTGACAGCATCCTTGAGATTCTGCTTTTCTTCCTTGTTGAGTCCTTTCTTATGCCCCTGAATGTCTTGCTTGAAGGCCGTTATAAACTCATTGTCCTTTGAAGGCGAAGAATACGAATCCGTGATACTGGAATCCCGTTCGGCTTTACAACGTCTGCATCTGCAAGCAATGCTTTCATCGATACAAAAACACTTTTTGCGTTGCAAAATGCTTGTTGGGAACACCCAAACCCTTGAACTGCGTCCGGTGGATGCAGGCTGTGCGGTTATGTCGTCGAATAGTATTAGCATAAGAAGTACTCGACAGACAAATTAAAATTACCTACTTGCACTTGCATTCTTTTATGGTATAGTAAAACCAGAGGATTCGGAAGTAGCGACATTAATTATAATAAGATAACAGATAATTGGAGAAATAAAGAAGGTCATTCATAAAGCAGTGCGGCTGAAACAAGGGCTATCGTGAGCAAAAAGAGTAAGTATAAATGATGTATTGACATTTTAAGGTTTTTTATAGAATAAAATCAAAACGATATTCTCTGGAGATCCTGCGGGACGGCGCGTTTGCAAATTGCGAAAGCCTGACGATACTGCAGATACCTGCCGAATGCCGCTTGGAAGGTCGTCCAATCCCGGCCTCCTGTAGGGTACTGCGTAGAAAAAAGTCTGGAAAATATGGCTTCTTAGGGCTTTTTGTGCGGAAATGCCGAATTTTATTTTATGATTGACAAAAAAACAGATGTTTTGTAGAATGATATAAACATTGTTTCACAAAATATTTGTACAACAGAGTACAAAACAAACAATTAGAATAAAGGAAGGCCAATCTTATGCGGACGATGCCCTTCACCTTCAGACGGATTTGCGGAGCTCTGATTCTCACACTGACACTGTTTTTCTGTGTCGGTGTTTTTGTGCTGCCTGCAAATGCTGCGCAGGAGAGCACAGGCAAGACTATTTATGTCGTCTATGACGACTCTGGCAGTATGTGCATGAACGGTCTGCCGCGCTGGAGTCAGGCGAAATACGCTATGGAGGTCTTTGCCGCGATGCTGGGCGAAAACGACACCATGTCCATCTATGAGCTCAGCGGTGGAGGAAGCGTCGCGCTGACCATTTCCGGAAAAGACCAGAGCCGTGTGGAAATGGTGCATCAGATGAACTCCACCTTCCGCGGTACCCCCTACGCCCCTGTTGAAAGGGCTGCGCAGGAGCTCAGTGCGGTGCCGGAGGAGCGGGAACGCTGGTTCGTTGTGCTGACGGACGGCACCTTTGACGGGCTGCGGGAGCGCTCTGCCGAGTGGCTGGAGGGGCAGATGGATACCCTGAACCAGCAGGGCATCAAGACGGTTTTTCTGGGCATTGGCGAAAAGGCTCCGGTGCTTTCCAGCAATGCCGAACAGGGACGCTACGCAGAAAAGGCCGTCAGCGGTGCGGATGTCATTCAAAAGGTAACGGATATTGCCAACCAGATCTTTGAGCATCAGGTCATGGGCGGCAGCTACCTCAATAAGCAGGGCAACGAATACCAGCTTACCTGTGATGTCCCCATCTCGGAGATCGTGGTCTTTGCACAGGGTGAGGATGCTGCGGTCGGCAGCACCATGACCTACAACGAGCAGACCGTCCGGGCCAGCGAAAGCTATCAGGTGAAATACAGCGACCTTCTGCCGGAAAACTACCCGGATGCGGTGGTGGATGCCAGTCTTGTAGGCAACGTGACCATTTTCAAAGCGCCTCAGAGTGCGCCCTTTGAGAGCGGGAGCTTTACCATTCAGGCACAGGGAAGCCAGGAGGTGCAGATCTACTACCGCCCCAGCGTCACGGTGACCTGTGATATGCTTTATAACGGGATGCCCATCAACCCGGAGGATAAGCTTTATGCCGGAGAATATGAGATTCGGCTCGATTTCGTGGATCCCGCGACCGGCGATGTGCTGAACTCGAACCTGCTGAAGGATGCAAGGTTCAGCTTAAAAGTGTGGAACAACGGGGAATATCAGGAGGTCACCAATAAGAACGGCAAGGTCTATCTGAACGAGGGCGATATCACCCTGCAGGCCATTGCGGCGCTCCCGGGCAATATCACCCTGCGGAATGAACGGGAATATGTGGTCCTGCCGGAGCCCGTGACGCTTGGCATTTCTTCGGACGCCGATGCAAAAAGCTACACGACCATAGGACTGGGCGAAAAGGCCACTCCCGTCATCCTGACGGTAACGAATGCGGCTACCGGAGAACCCCTGACGGAAGAACAGTGGAACAATGCCACAGTGAGCATCGCCAAGGCATCGGGCGTGGAGTGGCTCATCACGAAGGGGCAGCAGGTCAGCACCTGGGAGGCGCGCCCCGCCAAGACCGAGGGTCTGCTCAAAAAGGTAAAGACCGGCACCACGAGCTTTGAGGTCTCTGCGGAGTATCAGGTCGGGCGCGCATGCGGCTACGGCGGCAGTAAGATGGAGGTTACCATCAGCGAATATGCGGGCAGTGATCTCCGTATCGAGCTGACCCCGCCGGGGCAGGACTATGACATCGCCAGCCTGAAGAATGCGCCGGGCATCAGTGCCCGTATCACCTATCAGGACCCTTATACCGGAGAATACCTTCCGCTGACCGAGGAGCAGTGGAACAGCCTGAAGCTTTCCGCCTCCAGTGATCACCGCATCGGCTGGAAGGTCGAAAAAGGGCAGGAACCCGGCACATGGACCCTCTACCCCACCTGGTACCTTGGCATTCGGGTGCTGACAGGCAAGCTGTTCACCGATCAGATCACAGTCACCCTTTCTGTGGCGGCTTCCGGCCATGCGGAGAACCTGAAATTCAAGGGTGCTGCCCAGCAGGAACTGACCTTCCTCTGCCTGCCGTGGTCCAAGGTCTGGCCGGATCTGCTTATTGCGGCACTCGTTCTTGCCTTTGCCGTCTGGCTCATCCTCGGCTATATCCGCAAGCCCCGCATCATTCCCCGCAAAATGAATCCCCGGTGCGTGTACAACACGACGGTCTCGCCCCGGCGCACCATCCGGAAGAAATTCCTGCGCAGTCTGCTGCCCTATTTGCCGGACCGCGCAGTCGTGTACAGCAATGCCACTACTTATGCCTGCGACTTCCCCAGCCTGAAGATCCAGGCGGTGGATAACTACTCCTTCAAAATTCTGAACAACAGCATGGATTGGGACCACACCATGATCAGCAATGTCATGCTGCCCAATGCGGAGACCCTACATAAGCGCACCTACTATTACAACAACTTCAAAATCGCCAGCATCGACCACAGGACCCAGCTGACCCGCGGATATTTTACCTTTAACTATCCCAAAAAGAAAAAGCGCAGGATCGTCAAAACAACCAAGTACAGAAGATAACTGAGGAGGAACCATCATGAGTGAAACCAAGGATGTAAAGGCAGTTTCCACTGCGCCTACCCTGATCGTTGGTCTGGGCGGCACCGGCTCGAAGATCGTCCAGAAGGTATACAAGCAGGCTACCCCGAGGCAGCGGCAGAACATCGGGTTCGTGGTCTTTGATACCGATGTCAACGAGCTGCGTGAGATCGAGGCGCGCACGCCGCAGATCCACACCGTCCAGACCTCTACCCGCCTGACTGTGGGCGAGTATCTGGACGTGGATCGCTACTCCCGCGATACATGGTTCCCCGTGAATAAGGTGCTGAACGGCAAGGCTCTGACCGAAGGCGCCGGTCAGGTGCGCGCAGTCTCCCGCCTGGCGCTGAACACTGCCATCCAGCAGGGCAAAATGGCTCCGCTGGACGAGGCCATTGAGCAGCTGTACAAGCTGAAGGGTCAGCGGCTCACGCAGGCCCCCCGCGTGATCCTGGTAGGCAGTCTCTGCGGCGGCACCGGCTCCGGCCTCATCCTGCCTGTTTCCATGTACATCCGCAACTTCATGACCACCCGTTTGCAGCAGGGCTCTGCCATCATCCGCGGCTTCTTTTTGCTGCCGGAGGTCTTTTACGGTGTCGTAAAGACCCAGAGCGAGCAGAACAATCTGCGCTCCAACGCCTATGCTGCCGTCCGCGAGATCGATGCCTTTATGCGCAAGGATGACGGCTCTCTGCCCGAGCAGTACGATCTCCACTTCATTGCGCCCCGCGCGGGCTCCAGCGAGCTGGATGAGTACACCGGCAAGCCCATGGATTTCTGCTTCCTGTTCGATGCCCAGAACCTGAACGGTATGCAGTTGAACAGCTTTGCAGAGTATCAGGAGCACGCCGCCAACTGCATCTACGGCATGGCCATTGCGCCCACCAGTAAGCGCAGCAATTCCTCCGAGGATAATGTCATCCGCGAGATCGTCTACAATGGCGGCCGCAACCGCTTTGCGGGTTCTGGCTCTTCCCTGCTGATCTACCCCTACGATGATGTGAAGAAATACCTGACCCTGCGCTGGGCAAAGGAGAGCATTACCGACGAGTGGCTGGAGGTGGACAACCAGTACCACGAAGAGCAGGAGACCAACCGCAGCAAGCGCCACGAGGGCGTTGCCGTGGCTGAACTCAAGCGCTATATCCACTACGTCAAGGCCATTGACCGTGAGGCCGCCGAGCGCAAGCCCTTTGGCTCCAGCATCCGCAACCTCTGTATCTCTTACGAGCCGGACGGCTTTGTGGAGCGCGGCACCGCGTGGGATCAGTATCTGGCGTCCCTGAACCGCTATCTGGACGACCAGATCACCGTGCAGAAGCGGCAGATCGGCTCGCTGCTGGATTCCATCAATGCGCAGCTGGGCAGCCTGGGCGACAAGGGCAATAAGGAGGGAGACGACGGCTCGCTCAGTGAGCAGTTCCTGCAGCTGTACAAGACCCTGCTGGGCTACAAGAATGCCACCATCAACAGCACGGCCGGCATGAGCCAGAACCTGATCTTCCATCTGTTCAAGGATAAAAAGGACCGCACCCATACTGAGGACAAATTCCGTCTGGAATACTGGATGCACAAGAACGGCGACAAGGACAAGTTCATCCACCCCAATGCCATCCGCTATCTCCTGTGCAATCTGCTGGGCGCGCTGCAAAGCCGGGAGTATGTATATAAGCAGCAGGTCAGCGAGATCGAAAGCTACTGGGCTACCTTTGAGGAAGAGACCTTCGATATGCCCCAGACCGAGAACCATGTCGAGACCCCGGATGAGTTCTTCCAGCTCAATCACATGAAGGAGACCACTCGCTGGGAGGCCATCATTCACAGCACGCAGATCAAACAGGCCAAGGGCAAGCTGCGGGATGCCTTCGGCACGTTCAATACGGAGACCGACCGCTACTGGAATTCCTTCCTCTATGCAGATATTTACCGCGCTGCGATCCAGTATGTGGAGGGGCTGTGCGCTGCGTTCGATTCTTTCTACGATGCACTGGCCGGTAGCATTGCCACCATCGACCGCGACATGGAGCAGCTGGAACGCAAGTATATCACGCGCGAGGGTCAGGCACGCCGTTATGTCTGCGCCGATGCCGAATGTCTGAACGGCCTTGCCAAGGAGGTGCGGAATACCGGTACTGCGCTGGATCTGCCGGATGCCCTGAATGCGGCGATCTTTAACCGGATGAAGTCCTATGCGCTGAGCGAAAAGAAGCCCGATGGCGAGCGCTATTTCATCGATACCTTCAAGGATACCGTCATGGGCAATCTGGAGGCGCAGATCCTGGATCAGCACGAGTCCAAGGTGAATATGGACATCCTGAAGGCTTTGCAGACCGAGGCGATGTTCAAGACCCATGGCGAGGTGTCCGAGGTGGAAAGCGACGAGGCCCGCCGCTACGCAAGGGACGTGATCGAGTCTACCGAGATCCTGGCGCAGCCCTTTATCGAATCCCCCGTGGGCAAGGAGCCCCGCGTGATCTCTGCCTGCGCTTACAGCCCGGAGCTGGAGGCTGTCGATGCGCCCATGCGCCGCGAGTTCGTGGCACGCTACCTGAAGGACGGCGGCGGCGTGGAGGATGCCACCATTGAACGGAACATGATCCTGTTTTACAAGGCCGTCTATGACCTGCGCGCCAACGATCTGAGCAAGTTTGCACCTCCCAAAAAGGCCGACACCTATGAGCGGCAGGGCGGCGAATACTATAAGGCCTACTATGAACTGGTCCAGAATATCCACCCGGAGACCAATAAGAGCAAGGTCATCACGCCCCATATTGACCGCTGGTGGCATATCATCACCATGCTGCCCGATCTGGACGAAGGAAGCCAGGAACGTCAGGAAAAGGCGATCTACTGCGCTTTCTTCTGGGGCGTTCTGGCACACTATGTCCATCAGATCACCGGCGCGGCCGGGCAGCGGCTCTACGCGGTGGATACCGCAACCATGGGCGTACAGGATGATGCGCTGCGGGATCCCCTCATCGTTTCCAATGGCACGACCTGCGACCATCTGTATGAGGTACAGGATGCCTTTACCATCTACCCCTATCTGGTGAACATCGTCACAAGGAAGATCCGGGAACGGATCGATTCGGATCTGTACGACAAGAAGAATGTGGCAGACAGCATTCTGCTGCAGCTGCTGAGCCGCTTTGAGATCGAGGAGTATCCGCTGGAAGCTACTGCCCAAAATCCCGGTCGTGTGCGCAGCGTCTTTGACCTGCCGATGCTCATCAAGCGCAGCACCCCCACCGAGCTCTACCACGACAGCATGGCTATTGAGATGTTCAATACCATCCTGGGCGAGTTGGAAGATTATATGCGCCATTTCTGCCACGAAAAGGAATTTGCCGAGGAATACGGTGCGCTGCTCAAGCAGCAGTACGACCTGTTCGTGGAAAATGCAATGGCAGAGAACAAGCCGGGTCGTCTTGCCATCGACAGTCTCTTCCCGTATCTGTGCAAGGTGATCGCCAACACGCTGAACGATCTGGGGCTGACCGAGCTGGCAGAACAGGCGCGGCAGCAGATGAATACCGCCATTGGCAAATAACAGGCTCCCGGCGGAAAAGTAGGTGAAACGGTGTATACAGTTTTTATTCTGGCTGCGCATACCATGGAGGAATTTCAGACGTATTACCCGCTGTTCGAGAAGGCCGCCGCGGCGGGCGAGATCGGCATCTGCCAATGGATGCAGGAGGGCACAACGCTGGAGACGGCAGTGCCCGATTTGAAGGATCTGATCGCCGGAAAGCGGCAGTGGCGGGCGGTGATCGTCAGTACCCGGCTTCCGGAGCGCAGCGAGGCGCATCCGGCAGACGAGATCAACCCCTTTGATTTTCTGGAGAATGCCGGGCGGACCGGCTTTGACGTGGAAAACGGACAGGTTGTGGAAAGCCCCATTCCCCTGATCCGGCTGACGCATCTTCTGGCTGGCATCCCTGCGCCGGAGCCGCAGTTCATCCCGCAGGTCATCAACGAGGCGGGCAAGCCGCCCCGGGTGGAGTACAAGCTGGACAATGGCGAGACCATTCAGGAAATGCATCAGGCATTCCTGCGTTGGAGCGACGAAAACATGATGCAGGGCATCTCGCCCACCGAGTTGGTCCTGGTGCAGGTGCGGCGCAGCATCTCCATGAGTGCGACCTACAGCAAGATCCGCAGCTCCTGGCAGAATTTTCAGGAGATCCAGAGCTCCCGGTTCTGGAAGCGGAACCTTTACCCCAGCATCACCCGCTTTCTGGTCTATGATGTAGACCCGCGCGGTGCGGCGCAGCGCACCCATGACCTGTTCCAGCTTTGGGCTGCGCTGCTGGTACTGGTGCAGAACCCCATCGACAGCGATATCCTGCAGGCACACCGCCTGTACAAGCTTCGGATTGAGCTGGATCAGGATCGGCTTCAGCAGACCTGTCAGGCTGCCGTGCGGCGGCTGAACAGCGCCTACTATCCGCTGGAAAAGTCCCAGCGGAGGGGCGTACAGGAGCAGGCACCGGATGTTTCCGGGCAGATGCCGGAATTCGGCACCCGCATCCCGGTCTCCTTCCAACAGCCGGACACGGTGGGAGAGGGCTTCCGGCGCTCCATGTTCGGGCTGCTGGGCGGCACCTTCTCCGGTGATCACGATGCATGGAAGGGCTTTACCAGCGAGACCCGCAGCAACCTTGAGCAGCTGATTCGTGCAGTGGACCGGACGCTGGATCACGCCGCGTACCGCGTGCGGGAGCGGATGTTCTACCCGGAGGAAAAGGTCGTGCAGCTTACGCCCTATCAGCTGGAGGATATGCGCTCCGCCATGGATGAGGTATATCACCGGGTACTGGACGACCAGAACCGGCTGCACGGCACCGAGAAAGAGGACGAGGACGCCCTGCAGCAGGCCGATGCTGCCGTGACGGAGGAGCTGAAGCGCCGGGTCAGCCCGAGCCAGATCACGGTGCTGGGCATTACGGTAGCAGTATGCTGTCTGGCCTGCGTGCTGCCGGGCATCGCCGCAGGCGGTGCTGTCCGGACGGCGCTGCTGGCTGCGCTGTTCTGCGCAGCGGTGTGCGGTGCGGTGCTTTTGCTCCGGCTGGCCGGACAGAAGCAGCGGCTGGTGGAGCTCTGCCGGCGCTATGAAAGCGCTGCTCAGAACCGGGTGGGAGATCTTTCCCGAAAGGCCGATGCCTACTCGGAGTTCCTGAGCGATATCGCCTCCCACCTCCGGGGGTGCAGCTATCTGGATCAGATGCAGGAAAAGCTGGTACGCAGGGATGAGACCTACTACTTCAAAAAGAAGCATCTGTACCAGATTGAAGGCTTTAAAAAGAAGATCTACAGCTGGTGCTGCTCCCAGCATTTGCAGCTGGATATGCAGGCGGTCGATACCGACCTGCTGTTCGACAACGAAGTGAACGGGGTGGATTTTGACAAGCTCTATACGCTGGAGGACGGCAAGGAGTATTCCGTGCCCCTGTGCGACGGCGGCGAGTATATCACCTCGCCCTACGGTTTTGTAAAGCGGCTGTGGATCGATCGTGAGGAAGTTTATGACGACGGAAATGATTGTTGAATTTGCGGCGGTCGCCGGAGTGGTGCTGATCCTTTCCCTGCTCCTGTCCGCAGTAAATCTCAAGCGGAAGCACCGGGAGCGGCAGGTACCGCTGCTGCTCCTGACACCGCTGCTGGTGCTCGCTGCGGTGCTGCTGGTCTGCCGGTATTACGACTGGACCGAGGCCGCCGTGCTGGACTATATGACGCAGGCAGAGCTGGAGGATTACGCAGCCTACGGCGGAAGCGTGACCCTGTTGCTGCTGAACGTTGTCATCGGTCTGGGCTGCTTTGCCCTGCGGCTGCTTTTGCTGCCGATCTCCGGCTTTATCAGCACCCGCAAAAACGCCCGGAACACGCTGGCGCAGCGGTGGTACGAATACGACCCCGGCGAGGGACGCTGGTTTCTGCGCCGGGACTGCGTGAATCTGCGGCAGCTGTGCAGCGCGCTCTACCACGCATGGACCTGCCTTACCATTCTGCTGCTGTCGGTGATGTGCATAGCGGGGGAGGATTCGGCCTATTTTCTGCGGGTATTCCCCTGTGCGGTGCTGGTGGTGCTGGCAGAGTTGGCCAATGTTCTGGACGGCGAGCTGCCCACGAAGGAAGTCAACGATTTCAACGGCACCGGCATCCAGTCTGCCCACGAGGGCAGCTTTGCCAAGCTGCGCAGCGTCTATGAGATGCTGCTGCCCACGCCCCTGCTTATTTCGCATACCGGTACGGAATACACCGGCCACGGCGGAGCTACGGCGCTGATCCGGGATCTGCAGGAAAGCGATGACCCTGCGAATCGGATCCTCGGCGACTATTTTGACGGACTGCCGGAGAAAAACGGCTTCTACGATGTGGATATGATCGCCGCCGCCTCGGACGTGATGCATCATTCCAGTGTGATGGTGTTCAAGCCCTTTTACCGGGATCAGAGCGATTATATCCTGATGCCCATGGTGGATCGTTTGCTGCACCGGAAGAAGTGCCTTATCATCGTGGGGCGCACGACCATGGAGGAGGATGTTGCCAGCTGGGCAGAGGAGATCCTGTACCGTTACAGCGCCACCCACGGCCTGTGGCAGGTGGCAAAGCTGAACCGGGACCCACCGCAATGTGATGTGGGCATCCTTTCCTTTACAAATCTGTATGACATCCGGATGCTGACGAGCAACCGGGATTTTCTGGCACAGACCGGCTTTGTGCTGTTGCTGGAGCCCTCGCGGATGCTGGCAACCTCGCAAGTGGGGCTAGGGCTTGTAGCCGAGCTGCTGGCCGCAAAGGAAAAGCCTACCTACTATGTCTGCGACCATGAGATCGACGGCCTTGTGGATACGCTGTCCCATGTGCTCTACACCGAGTTCACCCATGTGGTGGCAGCGGCCTCCCGTTCCATCTATACTGCCATGGGCTGGTCTGCGGCGGGAGATTTCAAGCATCAGCAGCTGTTCGGCAAGCAGACCCGTTATCTGGGCGGCGGCATCGAGCTGGCCGCCATCGCCCTGAAAAATCAGGTCCCCCGCGTGAACTGGTACGGCGAGGACAAAGCGCCCATCAAGGATATCAGCTGGATCGCCGGTCAGTACTACCCCCAGATCTGCAAATTTGCCAACCTGCCCAATCAGCAGAAGGCTTTGTATGAGCACATCGGCTTTTGCAGCAACCTGTGGGGCGCACAGTCCCAGAACGCGGAATTTATCATTGCAGAGGACGAGTTCAATAACCTCTTTGCCACCCTGCGCACCTATATCGCGCAGGGGCGGGAGCAGTCCTTCGTCAATGTACTGTCTGAAAATTATCTGCTGCGAGATTACATGCGGTATAACCGCCAGCTCTTCCTCAGCGATGCACGGGCGGTGCCGAACCTTGCCCCCGGCTACGCCAAAACGCAGCGCAATACGGTCCTGCGCCTGATCCTGATGATGGCAGCTTCTCCCGTTCCGGAAAACCGGCTGCAGCACGAGCTGGATCTGATGGGCAGCGATGCCGATGACCTGTACAAGGAACTTTGCCGCCTTATCCGGGAGTACACCTTTGTGGAGGGCTCCATTGTGGTGGTGACAAAGCAACAGGAACTGGACGAGGATCTTGTGCCCGCCGACATCAATTATTATTCTATCCGTCCGGGCGACTTTGACCTCTGGTTTGCGGACAGCCTGAAGAACGCTTTCTATGTGGTGGAGGACGAAAAGTTTGGCCGGGAGTATATCGATGCCCGTCTGTTCGGCCAGATCGCACAGATGGCTCTGCCCGGGCAGTATCTGACGCAGGGCGGCAAGTACTACCGAGTCCGGGCGCTGAACCCCAAGGTGGGCTGTGTGCTGAACCGCGCGGCAGACGCCTATACGCAGCGCCGCTATTACCGGCAGCTTCGCACCTATCATCTGGAAGAGGCCGGAGAACTGCTTGCTTCCCGCCGCATCATGGATCTGGAGCTTACCCGGGAGCGCCGCAGCTTCTCGGTGGAGACCACCGGCTATCTGGAAATGCCGGATAATAACGATCTGCGTCAGGCGCGAGTCGTGGATCTTTCCGCCGATCCGGAGATCGGCATCACCCGGCGGGCTTACCACAATAAGGAGAGCCTCAGTCTGGAATTCCCGGAGCTTACCCCGGAGATGCGCAGCACCCTCTGTATCCTGCTCAGTGAGCTGTTCCATACCCTGTTCCCGGATGCATGGCCCTATCTGGCTGTGGTCTGTGACCATGCCGCCGATGAAAACAGTATGCTGGACAAGGCTTATTATCATCTGGACGGCAGCATGGATCCGCAAAGGATCTACATTCTGGAGGACAGCGACCTTGATCTGGGTCTGCTGGATGCGGTGGAAAACAACCTGCTCCGGATGCTGGAGATCCTGCAGGATTATCTGGACTGGCACCTGGAAAAAATGCGGGAGCATTCGCATTCCGACCCGGTCCTGAAGGATGTCACGCTGCCGGAGATCCCCGAAGAAGAAAAAAAGAAACAGCACGCATTCTCGCGCATCCTGAACCGATTGGGCGAGCTTTTGAACAATCTGCGCCGGAAAAAAGAAGAGTCCGAGACACCTGCGGAGCCGGAAAAGCAGCCTGAGGAGCCGCAACCGGAAGCAGACGCTCCTGCCGCACCGGAGGCCGCAAGCGCTCCCGAAGCGGAGCCGGCTCCCTCCCGGCGGGAAAAACCGCTGCTGGAAAAGGATCCCTCGGCTTACCTCGAGATCGACGAAAGCTTTGACATCAACCGGGAGCAGCCCCTCGCCGAATCTTCGGAAGAGGCTTCCACGGAAGAGGAGCAGCCGCTGTCCCCTGCCGTAAGGGAAATTCTGGTGCCGGAAGAGGAAAAGCTGGCTGTCCACACCGACGGCGATGATCTGGAGCCGGAGCCTGCAGTGGGCGATGATCTGGATCTGGTGATGCCCATTGAGCCCAGTCGTTACCAGAAGGAATGTTACCTGAAGTTTGGCTTTGAGGAGATAGATCGAAGCCTGAAATTGCGTGAGGTGCGGGATTATCTGCGGCTGCGCGGCTGGTATAACGGCGAGCTGACCCGGGCCCGCAAGCGGGACACCATCGACCCTGGTATGGCGCTTTCTGCCACCGAGAACCACTGCGATTTCTGCGGCAGACCTCTGAGCGGCATCCACTTTGAGCGCCTTGCGGATGGCCGCATCCGCTGCAACGACTGCTCTGCCACCGTGATCCGGGATCTGAGTGAGTTCGAGGAGCTGTTCTGGAAAACGCAGACCATGATGGAGAGTTGCTACAACATCCAGTACACTGCCCCCATTGCTGTAAGCATGACCGATGCCCACAGCCTTGCGCAGATGCAGGGCCGGGTGTTCCAGCCCACTACCGAGGTGGCTGGCCGCGTTCTGGGCTTTGCCCGGATGGCGCACGGAAAATATTCTCTGGTGGTGGAGAACGGAAGCCCCCGTATGGCGACCATCAACACGGTCGCCCACGAGCTGACCCACATCTGGCAGTACCAGAACTGGAAGCAAAGCGATATCGCCGAGCGGTACGGCAAAAAGTATGTGGAGCTGATCTATGAGGGCATGGCAATGTGGTCGGAGATTCAGCTGCTGTATATTCTGGGCGAGACCAGTGAGGCGCAGGAGCAGGAACGTCAGGCCGAGCAGCGCTGTGATGTCTACGGCATCGGCTTCAACCTGTACCGGGAGCGTTACGGCATCCTGCGCGATGGCACTTCGCCGCAGCTGACGCCGTTCCACACCTACCCGCCCCTGTAATTACTGAAGACTGATTTTGGAAGGATGTGAAAGCATGACATCCATTGAGACGCTCTATACGGCTCTTCTGGAACAGCTGCAAAGCATTGACCTTGCCATCCGTCAGGCTGAGCAGGAGTTTCAGACTGCCATGGAGTTCGATGCACAGACGATCCGGGCACGGATCGAAAATCTGGAAGCTCAGCTGGCAGATATTGAAAAATACAGTCGTGTGATCGAACGGTACCGGGTGATCGCCGAAAAAAATCTGACCAGCAAAAACCTGCTTACGATCACGCCCCGGGAGCTGAACTTTGTCCGCCTGAAGGAATGGGCGTCCATGATCGACCCGGAGTATGTGGACGACCCCTACGCTCAGCGCGTTTATGTGCAGTGCCGCTGCAACGAGCTGCTGCTGCAGAACAAGCGGGAGGAATTCACCCATACGCTGGAGCAGCTGCAGCAGATCACCGGCCCGGACGAAACTGCGCAGCGGGCGCTTCTGGAACGAAAAAAAGCTGCGCAGCGGGAGCGCTGTCGCAAATTGCTGGAATCGGAGGCCTTTGCGCAGTTTGCGCAGGCGGTCGGGCAGGCGCACAAGGCCGATGCCGAGCCTTGGCTGAAGCTGGAAACGGAAGCCGCTGCCCGCACCACCCTGAGCATTGGTGCCTACGGTGAGCCGCTGCCCCTGCCCGAAGAGCTCCGCTCTGCGGCAAAGGATGCACTGGGGCGCTTCTATGATGTAAAGACCAGTTCGGTCTGGCTGCCCGTAGAGTTGAGTCTGGAGCAGGAAAACCTGCTGCGGATCAATTGCTCTGCCGGACGGGACAAAAAGCTGTACGGCGGGCTGCGCCAGCTGATCTGCAGCTATCTGCGCAGTATGCCGCTGGGGCAGTGCAAGGTGCAGCTGCTGGATGTGGTGCACTACAACAGTGCCGTTTTGGGCCCGCTACAGGTTCTGGAGGGCACCGGCGTTATGGCCACCGTTCCCAGAGACAGTGAACAGCTTACCGATGCCCTGCGCCAGATGATCTCCTCACTCTCGGATCTGGACGAAACGCTGGGCACCGCAGAATCGGTGATCGAATACAACCGGACAACAGAAAAAGAGACAGAGCGGCTTGCAAGACAGCTTGTGATCCTGATGGGCAGTTTTTCCGAGCTGCCCGGCGAGAGTCGCCGCCTTCTACAGCGGATCATGGCAAACTACGACCGCTACGGCATTACCCTGATCCTGATCGATCCGCAGTATCGCCCCTCTTCCATGGAAAAGGAGAGCGAGGAGGACTTCGTCAACCAGTATCAGATCGTCATGAGCCGCCAGCGCCAGACCCTGCGCTGCAACGGCGGCGCCGCGCAGGTGTTCCAATGGTATGAACTGCAGCAGGCTCTGCCCGGGGAGCTGGTGGAGCAGATCCGGGCCTTTTCCAAAAAGAACGAGGCGCTGGGCACCGAGTACATCCGCCGCATCGATATGGAGAACATCCCGCCTTACCGGCGTGGTTATCAGGTGATGGAACTGCCCTTTGCGGTGGACCCCAAGGATGACACGGTGCACACCATGTCCTTCGAGAACGAGATGTTCGCTTCCTATATCGTGGGCGCTTCCCGTTCGGGCAAATCCACGTTGCTGCATACGCTGATCACCGGCATCATCCGCAATTATCACCCCGATGATGTGGAGCTCTGGCTGGCAGATTTCAAAATGGCGGAGTTCAAGCAGTATATCGAGCCGCTGCCGCCCCATGTGAAGTACATCCTGCTGGACGAATCTCCGGAGCTTGTCTACGATCTGGTAGATAAGCTGACAGCCATTATGATCGAGCGGCAGACCTTCTTCTCGACCCACCCGTACAGCAAGGTGTCCGAGGTTCCCCCGGAGGTCTGCCACATGCCTATCATCTTTGTGATACTGGACGAATTTTCCATCATGTCCCAGTCCATCGCAGAGGAAGAGGGCTACCGCCTGAAGCTGCAAAACCTGCTGGCAAAGGGCGCGGCACTGGGCATTAAGTTCATCTTCTCCAGCCAGACCTTTACCAGCGGTGTGGCGGGGCTGACCCCCACCGCAAAGGCTCAGATTCAATCCCGCGTCGCCATGAAGGGCTCTCGCAGCGAGATCAACGAGACGCTGGAACTTTCGGCAAACCTGCGGACTGAACAGGTGACGAACTGGATGGATGCGCTGCCGCCGCACTATGCGCTTGTCAAGTACCGTGGCGAGGATGAGCAGATGCACGTAAAGCGGCTGCTCGTCATGTATTTCAAAAATAACGATTTCTCGCCCCGCAGCCGGATGATCCGGGACTTGCAGAGCAAAATGCGCCCCGTAGAGGAGGCAAATCCGCTGGGACTGGACGTCTACAAGGCAAAGCATCCGGTGGTGGTGGACGGCAACAGCTATGATGGCTTTGTGCCTGAAATGGAGCGCTTGCAGGCCTATATCGCCTCGCCGCAGGTCCGGGCTGAGGACACCGGCGAGGAGACGTATCTGTCCTTCGGCACCCCGCGCAAGATGGAAAAGATGATCCCCACCACCATTCTGAGTGAGTCGCGGGAGAACATCCTGCTCATCTCCGGGAACGAGTATGCCGGAGCCGCGTCTCTGGTCCGCTCCGCGGCCGAAGAGTACCGGATGCAGGGCCGCAAGGTTACCGTCTGGGCCTATGCACGCAACCGCATTTATAAGAACTATGCCGAGCAGTGGCAGGAGTATCCCTGCCGGGAAGGGCTGGACGATGTCTGCGACAGCATCCGCGAGATCGCCGATAAGATCCGGCATCGCGAGACCTCCAACGAGCTCATCGTCATGCTGGGTGTAGACCGCCTGTGCGCAGACTTTGAACTGATGGAGGGTGCACCGACAGCGTCCGGAGCAGGAAGCACCTCAGGGCTGGATCTGGATGCCATGAATGCTGCGCGGGCAGCGGCAACAGCCAAGACGCCGTATGACGAACGCTTTGCCCAGTGGGTGCAGGATCAGTGGGCTGCGGGTGAAGCTGCTGCCACACGCGCAGAGGAAGCGGGAAGATCTGAAGCAGAGCAGGAGGAAGCCCGCGCTGCTGCCGAGGCTGCTTTCGAGGAAGCACATCCTATGCCGATGGAGGATGATGAGGCGACCGGAGCTGACGCGGAGGAAGCCGCAGCTGAAAAAACGGATGCTGCCGGGATCGGTGCAGAACCCGAACCGCAGGAGCAGACCCCGCCCAAAGGCGCTTATAATGCGACGGAAGATTTCATCTATATCCTCAAGCAGGGCAGCCGACTGGGATATCATTTCCTGTTCTGCCTGACCTCTTACCACGACCTTCGTCCCACCGGTCTAAAGGAAGACTTTTTCCGTTACCGGCTGTCCTTCCGTATCTCTGCGGATGACTCCCGCGAACTGTTCGGCAGCAAACTCTGCGAGTCTTTGCCGGAACGCATCTGTGAGTATTACGACACCATGGATCGCTACTCCCTGCGCCCCTACATCCACAAGGGCATCGGCTGGGATGGCTGGACTGCCGATGACGAAGGCAATGCCCGCAACGGCTTTGCACGGTAAACAGAAAAATTCCGGCGACCTAAAGCGCTGGGATCCATACAAAGATCAATCAATGAAAATGGAGGAACTACTATGGCAATTGCATCAGAACAGCAATATCAGGCGGCGATCAACGGTTTGAACGCATTCCGAAATAAGATCGGTGAAGCCATTACGGCAATGTCATCGGCCGCAAAGGACTGCGAGGACAATATGTCCGGCGACACTCACATGGAAGGAGCAAAGTCAAAGCTGAACGATGCGTTGAAAATCTTGAATGATGCAGCTTCGCAGGCTGCTGAACTGGCCAAAAAGCTGCAGGATGAGTTTGAGGAGATCCAGAAAGCCGGCAGCGATCTGGACGATGACTGATCTGTTGAAAAGGAGGATATTACCATGGCAAAATATGCAGTGACCCCCGAGGGCGTAGCCGCCCTGAAAAAATGTTCTTCCAGCCTGACGCAGAGTCTTGAAACGGTAAAAGGTGCAATTACGGATATCTCTACGCTGGCAGCCGATAACAAGGATGGTCTTGGCCCCCATGCGGACGAGGTCGAAAGCATCATCAATGACCTGCAGGTTTTTACGAAAGACGCGCAAACGCCGGTCGATACCCTGAGCAAAAAGCTTGATGGTCTGGCAGTTAAATACGATGGGATCATCGCCAAAAAGCTTGGCGGAAGCGGAAAAAAATAACAGCCTCCGACGCAGCTTCGGCTGCAGCGGCAGCCGGAGGCGCCGCTGGGGTCGCTGGAGCCGCCGCAGCTGCGGGCGGAGGCGGAAATGTTGGCGTTGCGGGAAACAGTACGGAAAACGGTGGGCTGAGTAAGGCAGAGACCGCAGGCCTGTTTGGGGCGTTGGGTGCTGCGCTTGGCTTTGGAATCGCTCGAAAAAAAGGGGAAACCAGCCCAACGCAATTTGGTGAGAACGGCCCCTGTATCGTCCCCAATGTGTTTTCAGCAGGACAATATTTTGTCGCCGGAAATCAGTCTGATGCATTTCAGGACTACTGGCAAAATCCGGGTGATTACCGGTCGGAAGCTGCTTCGGGTGCGCTGAAGACGGAAACGGTCGATCCGCGTGATATCGAAGGGGTCTATCTAAATCAGGAAGAGATCAATGACCCTGCCCGCTTCTGGAACGATGGAAATGGTGGAACGATGGCATCCTTTGTGGAGATCGCCAAAAAAGTTCCCTTGGTACAAGCGGCTTTGGAACGCGGTGTTCCGCTAAAGACCCTCATGAATGATCCGGATCTCGGCGCCTGTGCCAGTATCTATTTTTCCGAGAACAATATTCCCGTTGTCGGAAAGGGAAACGGATTTTATACGTTCAGCACCAATGGACGGCACCGTATTATTGCGGCGCAACTGGCCGGAGTGAAAATTCCTGTAAAAATCGGCAGCACGATCACAAAAGTGGGCTCGGAGACCGAAGAGCAGGCCTCTTCGTCGAAATATCAGACCCAGGATGCAGAGATCCCGACCCCAAAGTATGGGACTCCTATGGCCTATTCGGAGACATTACACAGTTTCCACACGGTCGCCAACGGAAAAAATGAAGTGTATGATGAGCCCATAGAAACGGGAGAGATGCTTTATTTTCTACAGGGAAGTGCCTATACCAATTTTGCCGGGACCTGCGGCTTGTGCTCCTGCGCTAATGTTCTGCGCTTGGCAGGTGTTGACATTGGCGAAAAGGAAATGATCGAATACGCCTATCCGGCCGGACTGTGCGGCTATAACAGATTTGACGCAGGTGACAGCGGCGGTACAGCACCGAGGGAGCGTCAGGCGATCCTTGCACACTTCGGGATCAAGAGTTCCCTTAAGCCGGTGACCTTTGAAAACGAGAAGGCAAGCGATCGTACAATGGCGGAACTTGCAGCTTATGTTGCCGAGGGACGGGGTGTGATCATTTCTGTAGATGCCGGTTATTTCTATGGAAGTTCTACAGGCACTGGTGAGGGACACGCGATCACTGTCACAAGCGTCATGCGCGACCCCAAAGGAAACATTCTGGGCTATTATGTCTGTGATTCTAATTGCGGCACACGCTATTACAGCAAAGAGGATCTGCAGAGATCTATGCGAGAGCGCGATATGAACGTGACCGATACCATTATTCGATAGGAGCGTAAAAATGCCAAACCTTTCTGAAGTGACCAGCGTTTTGTTTCATTCAAGCTGTGCTGAGTATCTACTCGACGGAAAAATCTGCTCACAGCCGGTCTTGTCACAGGGGCCAAACGGTTTGATTGATAATTTTTTTGTCTATTCCAGAAATGCAAAGGAAGGAACTGTGTTTGCACCCTCGGTCGCATTTGGGATCGATGCCGAACACCAGACGGTAGTCTATGTGAACCCTTCTGTTCCCATTGAACAACGGGCATACCGGAATATCCAGATGGATTGCAGGGGCGATTTTCGGGAATTCCGGAAGCATTATGAGGAACTCTATTCCAAGGTCCGGGCCTGTGCATTCCGGACCGACTGCACCCCTGCACAGATCCGGGATGTAAAAGAATACTGCCGGTGTCTGGAGACCATTGCTGGGTCTGCCGCATGGGTCTTTTACCGTATCCTCAACCCGGACTTCTTTGCATGGGCAGACGCTCTTTGAGCGAGCTGATGCAGCCAGCATCCTGACGTCTCCTTCTGACATCTAAAACGCAAAGGTGGTCAAACAGTGTCCTATCTTATCTGTTTCTGCGTTGCTGCGCTGGCAACGGTACTCCTGACGGTACGCTATCTCCGGTATCTGCACAGCACCCGGCGGCATTATGGGCAGATCGCGGGCTTCTTTATGTTGGTTGCGCTGCTGGACAGTTTTTTGCTGTTCCTGCCCTATTATGCAAATTTTGACCTGCTGGGCATTAACGAAAAGCTGCCGTGGTGGATGCTCGTGCCCTATCTGCTCACCCATATGCTGCAGATCAACAGTCTGGATGCTTCTTACGAGACAGCGCTGCTTTGGACGGAAGCCGGCGGCACCTTCGGGCAGGCGGCTGCCTTTCAGAAACTCTATGTTTTTGTACTGAGTTATCTTTCGGCTGCGGTGCCCATTCTGGGCGTGCTGGCGGTCTCTTCTGTTTTCTATGAAAGGATCCGCTACTGGTGGGTCTCACACCTGACCCGGGGCAAAACGTTCCAGATCTTCAACGGCATCGGGCGGGGCAGCGTAGCACTGGCGGAAGACCTTGCAAAAGAGCAGCCGGGAAGCCGTATCATCTTCTGCAATGTAGATCTTGACGACCTGCCCACCGGCCGGGAGATGGACGAGTTGATCGCCATGGGGGCTGTTTTTACCCAACAGGCACCGCCTGTGCTGCTGCGCTGCGCAGAATACCGCTGGGCGCCCAACCGGCTGAACTACCTGTTCGTTCTGGAAGAGGATCAGAATCTGGAGGATGCCATGCAGCTGCTGGACACCATCCACAGCAAGGCAGCTTCGCCAGACGGGCAGGAACGGGATTGGCCCTGCGCGGAGCGGGTACAGATCCGGATGATGGGCAAAACCAAGGAGGCAGAGGGTCTGCTGGACGCGCGGCAAAAGCATGGGGTGCAGGTCCGGATGATGGACTATGGCCGCACGGTCGCCTACGACCTGTACCGCAAATACCCGCTGTTTATGGCCTATGCCCCTGAGAAGCCCTGTATCCGTCAGGTCGTCATCGGCGACAATCCAACCGCACGGGAGATCTTCCTGGAGGGTATCTGGCTGGGGCAGATGCAGCATACCTATTCCACGTCTGTCTACATCGGGCCGGACGCCGATACTTTTCAGGATGAGCTCCGGGTGAACTGCCCGGGCCTACACGAGGAAGATACCGGTCGCTGGCTCTATCCTATGCAGTTTCTGAAGGTGAACTGTGGGAGCGTCCTGCTGGACAGCGATGCCCGGGCATGCGTCCTCCAGTCCGATTACCTTGTGGTGGCAACGGCAGACGACGAGGACAACATCAAGTACAGCGTCAATCTCCGTTCCTTCATCTGCCGTAAAATAGGTCAGAACAGTGATTTTCCCTTCATGCTGGTCTATGTCCGTGACGACCTCAAGGCAGATAAACTGTGGAATATAAGTGTGCTGGAAAGCAAAGTGCAGTATAATTTTCTGGCCTTTGGATCAGACCGACGTACTTTCTCGGTGTGGAACATCCTTTCCAACCGCCTTGAGGAGATGACGGTCGGGGTGCAGCTGACCTATATGCAGGGCGGCGCTGCGCCGGAACAGGCGCGGCGGGAACTGAACGGGTCCACCTACAACTATGCCAGTTCCGAGGCTGCTGCCATGTATCTGGCTGCACGTCTTTTTGATTCTGGCCTTGCAGAAAAATTTCTGCAAGAATGCGGGCTGCGCAGTGATGCCGCCGCACAGGCTGCATGGATCTACCGCCTTTTCTTTGCAGAGAGCCGCTCCGAAGAGAGCTCCCGGGCATTTTCTGTGCTGGAAGAGCGCTTCCGTGCGTTGGATGACAACACGCTGGAGCTTCTGGCTCAGGCCGAACATGCACGCTGGAATGCCTACATGCGGGTGCTCGGGTGGACGACCATGCCGCCGGAAAAAATTCTTCCCAACATGGAGCGCTGCGGCAACGACCACAAGAATTACATCACGCTGGAACATCCCTGCATCACCGACTGGGAAGAACTGCCCAACGTATCGGCCATTGTTTCTGAACGCAAAAAAGGCCGTATCAACCGCCGGATGTATCAGGACTATGATCTGGATATGGTGCGCAACCTGTTCCGGATTGCAAAGCCCTTGTGATCCTAAAGCCCACTTGAACCAATACGCTTCCACAGAGCGGACAAATTGGAGCAGGTGGGCCTACTTGTTTTAGAAAGGACCCCATTATGAGACCCTGTTCTGGTACAATGCCCCCGCAGAACCCCCTGATCGATCTGAACAACTGCTCACGCCGTATTCTGGGCAAACTGTTGGCAGAGGGCTATTATTCCCGCAAACTCAAAAAATGCTGGATTCTGAGCAGAGCCGGGGGCTTCAGGCAAAGTTGGAGGGCTACCGCCCGCCCGCAGCCTGAAACAGCCCCAAAAGCCTTTTGCACGGGTCTTTCTGGACAAAAATGAGCGAGCCTGTGTTTCCAGTTTGGAAAAGGCTCTGCGTGAGAGACTGGGCGGCTGAGATGGAATACGGCGCTATCCTCCGTCTGGGTCTGCCGCTGGCAGTCTGAGGCGCAGGGAACGGCCTGCTTTGCACCTTCGACAAAAATAAGGCGCAATATTGTAGCAACTTTACAAAATGCGATTTCTCCGGAAGGAAAAGTTGTTGCACTTTTCAGATTGAAAGAAACCGAAAAAACGCTATACTTCTGATATCAAAAGCAAGGGCGCTTGGTGAACATTCACCAGGCGCCCTTTTTGTACCCTGCGGGGCAAGGCGGCCCCGGGGGCAGGCTGTAAGAGGAAAAGGGGAATGCGTAGAAGCAGCCGTTCGTGAATGTCGGCTGCTTTTGTGCTATACTGGGGTAAAAAACACGCAGGAGGCGTTTTGTTATGGCACTATGGATCAACGATGGTCTGCACGAGGCAGCGCAGGGCATCCGCTCGTTTTTACTGGTGGGACAGTCTAACATGGCAGGACGGGGCGATTTGACCCCGGAGAACACCATTACCGCCCCGGATTGCTTCATGCTGCGTATGGGGCGCTGGCAGCCCATGAGTGAGCCCATCAATGTGGACCGCGCGGTGGCAGAGGGGGCAGTTCCACGCAGCGGCGCAAACCTTGCCGCAAGCTTTGCCGCGCAGCTGCAAAAGGAAACCGGGGCTAAAATCGGCTTGATTCCATGCGCAGACGGCGGTACCCGCATCAGCCAGTGGCAACCGGGCGAGGTGCTGTTTGACCATGCAGTCTTTCAGGCAAAGCTGGCTATGCGCACCTCCGCGCTGACCGCGATCTTGTGGCATCAGGGCGAGAGCGACTGTCTTGCCCCGGAGCAGCTGGAAGCCTACCCGGAGCAGTTCTTGCGCACTATGCGGGCGTTCCGGGAAGAACTGGGCGATTTGCCCATCGTGGTGGGGGAACTGGGCTACCCGGAAAACGGTTTCCACGGAACCCCTGCAGAACTGTTGAAGGAGTTCAACCATCGTCTGCCGGAACTGGCCGCGCAGCTGCCGAAGTGTGCTGTAGTTTCCGCCGCTGACCTTACTGCCCGCCCGGACGGGCTGCATTTCACGACTGAAAGCCTGCGGACACTGGGTCTGCGCTATCTGGAAGCCTACAAGAGTCTGGTGTAAATGCCGGATTTCTTTTGGCCTGTGCCCCGGCAGCAATTCTGGCAGGCATTGCCCTCTGGCTGGGCAGCCTGTCTCTGTGCCTGCTGGCGGCGGCTTTTTGTTTTACGGCTGGGTCAGCACCTCCGGGTCACCGGGCTTATAGATATGAGTCTTGGTCAGGCGGCGCATGGTGTCCTCGTGGTTGCGGCTGGCGTAGGCGGTGTACAGGATATCCATCACGTTCAGCTGGGAAAGCCGGGAGGACATGGCACCGTTGCGGAACAGGCTCTCGTTGGCGGCCACATACAGTACATGGTCGGCCAGCTGCGCCACCTCGGAGGGGTAGTAGCGGGTCACCGCGATGACCGGTGCGCCGCCCGCCTTCATCTCCTTGATGCACTGGATCATCTCCATGGTCTGCCCGGAGTAGGAGAACACGATGCCCACATCCTGCGCGGTGGCGTTGCGCGCCTGCAAAAGCTGGGAGTGGGAGTCCTCGTTGACCACGCAGGGCTTGTCCAGCCGCAAAAATTTCAGGTAGGTGTCCTTTGCCACGCACAGCGAGGAGCCAATGCCGAACAGTAGCACCGTGCGGGCGTTGGCGATCAGCTCCACGCACTGCTCCAGCTCATCCAGCAACAGCAGCCGCTGGGTGTCCAGCAGGCTCTGGATGTTCTTGTGGGTCACCTTGTCCACGATCTCCTGCAGGCTGTCCTGCGGGGTGATGTCCTTTTCCCGGTGGCTGCCGTTCTCCCCAAGGGTGGCAAGCTCCAGCGTCAGGGCGTGGCGCAGTTCCTTGTAGCCCTGAAAGCCGATCACCCGGCAGATGCGCACCACGCTGGAAGGGGAGGAGAAGGAGCGCCGCGCCAGCTCCCGGATGGTGAGGGTGGTGGTCTCGTCCGGGTTCTCCAGAATGAACTGCGCGATCTGCCGCTCGGTGCTGCTGAGGGAGGGCTGCACCTCCCGCAGGCGTAAAAGAACGTTCTGCATATAGATACCTCTGTTGTATTTCAGGATGGATTGAACAAGCTGCACAAAAAAGTCGTACTTGTAAGCAAAAATTTCAAAAATAATGCTTGCATAAAACATTGTACCACAAAATAGTCTTTTTGTGGACATTTTGTTTGAAAAAGTTTATACTTTAGTCACAATCACGCCGCAAGGGGTGCGGCGGAAAGTTGAGGTGCAGGAAATGGGATTGAATCTGAGTGGGATGACCACCGAGACCCGCAACCCGCGCACGATGCAGCTGGACCAGATGTCCCCGCTGGAGATCGTGACAGTCATGAACGAGGAGGACGCCCGGGTACCGCTGGCCATTGCCAAGTGCCTGCCGCAGATCGCGCAGGCGGTCACTTGGGCGGCAGAAGCCTTTGAAAAAGGCGGACGGCTGTTCTATATGGGCGCCGGTACCTCCGGCCGCTTAGGCGTGCTGGATGCCGCCGAGTGCCCGCCCACCTTCGGTGTGCCGAAGGAGATGGTGGTGGGGCTCATCGCCGGCGGCGAAAAAGCCTTTATCGAGGCTGTGGAGGGCGCAGAGGACAGCCGGGAACTGGCTGTTGAAGATCTGAAAGCCCACGGCCTGACCGCAGACGATTTTGTGGTGGGCATTGCCGCTTCCGGCCGCACGCCCTATGTGCTGGGCGGTCTGGACTACGCCAAGAGCGTGGGCTGCCACACTGCCGCCATTGCCTGCAATATCGGCAGCGCCATCGGCAAGGCCGCAGAACTTGCCATCGAGGTAAATTGCGGCCCCGAGGTACTGACCGGCTCCACCCGGCTCAAGTCCGGTACGGCACAAAAGCTGATTTTGAACATGATCTCTACCGGCTCCATGGTGCGCACCGGCAAGGCTTATCAGAACCTGATGGTGGATGTGCAGCAGACCAACGAAAAGCTGCACACCCGCGCCGAGAATATCGTTATCGACGCCACCGGCGTGGAGCGGGAGAAAGCCCGCGCCGCCATTGATGCAGCGGGCGGCAGTGTAAAGACCGCCATCACCATGCTGCTGGCAGACTGCGATGCACAGGAGGCCGCCCGGCGGCTGGAAAGAGCCCGCGGCCATGTGCGGGAGGCCATCCGGCTGGAAGTGCTGTAAGATATCTCTAAGTTCCTTAGCGGCACAGGCCGCATCGGATATACACCTGTTTTAAAGGAGGACCCACTTATGACGAATGAAGAACTGGTCCGCGCGGCGCTGGAGAAAGTCGGCGGAAAAAGCAACGTTCTCACCGCAACCAACTGCATGACCCGCCTGCGGGTGCGCGTCAAGGATGACGCCAAGATCGACGACGAGGGCCTGAAGGCCATCGAGGGCGTGATGGGCATCGTGCATGACCGTACCGGCTATGTGGAGATCGTGGTCGGCCCCGGCAAGTGCCGCAAGTGCGCAGATATCTGCCGCGATATGGGCATCCCGGCAGACGCCGCCGCTTCCACCGCCAACGACTGGCAGACCAACAAGGCCGCAGTCAAGGCCGGCCAGAAGCAGAGCAAGGTCAAGGAGCTGTTCAAGACCTTCGGCGATATCTTTATCCCCCTGATCCCGGGCGTTGTGGCTTCCGGTCTGTGCGCCGGCATCAACTCCCTGATCGGTCAGGTGGTGCCGAACTACGCCGACATCCCCGCACTGGCCCTTATCAGCACCCTGCTGGGCCTGATGAACACCTGCTTCCTCGGTTACCTGACCGCATGGGTCGGCTACCGCGCAGCTGAAAAGTTCGGCGGCACCCCCATTCTGGGCGGTATGCTGGGCATGATCACCGGTCTGGACGGCATCAACAAGATCTCTTCCATTCTGGGTCTCTTCAACGAGGCTGTGCCGCTGGATTCCATCCTGCGTGCAGGCCGCGGCGGCGTGCTGGCCGTTGTGCTGGGCGCATGGTGCCTTGTCAAGATCGAGCGCTGGGTGCGTAAGTGGATGCCCGAATCTCTGGACATCGTGTTCACCCCGCTGATCACCATGATCCTGTGCCTTGTGCCCTATATCCTGCTCATCATGCCCGCCACCGGTTATGTTTCCACCGCGCTGTGCTGGGTGGTTGAAAAGCTGTGCATGAGCGATATCCTGATCGTGCGCATCATTGCCGGTTATGTTTCCACCGCTCTGTTCCTGCCCATGGTCGCTATGGGCATGCACCACGGTCTGGTTGCTCTGTACTCCGTGCAGCTGGAGAGCTTTGGCTACGTTACCCTGTACCCCGCTCTGGCTATGGCCGGTGCAGGTCAGGTTGGCGCTGCTGTCGCCATCTACTTCAAGGCTAAGAAGTGCGGCAACACCCGCCTGAAGAACGTTATCACCGGCGCACTGCCCGCAGGTCTGCTGGGCATCGGCGAGCCGCTGATCTACGGCGTCACCCTGCCCATGGGCAAGCCCTTCATCAGCGCCGGTCTGGGTGCTGGCTTCGGCGGTGCCTTCGTCATGGCCATGCAGGTGGCTGCTACCGCTTGGGGCCCCTCCGGTCTGCTGGCTCTGTTCGTCATGACCGCCGGCCCTCACGGTGTGGCTGCTTCCGTTGGCTGCTACGCAGTGGGTCTGGTCATCTGCTACATCATGGGCTTTATCGTGACCAACGCAATGGTCTCTGTTGAGGACGTTGCCAATGCTTAAAACACTCGGACGGTCAGTGTATCTGACGCAGTTTGAGGAACAGCGTGCGTCGCTTTCCGCTTTTGCGGCAGGCGGCGCGCCTGTTTTTATCTCACTGCATATCAGCGAAGAATTTGACGCCGCTTACTGCGCCCGCGTGCAGGAAATGTGCGATCTTCTCTCCGCGCAGGGCTGGCGCATTCTGGCAGATGTGTCGGAAAAGACCATCCGGCAGTTCGGCTGTGCCGATCTGACCGCGCTGGCAAAGCGGCTGCACCTGTGGGGTCTGCGGCTGGACTACGGCTTCTCGGTGGAGCAGATGTGCGCCCTTGCGCAGCAGCTGCCCGTTGCCGTCAACGCCTCCACCACCACCCCAGAGGTGGCGCGGCAGCTGGCGGCGGGCGGCGGTACGGTCATCGCCATGCACAACTTCTACCCCCGCCCGGAGACCGGCCTCGACCCGGAATTTCTGCGCGAGAGTACCGCCGCTTTGCAGGCAGAGGGCTTGCAGGTGTACGGCTTTATCCCCGGCGACGCCCTGCTGCGCGGCCCGCTGTACAAGGGTCTGCCCACGCTGGAAGCCCACCGCACCGCTGCCCCCTCGGCAGCTTTTGCGGACTTGGCGCTGAACTACGGTCTGGACGGCATTTTTGCGGGCGACCCGGAGGTCAGCACCCGGGAGCAGGAGTATATCCGCCACTTCTGCACCACCGGCGAGCTCTGCCTGCCGGTCGCCCTGCGCCCCGGCTATGAGACCCTGTACGACCGCACCTTTACCTGCCGCCCGGATTCGCCCAAAGGGCTTGTGCGGTATCAGGAATCCCGGCTCTACTCCTGCTTTGGCAGCAGCGTGCAGCCGGACAACTGCGTGGAGCGCCGCCGCCGCTGCGTGACCATGGATAACATCGGCTACGGGCGCTACTCCGGCGAGATCCAGCTTGTGCGCGCTGACTTACCCGCAGACGAAAAGGTGAACGTCATCGGTGAAGTGCCCGCAGAATACGACCTGCTGCTGGACTGCATTAAGCGCGGAAAGACCTTCCGCATGGTAAAAACATCATAAA
>ERZ1034901.602-NODE-602-length-28127-cov-6.293353_pt1 | contig 28127 bp, 30 predicted proteins | sample MGYA00520628_ERZ1034901 | MGnify/ENA primary metagenome ERZ1034901 (study PRJEB33766, sample SAMN09781783) | gut metagenome | biome: gut microbiome | host: Homo sapiens | place: Madagascar | study: EMG produced TPA metagenomics assembly of the PRJNA485056 data set... | reverse complement strand
ATACCACCGCCAGGCTTTCGTGTCAACACTTTTTTCAAAGTTTTTTAGAAACTTTTGAAGCTGTGTTTTCACTTGCCGTTTGTGGCTGTTGGCCTTGGCCAACGATCGATTATTATACGCTCACTCCTTTTTGTTGTCAACTCTTATTTTTTGCTTTTTTCTGTTTGTGTTTCCTGCGTGTGTTTTTTCTTCTAATAACATACTTCTACTCTACGATTGTTTTAACTTTTAATAAGTCTAACCTTTTCTGGTCTTCTTGTATATCTAATGCTAATATAGTTTTCCATTTGATATATATAAATCTGAAATTAGTATTTATTATCGCTTTATCTATTGCAATAAGGGTTTAGAATAGATTAAAATCATTGTAGAAATCTTTTGACAAGGGGGTTTTATTTATGTCGCAAACGGTTCTTGTAATGGGCGGTACAGGTTTTTTAGGCAATAACCTTGTAACGCATCTTTCACATAACGGATATCGTTGCATTGTTAAATCACGACATCCTGAGGCTCACTACAATTCCCGAAACGTTAACTACATTTCTCACTTTTCCGATATTGCTGAGCCTGTTGATGTTGTTATCCATTTATCTGGTGTCCCTATTAGTGAAGGGCGTTGGAGCAAGGCTTTCCGAGAAGAGATTGTAGAGACACGTGTGCGCCCTCTTCGCAATCTCAGAAAATGGATGGAATCTACTAAGCCTGAATGGAGACCAAAGCTATTATTCGTTGGTTCTACCATAGGTTATTATGGGATGGGCACCACACGTCCAGCGCATATGTTTAATGAAGATGGTCCTGGTGGCAAAGACTACTATGCTAAAATGTTTATCGAAATCGAAGATATGGGGCATAGTCTGGAAGATATTTTTGAAAAAGTGGTCTTTTTGCGCACTTCCAATGTGCTTGGGGTTGGTGGCCACGTTTTCCGTCAGATCACTAAGCCTATTAAAGCGGGTTATGCCGGTATTTATGGCTCCGGCGAACAACCTTTTCCTTGGATTCAACATCAGGATTGGACGCGTGCTGTTACATTTTTAATTGAACGTAACGGCGGGAGTCATAACATTTACAATTTAGCCACTACCTCCCTGAACCAACAATATGAATTTGCCGGTTTAGCCGGAAGTTTCATTGGCCAAAATCATTCACGTCCAGCACCAATTCCTTTGCTTTATCTTTGGTGGGGTAAATTGCGCGCCGATACTTTAATTCGTGGCAATTACATTGAACCTCGTAATTTAATTGAAGAAGGGTTTACATTCCGGTTCACTAAATTATATGAAGCAATGGATTATATTTTCTAAACTAAATGCTGTAGGAGCAAGACAATCTCCTACAGCATTTTTTATTTTTCATCATCTCTCCATCCCAACAAAAAAAGCGATTGACTCCTTAAATTGGAAATCAATCGCTTAATTATTATTTCGTTTTGGTAGAACGTTCTACCGTGTATGGATTAGCTTTTGCATAAGGATAATCAGAAGCATAAGGATCCAAATTACTATAACGTTCTCGTTGTCCAACATTAATGTTACCGTCGATAGTGTAGCATTGAACAATCTTGTTCGGATTGTTCCCTGCACTACCATAATATTGACTGCTCGATGACTTTACAATATCGGCATCTTTCCAATAGCGCTTATTGTATCCAACATTTACTTTACCATTTCCTTCGGCCTTCGCTTGAACCAAAAGGTTGTATGGTAAGTTTTTGGAAAGCACTGTAATATCCCCGGTTTGACTTTGAAGATTCCACTGTCCCTTCGCTCGTTTATCATAAACGAAGATGCCACCTTCATCGTTATCAACAGATACTTGATCAAATGAATTTTCCATGAAGGTTACAGAACCTACAGAGCTGTCAATCTTTACACTCGATGCGCGGTTATTTGCTAAGCGAATTGGGTTATCCATCGCTATAACTTCCAAACCATTTACTTTGACATCAGTAATGTATCCGTAACCACTGTCAATTTTTGCACCCAAGTAATTACTTCTTAATCGTTCCACGTGAAGATTCACATTGCTACCATTGATAATAACTTTGTTCAAATCGCATTGTGGTAATAATACCTGCATTGTTAATCTCTCTGGACTGGCTGTTTCGCCCTTCAATGCTATATTGCAATCAGTCCCATCGATATCGACTTTTGCAATTTGATTTGTATAGCCTTGACCTTTTAATCTCACTTGTGGTTCGGTTAGGTTGCTCACCATACCAATTTCTAGGGTTACATCATCAGCGTCTATCTGTAAATTCTCTAATTTTTCTCTGTTAAGTGGTATTGATACTTCTTTGTCAGCATGACTACCGCCCTCAAAAGCACCATTATGTTCGTTCCAAGAAAAATTCAGCACAAGAAATACAAGAAGGCATACAACCGCCAATACAACTGCTAGAAACTGAAAACGTCTTGTTTTCTTTAATAAAAGCTTTATGCGTTCATCCAAAATAAACTCGCCTCCCAGTATTTTCTGATACTTCTATTATTTTACACATTTGCAATTAATACTGCAAGATGAATTATAAATAAGACCGTTGCTTTTCCACTAAACCCATCATTTTTTCTAGATACATCCACAAAAATGCCGAGACAATCAAAAAGATTGCTCGGCATTATCATATTTTATCTTAATTGTTCTGCTTCCGCTTTTTCATCATAGAGCGGTAAGGTTACAGTGAAGGTCGTTCCGACTCCCTTGGTACTCTTTACATTAATAGTCCCATCATGTGCAAGCACCAAGCCCTGAGTAATAGCCATGCCCAAACCGGTCCCACCGGTTTCTCGTGCACGAGATTGGTCACTGCGATAGAACCGTTCAAAGACATGTTTACACTCTTCTTCTGTCATTCCTATTCCGGTATCGGATACCGAAAAGATAAAATTGTTCTTATCGCTCCACGCCTTAAAGATAACCACACCGCCATTCGTTGTATAACGCAGCGCATTACTCACTAGGTTCAACACAATCTGTTTCAAGCGTTCAGGGTCAGCATAACAATATGGTAGCTTCTCGTCCAAGTCAACTTTCAGTTGAATATCACGTGCTTCCGCATCCGCTTCGATTATAATTAGAAAATCCTGAAAGAACGTCTTGAAATCAATCAATGTCTTTGAAATAGGCATATGCCCCGCATCCAAACGTGAAATATTTTGAAGTTCGGTTACCATCCCGCTTAGACGAAGCATTTCATCATAGAGGGTTGAAATTTCTTCCGGTGGACATGCCTCGTTTTTCACCAATTTATTTTCTAATGTTCCCGCAATAGCCGTAATCGGTGTCCGAAGTTCATGGCTAATATCAGCAAAAAGCTGTACACGTGCATCGTTCGCACGCGCAAGCTGACTAGACATTTGGTTAAATGCAAGCGCCAATTCCCCTATTTCGTCATCATTTTCCACGATTACGCTTTCTGTTGTGGAGCCTTGCGCTATACGACGCACCGATGAAATCAAATTATTTAACGGCTTAGTCAAATTTCTCGCAAATGCAAGTCCGATAATTATAGAGATAACAATCGTTGCTGTAACACCAAGAATGACAGATTTACGCATGTTGTTCAAATAGTTTTCTTCAAGCAACCAAAATTGATGATTAAAATAATCCACCGGTAACAAATACCCGATTAACATACTCGATTCATCATCAAAAATTGGATAGCCGTGTTCCACCATTCTATCATTGACACTTTGCCCAATGAATTCTGACTGAGGATGCGCCAAAATCACACCTTCCGGATTAATTAATACCACCGGTTGATAATGTGAGCGTTCCATTGTCGGACCATACGCTGTTTGCAAACTGTATGTTACGATAACGCTTTGAACACCATCCCAAGAATCTCCGTTTTCTTCGTAATAATTGGTATAGATGGTGCGCCATTCCCCAATTTCAACTTTTTTTGTTTCATTCAAATACTGATCGAAACTTTTACTCATAAGTTGCAAGGTGACACTTCCGAGAATCAGACCTGTCAGCAACGTAACCAAGGTCATTATCGACACAATTTTAGTCGACAGCTTCATATTTATCTCCGAATTTATAGCCTAAACCGTACACTGTTTGGATAAAAATTGGCTTTTGAGGATTTGGTTCAATTTTCTTGCGCAAATTACTTACGTGGGTATCAATCGCACGTTCATAGCCCGCGTAGCTTTCCCCAAGTGTTGCGGTTAAAAGTTGCAAACGGCTGTAAGGTCGCCCAACATTTTCGCTCAAGGTTACCAGAATAGCATATTCAGATGGTGTTAAATCAATATTTTTCCCATCGTACAATACTTCACGGCGATCCAAATTGATTTGAAGTTTTCCAAACTCGCGTACATCTTCCACACTTTCCACAATATGTTTGCTGCGTCTGAAAACAGCTTTGATACGTGCATTGAGCTCTCTCAAACTAAACGGCTTCGTAATATAATCATCCGCGCCGAGTTCCAATCCAAGCAGTTTATCAATTTCTTCATTACGTGCTGTTACCATAATAATCGGCGTATTGTGGTGACGGCGAACTCGTTTGCACACTTCCATCCCATCCAACTTTGGCAACATTAAATCTAAAATAATCAAATCAGGCTTCATGGTTTCAACCATTTCCAAAGCCGTTTCGCCATCTGCAGCTTCTAAAACCTGTAATTGCTGGGTTTCAAGATATTCTTTAATATTAGTGCGAATATTTTCTTCGTCTTCTACAACTAAAATCTTCTCATTCATAAGCACACAACCTTTTCTCTAGTTATAATGTGTCGCACGCGTATACGCGATGCTGTAATAATCCATAAGCTATTGACTGGCACGTTCCCAGCTACTTGCTTCCGCCTCTTTACGAACAATTTTTCCAATACGGCGCATGAGCACCTTGTCTTCCATTCTATCAATAGCAGCATCCAAGGACGCTTCATCTCCAACTGTATATAGGAGCGCATCTCTGCCATTCTCAAATTGTTCGGTAATAAGAGGCGCACGTACTGCGATAATAGGCACACCGGATGCCATTACTTCAAGCAAACCAACGCCAACTTGCTCTCTTCGCGTTGGGAAAATATATGCATCACCCGATGCATACGCTTCCGCTAGATTTTCGCCACGCAGATACCCTACAAAAACTGTATTGGTTCCGGCAAAAATATTTTCAAGTGTCTGACGATAATCGCCATCACCAACAATAGCTAGGCAAACATCATCTCGACGTTTCATCATTGGCAATAAAGATTCCAAATCCTTTGTTTTTGTTAATGAACCAATGTACACTAATAGTTTCTTGTCTGCTTGACCTTTACTCAGAATCATTCGCATATCATCCGATGCAAACTTCGGATGTCGCTGCTCAGAATCAACGCCACGCTTTAGCACATGGACATCATGTATGCCATAATTCCTTAATGCAGAACGCATCACATAGGAAGTACACAGGTTTAATACTGCACCATCAGAAATTTTCTTTCTTGAGCGCCAAAGCACATTCTCAGTGATTTTATTTTTTAGATGATAGTGCTTTAAGCAATCCATAAAATTAGTATGATAACTAATCACAATAGGAATACCAAGCTTATTTGCATATTTTGCTGCCACACTACCCAGTAACAGCGGATTTGCAATATGAACAACTTGCGGAGAAAACTCAAGCATAAAATCATAAATATTCTTTAAAGACGGTGCCCCCCCAATTATTTTTTCCAAACGGCAACCGTTTGTCAGAAATTCCATATATCGTTGCGCCATCAAATTGATCGATACCACGATTTGGTGTTACTACAGCAACATCATGTCCTTCCTTATGGAAATATCGAATCGCCTCAGTTAGTCTCAACACCAAGCCATCAACAGCCGGCAAAAAAACCTCTGTGACAATCATAATCCTCATAGGCTCCATCCTTTCCGTTGTTCTTCCTTCATTATCCTACCATAAACACCTATGATGTTCTATAACGGACAAACTATTATTTTATTTTCTTAATAACTTTATCAATAAAAAATGCCGTGACTTCTTAAAAGCCACGGCATAAATATTATCACTATTATTCATCTTGCAATGGATCACGCATTACCGCACCAGTACTTGCAGATGTTACCAAATAAGCATAACGACGCAAATAAGAATTTGCAATCAAATCACGTTTTGGTGCAACACGTGCTTCACGTCGTGCTGCAAGTTCATCATCACTCAAGCGAACAGAGAGCTTGCGATTTGGGATATCAATATCAATAACGTCCCCATCAACCAACAAACCGAGTGGCCCGCCTTCTGCCGCTTCAGGAGAAATATGACCAATACATGCCCCTGCTGTCCCACCGGAGAAACGGCCGTCAGTCAAGAGCGCAACTTCTTTACCTAATCCAGCGCCAATTAAAGCGGCCGTCGGAGAAAGCATTTCTTTCATCCCCGGACCACCTTTTGGCCCTTCGTAACGAATAACAACAACATCTCCTGAGTGAATTTCATTGCCGGTAATTGCCGCAAATGCTTCTTCTTCAGAATTATAGACACGTGCAGGACCGGAATGTTGTAACATTTCTTTTGCAACGCCGCCTTGTTTAACAACTGCACCATCTGGAGCAAGATTGCCCACAAGAACAGCCAGTCCGCCAGTTTCAGAATATGCATTGTCAAAATCGTGAATAATATTACGATCCTTAACAACAGCACCTGCTACATTTTCAGCAACAGTCTTACCGGTTACAGTCATTAAAGAACCCTCAATTTTGCCTGCATCTAACAATTGCTTCATAAGTGCTGGAATACCACCTGCTTCATGCAGTTCATTAATATGCTGGGTACTTGATGGACTTAATTTGCTCAATTGTGGCGTGCTATTGGCAATACGATCAAAATCATCCAACGTAATCTTTACATTAGCTTGGTTCGCAATTGCCATCAAATGGAGCACAGTATTGGTAGAACCACCAATTGCCATATCCACAGTAATCGCATTTAAGAAAGCTTCTCTGGTGAAAATATCACGCGCAGTGATATCACGTTCAACCATTTCCATAACCTGCTTCCCAGCTTTTCTTGCTAATGCCTTACGTGCACCATAAGGAGCTGGAGTTGTCCCATTACCAGGAAGAGCCAAACCAAGTGCTTCAGCCAAGCAATTAATAGTATTTGCAGTATACATCCCAGCACAAGAACCACAAGTTTGACAAGCAGTTTCTTCCATCTCCGTTAAAGTTTGTTCGTCAATTTTCCCCGAAGTATATGCACCTACTGCTTCAAAAGCCCCCATCGTTAAATCGCTATCATGACCATTATATCGTCCAGGTAACATAGGACCGCCACTCACATAAACGCAAGGAACATCTAAACGCGCTGCAGCCATTAACATCCCCGGCACAATTTTATCGCAGTTACCAATCAAAACAAGACCATCAAATTTATATGCCATGTACATAGACTCAATAGAATCAGCAATTAATTCACGCGTTGCCAATGAATAATTCATCCCGGAGTGATTCATTGCAATCCCATCACACAGACCAATCGCTGGGAATTCCATAGGAGTGCCACCGGCCCCTAATACACCGGCTTTAACTGCACGAGCAATTTCATCTAAGTGAAAATGCCCAGGAATTACTTCATTTTGAGCATTAACAATACCAATTAACGGTTTTTTCAAATCGTCTGAAGTGTAGCCCATCGCATAAAATAAAGAGCGGTGTGGTGCACGTGCAGGACCTTTTTTTACTTGATCACTTCTCATAAGACATCTCATCTCCAAATAAAACTAAGTATAGAAATTAAAGTGCTTCGCCGTCAGCAGAAAACAACGGCAATGACAGTAAGTATGATTTATCTATGTATTGTTCAGACTCTTCAACACCAAAACCATGTCGAATAATACTAGCTTCACCAACCACGTAACCACCGAGCGCATTGGTTAAATCAGCTAACGCACTCATAGTTGTTCCACGAAGCACTACGTCATCGACCAGCAACACCCGCTTATTAGCGATATAGTCAGCATCATCCTTAGATAAATAGAGGCGTTTGAAAACATCACCATCTTCTTTATGCTCAACGACTTGAATCGCAACTGCGTCATCCATATAGGCTTTCGCACTCTTTCTGGCAACAACAAATCGTTCTTTATTGGACAACAAAGTCATTGCATAAGCCAAAGAAATCCCTTGAATTTCTTCCGTAAGGATGCAGTCAAAATCTGGCACCTTATCCAACAATTCTGCAGCGGCAGCCTGTATCAATTCTACATCATTATAGGCAATAAACAGCGGAATCCATGTGTCCTCATCAATTTGATACAAAGAAAGACGGCGTTTGAGACCTGAAATTTCAACATCGTGAAATTTTTTCATAGTAAACCCTCCCTTACTGTATGCTACAACTATATCAAATTCCAATAAATAGTGCAATTTTATTCATTGATAATCGATTTATATGTGTTATATATGAATATATAGATTTTTTTATACGACAAAAAAAGGTGTATCGATTACTCGATACACCTTATAACTGACTAAACAGTTTTCCAAATTAAACGTATTTAATTATACGCAACCGGTTGGTTTTGGAAGACCAGCGATTTTGCATGCGCCCTTAGCTGGGCCAGATGGGAAGAGATCATAGATTTCTTTAAGGGAGAAACCAGATTCTTTGGTCATCTTACGTACCATTGGAGCGATACCATATTCATTGTAGTAGTCCTTAAGGTAGTTGATGAGCTTCCAGTGTTCTTCGGTAAGTTCGCTAACGCCTTCGGAGTCAGCCAAGAACTTAGCAACGTCTTCAGTCCAGTCGTCGAGACTTACTAAGAAACCGTCTTCGTCGACTTCAACAGCTTTACCATTTACTTCGATTTCTGGCATTGATAAGCACCTCACATTTTAAATTTGTCAAATTTATGTTTTGGATCCACAAAGCCAGGATATTCAACCAAATAGTCTTTCAACATGTCAGTAGCAAGTTTAAGACCGTCAATCTGACCCATCTTAAAATCGCTTAACTTCGAGTCGGAAATTTCACGAATCAAATCATCGCAAAAGTTCAACCATTCGTTGCAATCATCCATTAATGCCATGTGCAGCTCCTTTACATATTATATCATTAGAATTCATTAAAAGAAAGCGGTTTTCAGAAAAATTCAAAAAGTTTATTTCAGAATTGCTAAAAAACGCTATCAATTCAAATCAAACTACTCTTCTAGAGTAAAGAATTAGGAATTCTTTACGTTTTCAGGAAGAGTTACATAGGAAGTCCCAAGATAGAGATATTCAATCTTCCCAGCGTTGGCCAAGTCGGCAACAACAGCATCGATATCACGTTTTTTAACACCGAGAGCGTCCGCGATTTGACGGTTTTTAGCTTTGTCTACGGTGCCGAGGAATTCGAGAACTTTTGCTTCGAGTTCTTCTTTAGTGAAGTCAGCCATTATGACATCTCCTTTCGACAGATGTTACAGGGCTAAACCAAAATTACATGGTTTCAACTGCGTCAGTAAATTTGAAGTTAGAAGTAGAACGGAAAGTCTTCACGGAGAAGGTAAAGTCATCGATGTGCTTATCGGTGAATTCGAGGCCGGAAATTTCAAAGAATTTTTCCCAACCAATACGTTCTACCCATTCACCATAGCGTTCACCAGGAAGAGCATTTTCAACCCAGATTTCTACCAAGTGCTTGATAGTGTTAACGAGGGTTGGCCATCTTGGTGGTTCGTTAGGGATGTAAGGAACAACGAGCTTGGAGAAAGCAGGGCCCTTACGGGTGTTAGAAACTTTACCACCAACGAAGATGGAGAGACCGTCGTGTTCTGGGTCTGCGATTGGGAGTGCAGGGCATACGGAGAAGCAGTTACCGCAGTACATGCACTTTTCTTCGTTAATAGTAACGGATTTCTTCTTAGGGTTTGGACGGATTGCACCTACAGGGCAAGCAGCTACCAAGTTAGGAATTTCGCAAGAGTCAGCAACAGCTTCGTCAATTACTTGAGGAATAGTTCTGTGCATACCTACGAAAGAAATGTCGGAGCAGTGTACAGCACCGCACATGTTCAAGCAGCAAGCCATGGAGATCTTCAATTGAGCTGGAAGGTCATCGCGCTTGAAGTAGTCATAGAGTGCGTCCATAACAACTTTAACGGTACCAGAAGCGTCAGTAGCAGCACTGTGGCAGTGTACCCAACCTTGAGTGTGAAGCATGTTACGCAAGGAGTTACCAGTACCACCAACAGGGAAGCCATAAGCTTCTACTTCTTCGATGATCTTGTCAACGTTTGCTTCTTCGGTAGTCAAGAATTCTACAGAGCAACGGGTAGTAAAACGAAGGTGACCTTCGCAGTACTTGTCAGCTAAGTCAGCGAACCAACGAATGGATTCGGTAGAAAGCAAACGTGGGGAACCAACACGTACAGTGTAAAGAGCCCCGTTAGGACCAACGTGCTTTAAAACACCTGGTTTTACTTTTTCGTGATATTGCCATACACCGTAGTTATCTTGGCATACTTTAGGCATTTTATCCCAGTAGTGCGGTGGTCCAATATCAGTTGCAGCGTATTGAGACATCATTATTCAGCCACCTCCGTTTGATTAAAGTCTTCACCATACCAGTAGATATAAGGGTTTTCACGTGGATGCTTAACCATTTGTGGTACTGGCTTCATGTCGATAGCTTTAAGCATGGAGTTCATGCCGAGTCTGTAGATCAATTCACCAAGACGTTCACGAGTCTTAGCGTTTTCATCCCACCAGTCCCAAACGCCTTCTACGAATTCTTTGAAGTTTTCGTAGTCGTTTTCTTTATCGAGCTTCATGAATGGTACAACTACCCAGCCCAAGAAAGCAGATTGAACGATAGTAGACTTACCACCGAGAAGGATGGAGCAGCCCTTATCATCACCAACATGGAGAGCCTTAGGCATAGCGTTGATGCAGTGCATGCAACGGGTGCAGTTAGCGTTATCGATGGTGATTTCTTTCTTGTCAGCATCGTACTTCATGCAGTTGGACGGGCAACGGGAGATAATAGCATTGATTGGGAGGCCAGCATCTGCATAAGCAGCTACTTCAGCTTGATCAATCTTAATATCGTCTCTCCAGGTACCGATAACCGCAATGTCGGAACGTGCTACGGAAGATACGCAGTCGTTAGGGCAACCAGACACTTTGATTTTGGACTTGTAAGGCCACATTGGGCGGTGCAATTCCATTTGATAGTGTTGGGTTACATTGTAGGTGAAGTCCAAGGTATCGATGCAAGAGAATTCGCAACGACCAGGACCTACGCAGCAGCTTGGGGTTCTGAGGTTAGAACCGGAACCACCCAAGTCCCAACCAGCATCAGAAAGGTCATTGAAGCATGGTTGTAATTCGTCGGTAGTAGTACCGAGGAATACGATGTCACCGGTAGCACCATGCATGTTGGTCAAACCGGAGCCATGCTTTTCCCAGATGTCGCACAAAGTGCGAAGGTCGGAAGTCTTGTAGAAGAAACCAGAAGGTTGGTTAACACGAACAGTGTGGAATTCGGTTACTGCTGGGTATTTTTCAGGTTTTAAGGTATAACGACCTACAACACCGCCGCCGTAACCGCGTACGCCTACGATACCACCGTGCTTCCAAAGTGGTTTTCTGATTTCATAAGATTCTTCCAATAAATCGAGCAAAGTATTACAAACTTCATTATCGACGGAAGTAGCTTTTTCAATTTCTTTTACGAAGGAAGGCCATTGGCCGTTCTTCATCTCTTCCATCATCGGTCTATTGTTGGTTGACAAATCCATACACCTCCATATTATTTGTCACAGTTTCACCTGTGACATAAAATCAATATTCGTTCAATGAAATAGCGCCTGCTGGGCAAACTGCAACGCAAGTTTGGCAACCGATGCATTCTGCTTCGGTAACAGTAGAAACGCCGTCTAACATTTCATAAACGTTTTGTGGGCAGTTGGATGCGCAAGCACCACAACCAACACAAGTAGCTTCATCAACTTCTACTAAGAACATATTTTTCCTCTCCTTCCATTTGATATTATCTACTTTGTCATCATCTGACTTTTAACTCATCTACTTTCCATAGTTTCTCACACTTTGTGAATTTTTGCAATAAATAGCACGGGAGTTAGCTCGTAATTCTCTTATATAAACTATAAGCATTACTTATTTTTATGGAACTTGTGTGCCATTTTTACAAAATTTTCTGCCCAAATTGGAGAACTTGCTGCATGAAAATGATGATAAGTTGCGAAGGTATTTTTATAAACCAAGCCATCATATGGCGTTTCGCCGATTGTTACAAGACCTTTTCCTCGTTTTGTTTCAAAACCACACGGTGGCACGATTTGCCCTTCTGCAAATCGTACGCTTGAATGGTGGAATTCATGCCCCTTCAATTCGATATTTTCTGGAAAAAACGGATTTTCCTTTGTAGCACGTTGAATAGAATAGCCATGACCAACCGGTTTTTTCTCCATTGCGACGCTGCAATCAAATACGCCAACCATCGAGCTGTGATTATTTTCACTTACAAGGTCTTTTACCAAATACATTAGTCCACCGCATTCTGCGTATATTGGCATACCTTTTTCCGATGCTTGTTTCACATCGTTGCGCATGGTTTCATTTGCTTCTAGCTCTGCTGCAAACATTTCCGGGAAGCCACCGCCAATATAAAGCCCATCTAAATTCGGTAAATGCGCGTCGTTCATTGCATCCAGATATACAATTTCTGCGCCTTCCGCTTCGAGTGCCTCGATGTTTTCAGGATAATAGAAACTAAACGCGCGGTCCTTAAAGACGCCTATCCTCACTTTGCTTTCGATTTCAATGACAGGACGCGCCGGCATGGTATCAACTAACGTTGGTGCTGCTTTGGCAATTTCCAAAATAGCATCAATATCAACATGATCACTCACAAGCTTGCCTAATCGGTCTATACGCGAATGAAGAGCATCCTGTTCGTTTGCCGGAATAAGTCCCAAATGACGGTCCGGTATCTCAATATCTTTGGTTTTTGGAAGTGCACCCAAAAGTGGAACATCACAATATTCCTCAATACACTTGGTCATGATATTTAAATGACGTGGACGCGCCACCTGATTTAGAACAACGCCGGCAACTTTGACGCGTTTATCAAAGTTCACAACGCCGTTAATCAGTGCCGCCACACTGCGGGTAATGCGATTGCTACTAACAACAAGAATAACCGGTGCTTGCAAGGTTACTGCAAGCTCAGCGGTGCTATTGCTTCCTTGCCAGTCTAAGCCATCAAACATCCCCATGGCCCCTTCTACAATGGCAATGTCTTTGTCTTTGCCATGCATGCACATGGAGTGAATAATTTGTTCTTTTGTCATCATGACAGCATCCAAGTTTCTGCAAGGCACTCCACTTGCAAAGGTTGACCAACTCGGATCAATGTAATCCGGCCCTTTTTTAAACCCTTGCAACAGAAGACCACGTTCACGAAGGGCTCGTTGGAGCCCTATTGTAAACGTGGTCTTGCCAGAGCGCCCTTGGATTGCCGCCACAACAAGTCGCGGAATCTGATACTGTGTTTGCTCTGTGTTTATATTCATATTGATTAACCTACTACAATATTAACGAGTTTGCCTGGAACAACAATGGTCTTGCGAACAGTCTTATCTGCAATGGCGTCTTGAACTTTTTGTTCTTGCATTGCTTGTTCAACAATACTGTCTTTATCTAAGTCACTGCCTACAACGATACGAGCCTTAAGCTTGCCGTTCACTTGAACAACCATTTCTACTTCATCCACTTGAAGCGCAGCAGGATCTACTTCCGGCCACTTTTGCATATGAATGCTTTCAGTATGGCCGGTTTTTTCCCACATTTCTTCAGCAAGATGCGGTGTAATAGGTGCTAAAAGAAGCATCAAGGTTTCCATCGCTTCTTGCATTGCAGGTGTAATAACTTGATTGTTATTTTCTCTAAAATGATACATCCCGTTCACCATTTCCATGATAGAGGAAATAGCAGTATTAAAGTTGAAACGTTTGGAAACGTCGTCAGTTACGCGTTTAATCGTAGTGTGAGTCAGGCGGCGCAATTCCTTATCTGCACCTTCTTTAGCATCTCCCACTTCGTCTTCGAGATAGTATTCGAGCAAACGCCATACACGGTTCAAGAAACGATAGCACCCTTCAACCGCACGGTCATTCCATTCGAGGTCACGATCCGGTGGTGCCGCAAAAAGAATGAAGAGTCTTGCTGTGTCTGCACCATATTGTGCAAGAATATCTTCAGGTGAAACAATGTTACCTTTGGACTTACTCATTTTGGTACCGTCTTTTAATACCATCCCTTGTGTCAAAAGGTTTTGGAATGGTTCGTCGGTCTTGCACATGCCAAAGTCATGGAACACTTTGGTGAAGAAACGCGCATAGAGCAGGTGAAGAATAGCGTGTTCTACGCCGCCGATATATTGGTCAACACCATTTTCCATCCAGAAATCTACTTTTTCTTTGGCAAATGGCATTTCGGTATTGTGAGGGTCGCAGTAGCGCAAGAAATACCAGCTGGAGCATACAAAGGTATCCATTGTATCGGTTTCACGGCGTGCAGGCTTCCCACAAATTGGGCAAGTAGTTTCAACGAATTCCTTTACATAGTTTAGAGGAGATTCACCGTTTGCCTTAAATTCTACATCTTCAGGAAGCAATACAGGAAGCTGATCTTCCGGAACAGGAACTGCGCCGCAGTCATCACAATAAATAATTGGAATTGGCGCACCCCAGAAGCGTTGACGAGAAATCAACCAGTCTCTCAAACGGAAGTTAACAGTTTGATGGCCTTTGCCCATTTCGTCAAGCTTTGCCACAATAGCACGGCCAGCTTCAACGTTGTTCATGCCGTCAAATTCACCGGAGTTCATCATAACCCCTTCATCCACGTAAGCGGTTTCCATTTCATCCACAGTCAACACATGGTCTGCCGGTGTAACTACCACTTCGATTGGGTGACCGAATTTTTTTGCAAACATAAAGTCACGTTCGTCATGAGCAGGTACACCCATAACTGCACCAGTGCCATATTCATAGATGACATAGTTACCAACAAAGATAGGTACCTGTTTACCATTAATAGGGTTTACCGCATAAGCACCGGTAAATACCCCTTCTTTTTCGGTTTCATTGGAGGTACGTTCAATTTCGCTCATCTTGGTGGTGCGGTCGATAAAGTCTTGAACGTTTGCAGCTTCAGCTTTCCCTTCGATGAATTTTTGTACCAGAGGATGTTCCGGTGCAAATACTACGTAGGTTACCCCAAAAAGGGTATCAGGGCGGGTAGTAAACACTTCAAATGTATCACCGGTTTCAGCTTCAAAGGTAATCATCGCCCCTTCGGAACGACCAATCCAGTTTTCTTGCATGATTTTAACTTTGTTTGGCCAGCCTTCTAATTTATCAAGGTCGTCCAACAAGCGTTGTGCATAATCGGTAATTTTAAAGAACCATTGATCCAAAGATTTCTTTTCCACAACGGAGTCGCAGCGTTCGCACTTGCCGTCTACAACTTGTTCGTTTGCCAATACAGTTTGGCATCCTGGGCACCAGTTAACATTGGCATTTTTCTTATATGCCAAGTTGTTCTTATAAAGTTGAAGGAAAATCCATTGGGTCCAACGATAGTAATCCGGCATGCAAGTGGTTGCTTCACGATCCCAATCAAAGCTCAATCCGAGCGCATTAAATTGACGCTTCATGTTTGCGATGTTTTCTCGAGTCCATTTTGCCGGTGGCACACCGTGTTTAATTGCAGCGTTTTCAGCAGGCAAACCAAAGGAGTCCCACCCCATTGGATGCAATACATTGTAGCCATGCATGGTTTTGAAACGTGCAATAACGTCACCGATAGAATAGTTACGCACGTGACCCATATGAAGGTTACCCGATGGGTATGGGAACATTTCTAAGCAGTAATAATTTGGCTTTGTGGTGTCATCTGCTTTATAGAGATTTTCTTCAGCCCATTTCTGCTGCCATTTTGATTCTATTTTCTTAAAATCATATTGTTCAATCATCTTTCAAAGGCCCTTTCTTTTTCTCCATGTGTACTATAACAACAGGAGAATTCATTGCTTTCTATTATAATAATTATCACTGGGAACGTCAACGCTCCCACCCTTCTTCACCATCACTATTTTTTAATATCAACTATACAGGCAATAAATATACAAAAGGCGAGGAACTATAAAAACTCCTCGCCTATGTATCGCTAAAGGCTATTCGGCACTTATTTTAGTTGCAATTTTTTCGATAGTTTCGTCACTGACGATGTGTTCAATGCGGCATGCATCTTCTTCCGCCACATCCGGTGACACATCAAAAATATCAATCAACGCTGTTCGAATGAGGCGATGTCTGCGCGCCACATTCTCCGCCTTGGCTAAGCCAAGGTCTGTCAGGTGAATATACTTTTTTTCATCCATGTAAATGAGACCTTTTTCAGAAAGGATTTTCATAGCACGGCTTACGCTTGGCTTTGAATAATCCAAAGCATGTGCCACGTCTATACTTCTCACTTGCGATATTTGCTTTTGCAATCGCAGGATGGTTTCAAGATAATCTTCACCGGATTCGTAAATATCATTTGCCATTGGCTCCACCCCTTAAATTTCGCTGTCGTATCTTCAAATACTCTCCACGACTCGGTGCTTTTTTGCGTCTTACTAACGCAATCACCACCGCCGCCAAAATAAACATCAAGCTAATGACCTGCGCCATACGGAGCGGTCCGAGCATGAGACTATCCGTGCGGAAACTCTCAATCACAAAGCGGCCCAGTGAGTAGTAGATGAAATAGGACAGGGTGATGTCCCCTTCCTTGAGTTTGAGGTTTCTAGAAAGAACCATCAAAAGGACGAATCCCAACACATCCCAAATGCTTTCATAAAGAAAGGTTGGATGTCGATAAGCCCCGTCAATAAACATCGCCCACGGTACCACATCCGGACTCACTTCATAGCCATAAGCTTCTTGATTGAAGAAGTTACCCCAACGACCAATAGCCTGTCCAAGAATCAGAAACGGCGCGATAATGTCAAAGATTTGCCACAATCGAAAATGATATCTTTTGGTACAAATCAATGCCGCAATCATCCCACCAATAATGCCACCATGAATGGCAAGTCCACCATGCCAAACCGCAATGATTTCACTCGGATGCTGGCTATAGTAGTCCCATTCAAAAATGACATAATACATCCGCGCACCCAAAATAGCGCATATGATACAGGCCATCACGAGATTCAAGTATAAATCGTCATCGATGTCTTGAAGCCTGGCCTCACGCATCGTTCCCAATACGCCAATCACAAAAGCAGTGGCAATCAAGATGCCATACCAATGCACCGCAATTGGTCCGATTTCAAATGCTATTGGATCCATACCTTCATTTTCCTCCGCTCATTTTCCAACATCAAGGAAATTACGCACGGAGTTGGCCACCGCATTCACTTTCGATGGCAGAAATAATCTTTTGAAGTTCAACTTGAACAAGGTCATCAGTCAAGGTTTGTTCATCACTTTGGAATACCAAGGAGAATGCAATAGACTTCTTGTCCAAACCGAGTTGAACACCTTCATAGATATCGAATACGTTGATGTCTTTGAGATAATTTGGTTTCGCACCAACAATAGCAGCCTTGATAGCGCCCATTGGCACGCGTTTTTCAACAACAACAGCCAAATCACGTGCAACCGCCGGATACTTTGGTGTTTCTTCATAAACAGGAACTACTTCGCCCACGCTTAAAATAACATCCATAGAAAGTTCAGCTGCATATACAGACGATTTAATGTCATAGTTCTTCACAACAAGTGGGTGCAATTCACCAAAGGTCCCGCAATAGGTGCCACCGATATAAAGTGCTGCAGTGCGCCCTGGGTGCCAAGTTGGGTCATCAGTCACAGCTTCCACATGCCAGTCATGGATATGAAGGTCACTCAAGACAGCTTCAATGATGCCCTTGAGATAGTAGAAATCATAAGTTTTTTGAGTGCCCATCCAATCCTTTGCGGTTTGACCGGTCATAGCAATAACTAAATGTTGGTCTTCCTTCGCAAGGTTGTCCATGGTCAAGTCATGGTCGCTGGAGAATACAGAACTGCATTCAAACAAAGCAAGATTTTGTTGTTGATGGTGTACATTTTTGCTGATGGTATCAAGCATGCATGGCAAAAGAGAGGTACGCATCACACACATATCTTCGCTAAGCGGATTGCTGATAGCAATTTGGTTACGACGAACATCGTCTTCTTTGTAGCGAAGTAAATCACAATGCTTCTTTCCAATGAAGCTATAGGTAATGATTTCATTTAAGCCAAGACCAGCAAGGTTGTTCTTCACGCGGTCGGTCAAACGTTGCGCCGGAGTGAGTACCCCAGGGTTGGTTGCGCCATATGGCAAGGATTCAGGAATGTTGTCATAGCCATAAAGACGTGCGATTTCTTCGACTAAATCTTCTTGAATAGAGATATCAGGACGATGAGATGGCACTTGAACAGTCAACCCCTCTTCGTCTTCTTCCAATACTTGAAAGCCAAGGTCTATTAAATAGCCACGCATTTCTTCGTAAGGGATGTCGGTCCCAAGGATATCGTTGGCCTTGTGGTACTTCATAGACACAACAACAGGTTCGTGCGGGGTTGGATATTGGTCAATTTGACCGGATACCAATGTAGCTCCAGCAGTTTCAACCATAAGGTTCGCTGCACGCCAGCCGGCAAATCCGGTCATTTCAATATTTACGTTCTTTTCAAAGCGCAAAGAAGCTTCGGTACGAAGGCCAAGTGCCACAGCAGTACGGCGTACATTAGTTGCTTGGAAGCAAGCAGCTTCAATGAAAACATCTTCAGTGGTATCAGCTACTTCAGTATTTTCGCCACCCATTACACCAGCAACACCGATAGCACGTTCGCCGTCGCAAATGAGAAGCATCTCATCACTCAATTCACGATCTTGGCCATCAAGCGTAACAATGTGTTCTTCTTTTTCAGCAGTGCGAACGACGATTTCCTTGTTTGCCAAGGTGGTATAGTCGTAAGCATGTAATGGTTGACCGAGTTCCATCATAACATAGTTGGTCACGTCAACAAGGTTGGAAATCGGACGCATACCTGCACATTGCAAACGATGTTCCATCCAAAGAGGGGAACGGCCAATCTTTGCACCCTTTACCATGGTACCGGTGAAACGATGGCAAAGTTCAGGCGCCTTATTGGTTACAGTCATTAATTCATTTACATCGTTGCCATCTTGAATGGTGATGTCGATTGGCTTTACAGGCTTTTTAAGCAGTGCGCCAACTTCTTTTGCAATGTTATATACACTCAAGCAGTCGGAACGGTTTGGCGTCAAGTCAACGTCCAATACATAGTCGTTCATTCCGAGATATTCCATCACATCGGCGCCCAATGGGGCATCATCAGGAAGCACACGAATACCGTCCTTATCTGCAGGGGCAACGAGATCTTCGTCCACGCCGATTTCTTGCATAGAGCAAATCATCCCGTTGGATTCAACGCCACGTAATTTTGCTTTTTTGATTTTGAAGCCGCCAGGGAGCTCTGCGCCAACTTGTGCAAACATAACAGTTTGCCCTTGTGCAATATTTGGCGCACCACATACGACTTGAATACTATTTTCACCATCAGTGGTCACAGTGCAAAGATGCAAGTGATCGGAATCCGGATGATCTTCACAGGTCAATACCTTTGCTACAACAACACCGCTTACGCCCTTGTTGGTTGGTTCAACCCCACCGATTTCAACACCGGCACGGGTAATAATTTCAGCCAATTCATAAGCAGATTGTTCAATATCAACATACTCTTTTAACCAATTATATGAAACTAACATGCTGACCTCCTACTTATTAAAATTGATCCAAGAAACGTTCGTCATTTGCAAACAACAGACGCAAGTCGTTGATGCCATAACGCAACATCGCAATACGTTCAACGCCCATCCCAAATGCAAAACCGGTTACCTTTTCAGGGTCATAGCCGCCGGCACGCAATACGTTTGGATGCACCATCCCACTACCGAGGATTTCCAACCAACCGGTGTGAGAGCATACGCGGCAACCCTTACCACCGCAAGCTACACAGCTGATGTCAACTTCAGCGGATGGTTCGGTGAATGGGAAATAGCTTGGACGCAAGCGAATTTTTACGTCTTGGCCGAACATTTCACGAACGAATGCCAACAAAGTCCCCTTAAGGTCAGCCATGGTAATATGCTCGTCAACTACCAAGCCTTCGATTTGGTGGAACATTGGGGAGTGGGTAGCGTCATCGTCCTTACGATATACACGCCCTGGCGCGATAACCTTTACAGGAAGTTTGCCGTTCATTTTTTCCATTGCGTGAATTTGCACGCCGGAAGTTTGAGTACGCAATACAACCTTATCATTAATATAGAAGGTATCCTGCATATCACGTGCCGGATGGTCCGGTGGCAAATTCAATGCTTCGAAATTGTAATAGTCACTTTCAATTTCAGGGCCTTCAGCGACTTCAAAGCCAAGACCGGTAAAGATGCGCTTTGCGTCATTAATAACTTGAGTGAGCGGATGCAAATGGCCTTGTGGCATGCTCATCCCAGGCATAGTTACGTCCAAAGTTTCTGCAGCCAAACGTTCATTTAAGATGGCTTCACGAAGTTCTTCGGCCTTTTCTTCTAAAGCATGGTTAATGGTGTCACGCACGGTGTTTGCAAGTTCGCCCATGATTGGACGCTCTTCAGCAGAAAGCTTACCCATGCCTTTCAAAATAGCGGTAAGTTCCCCTTTTTTACCAAGGTATTTTACACGCAGCTCGTTAATTTTTTCTAAATCATCATAATTTTCAATGGCGTTCAATGCCGCCTCTTTGATTTGCATTAAAGAGTCTTTCATCTTTTTCCTCCTTACAAAATAAAAAGGCACTTCAGCCCCCAAAAGGGACGAAGTGCCGTGGTACCACCCTTATTATTTGCCACATGGACAAATCACTTAAATCGTTAACGCCTGATTACGCTTTCCCCTACTCTATTCAAGGAAAGATACTCCCGGGCGAAATCCACATGTTGCGCACTGTAAGATGGTTCCAGTCATGCCATCTCTCCCTATCACAGCCACTGCAAGCAGGCTCCCGTTCTCAGTATATCTATAATGTACGCCCAAAGCGCTATAACATCTATAGTATAAAAGATGTATTCCCGATTGTAAAGGGTAAAAACACCTGTAATTCGCCATTAATCCACATCAAGCACCAAATCTATCCACTTGGCATCATTTAAAATAGGTCTTCCAATGCCAATCATATCGCATTGTCCAGCTTCAAGTAACATTTCAGCTTCTTCGCGCGAATGAATCCCACCGGTAAGAAGCACCGGTACCGTCACCGCTTGCTTTACCCTTTCAGATTCGGCACTAAAATACCCAGCTTCGGTATTGTTTTTCAAGCAAAATCCCACCAATCCACCGGATACATCAATCATATCCAAGCCTGCTGCTACAAAAATCTTCGCCGCTTCTCCGATTTCCGCCAAGGTAGACCCACCTTCGATATGGTCATACGCGCCAAAGCGAAAAATCACAGGATACGCTGCGCCAACTGCCTCACGCACCATACGAATAATTTCGCATTGAAAACGTGTGCGACCTTCAAGAGTGGCACCGCTGTAAGCATCAGTGCGATGGTTGGTAAGTGGCGAATAAAACTGATTCAAAAGAAACCCATGAGCACAATGAATTTCCACACCATCGTACCCCACTTGCTTCGCCCGCAATGCAGCATCCACAAAAGCCTGCTGAATGTGCGCTATTTCCTCAACAGAAAGTCCATCGACTGTAATCGGTGCCTGCCCGATAATTTCCTCAGTAGTATATTGCCCGGCATGACTAATTTGTGCTATCACCTTTGTCGTTCCTTTAGCATGAATCGCGTCAACAAGCCTACGAAGACTCTCCAAATCAGCATCTGGCCCTAATGACAACTGTCTGGTTGATGCTTTTCCTTCCTTTAATACATATGCATGCTCCGTAATAATGAGACCAATCTTACCGGATCGTTCACGATAATAATCGCACAGCGCCTTACTCGCTACACCGGCTTCGGTCTTTTCCGTTGCCATCGGTGGCAATACCAAACGATTTGCCAATTCCAACGAACCAATGCGAATTGGTAGTTCCAACATCTTGAGTCACTCCTTTCTAACTACAAAAAAGAGCCTTCATTATATATGAAGACTCTGCACAGGATTAATCAAACAATACACTTTCCATAAAACCAACCACACCTTCACACACTTCATCCTTCAACTCGGAATAATTGTGAATTTCATGTCGGTAACCCGGATATACCAAAGTTGTCACATCATGACCGGTATCAATCAACCAATTGGTGGTTTCGTACACCCCTTGACCATACATCCCAAACGGATCCTCATCCCCTGCGATGGAATAAATAGGAAGCTCGATTGGCACACGTTGCGCCCATTCCTTGCCGGTAATATCCTTCATCATTTCGATGAAATATAGCAAAGACTTATTCATCGTTGGCTTAGTAAACGCATCAAATGGATCTTCCGCATGATCCACTTGCACATAAAGGTCATGGCAAATCCATTCATTGCCGATTTTTGGATCTTTCACACGGTCGCTCATCCAGCCAAGCATCACACCGACCGCTTCAGCACTGCTTTCGTCCCCCTTGCCTTCGCTAACAAGTTGTTCAAGCATCGCAGTCGCTTCGGTGAAATCCAACGCCCCGCAAGTACCGCACATCGTCGCCCCGGCAAGCTCATCGCCATAGCGAGCCATAAATTGACGAGTAATAACAGACCCCATACTATGCCCAAAGAAAAAGTATGGCAAATCAGGGAACTTTTCAACAACAATATCCTTCAAACGCTTTTCGTCCTCGACCATGGTTTCAAAACCCTTGTCACCCCAGTCGCCCCAAGTATCGTTTACAACAGCAGTCTTGCCGTGACCAACATGGTCATCAGCAGCAACCACAAAACCTGCTTCCAAATATTGCACAATCATATGGAAATAACGGCGAGAATGCTCACCAAAACCATGCACTAATTGCACCACACCGACAGGCTTTTTCGCCGGTACATAAATCCACGCTTGCACCTGATCGCGATCATTATAAGATGGAAAAGAAAACTCGTGTAACATAAAATCACTCCTCTAATGAATTTACTACACTCAGTTTACCCGACACACCATTGCCATGCAATCATTAACAAATAAAAAAGCAGAAAGTGGTCTCACCCTCTGCCTCTACTCTATTCACTTAAACGATAATGACCCACTATTTTCTTTTCATAGCGCGCCATCACGTCCTCTTCGTAAGACGCTTGAAACGGATTGGCATGATGAATCAAATATGGCACACCCTTGCGATTACGCACATCAGACACAATTCCAATATGATTCGTAAAAATTACAATATCGCCGCCTTGCCATTGATCTATTTGACTCAAATCAGTCGTTAACGCCACCGCATTTGCTGCAAAATACACCTGCAAATTCGGCACCCGTCGAAAATCAATATTGCTATCCGGCTGTATCATATTGTACGCTTCAGGTCTGGCATGAATATCCGCATCCACCAACGCACGCAAATCATAGCCTGCATGTAACATCGCCTGCGCAATCACATCCGTACACACCCCATACTCATCCGTTGGGTAACCACCCTCATAATACACACTCTTGTACACCGGCTTGGTTGCAATATATGCACGCGCACCTTCCAATACATCCGCTTGGTCATCCACACCATCCGCGTCCTTGTCCACACTACTGTGAAAATCAGCAATTCCAAAATCCGCGTTCGACTTTGCATTAACAACAGCTGCGCTTGTTCCAAATATAAACCCGCGAAACGGATACACACACATCATAAATACACAAATAAAAGAAAGTACCGCTAAAAGCCACTTCAACCACTTGCCCAATGTGTACCCTCCTTTCAAACACAACACCTACATCAAAAATTGTGCCACTACCACAGCCAACACAAACAGCCCCGCCGCCGTTAACAACAGAAAGCCACCACGATCATTCTCACGCTTATAATCCTGCCCACGCACTATCAATAACACACCTAGTGCCAACATCATAAGCGGCAACAACTCCGCACGAGGAGCAACCCCGAAAAAACTAAACGCCCCCAGCCCAAGAATAATAATCACCAAACCAAGCTTCAACGCACGCATACAGAATACCTCGCAATCGTCTATTTCTCTTATTATAACATAGAGGGTAACAAGAAAAAGAAAAATACTTCCGGTATCATAAATTCGATTTTCGCCTAGAAGGCAATGCTTCGCTAATTATTAATGAGAAAAATTAAGGTATCCAAAAAAACGGACTCAATCAGTGATTTTTCCATTTATTGTCTTAAAACACAAAAGCCCCCGTGATTGCTCTCGAGGGCTTCAATATTATAGTGAGTTATGTGCAATTTTAATTTATTCATCTCACTATTTTTGTTATGCGTGAACCAGTGTACGATTCATCGGTTCGTCAACGCCTTCTTTTTTCATAGTGTTGTAGCCAATCAATACAGTCCATACATAGGCAAAGGTTTTTGGAATCATGAGCATCCCAATCATTGGTACTGCATTGGCCCAAAGTACTACCGGGATGTAAAAACCAAAACTCAATACGATAGTGAGCCACATACAGCGAAACAATTTGTCTTGATGAATTTTTGCGCTTTTGTAAAAAAGTACGATGACACAAATTCCCAAAAGTGCAAACGGTACGTTACGATAGATATCCCAGGCCAGAGAAACATTTGTGCTAAGCCAATGGTTTTGTGGTACCATGCACACAACAATGCGCCATGCAGCAAGAAAGTAAACCGCTGCCGTTATCCAGTTATAGCCTTGAATATCATAGCGTTTGCGCCATACGTAGTAAAGAATCACATAGAACAATGTCATTGTTACAGAGGTAATCCATTTGCCAATGCCAAGTGGAACAACGAAATTTTCCAATCCAACGGTGTTCAGTGCCCAGACGCGTGGAATGAGATGGAATGCATCCCCAAAGCCTAAAACTATAGCCATGAAACCAAAGAGGAAAAAGAGTTTATTTCCCTTGCTCTTGACCATCATTAAAATACCAATCGCACTTACCGACAACAAGTAAAAAATGTCAAAGAACGTTTCTATTAACGCAACCATAAAATCGTCTCCTTTGCTTTAAAGTATTTATCCAACTAAAATTTTTCTGTTTATCTGCTTATTCTTGCAATATCAGTTATCCCTCTTACATTGAATATTGAACATTGCTCACTTTGTGTTATAAGAATATCTCACACTACGATGAGATATCCATGCTTCTAATTGAACAATGTTCAATTTATGCTATATGAAATTCCCACGCAATGTGGGAATCTTTTTTAATATAATGTTCGTTTTATCAATTGCAATGCCGTTTCCGGATTGTAATCTTGGCGAATCAACGCGGACAACATCATAGAAAACAGCACATCTGCAAAATGCTCAGGCGTAAATGATTCGTCAAAGGCGTCTGCTCGAATATTTGGATCATGTTGCATTACATGGCAAAAGTTACCGTGAATGTGCTTCCACGTTTTTTGCATTTTTTTCTTACCGTCTTCCTTATCTTCACTCATAAAATTCATTGAGTGCAAGGTAAAAAATCCGGGATACTCTTTGCCACCAAACGCCATGCGTTCAAATATCCAACTTACGCAACTCTGAATATCAGCAAATACAGTTTTGTCTACCGGTTCATGAAAGATTTCATGCCATACACTTTCTACGGTATTGCTTACCAAATCAGCTTTAGAGCCAAAATAGTTATAAATAGAGCCAACAGATACATGACAGGCAGCTGCAACCGCACGAATATTGATAGCGGTCCAACCCTGTTCCTTGAGGAGTTCTCTGCTCGCTTGAAGGATTTCTTCTTTTGAAGTTACTACTCGGTTCATTAAGATACCTCCTAAATTGAACAATGTTCATTATACGCTTGTTCTTTATTTTTTGTCAATCATTTATTCATATTTATTCTATAGAGATTGTCGTATGATTTTCCCCTGACAAATCATTGATTCCTTTAACCGCCTTATTATAGCAGATGAACTTGATTCATAATGCATTGAAAAAAATTTTTCTAATAAAAAACTCCGAAAGGAATTCTCCTTTCGAAGCTCTCAAGATGTATAAACGGACATGTGTTAACCAGCAGATACCTTCATTATTTTCTTCAAATTAGCGGTTTCTCTATTAGCGTTTATCGGCATAATTGCACAATTGCATGGCCACACCGTCTTGCATAATTTGAAAGCCATGTTTTTCATAAAATGCAGCATTTTTTCTTTCTTCCGGCATGATTTCTATATAAAGATAGTTCTGATACTTTTCTTTCACCATCTTAATCATCGTACCGGCAATACCCCGCCCTTGGTATGCGGGATCAACCAACACGTAATGTATGTAGGCAACCATTTCACTGTCATCGAGCGCTCTTACCAAACCAACTAGCTTGTCACCATCCCACGCTGTGATAACTGTCGATGAATTCATTAACGCTTTATGAAGTCTTACGGGATATTCACCCGATATCCATCCTACCGAAAAAAACAAGTGCTGTACTTCTTCTTGTGTGAATTTCTTCTCTTCTGTATATTGAATTGTCATTGTATCACCTTTCCTATTTCACCTTTTATGCATTACCTTCTCTATGGTCGCATTTCTGACACTGCTCCATGTGGGTATCGGTTTCTGTTTTGTAAAAAAGTCCTGCCCATTGGCAAATACTCTACAAAATCGGGACCTCAGATTTGCCTCTTTCTGAAAACGAATACTCAACTCGCAGCAGAATTTCATCAAACGATTGTCGCTCAATGATTCCATTTGCAATCAAATCCTTCAGCGCAGACGCCAGCACATATTGCCCATTTTTTCGCAATTCACTATAGCACAATGTTCCGAGCGTTGCCAAGACACATGAATTCCATCTTCCTCCGAACTCTTTCATTCCGTATTCAAACAGACAACGAATATCTTTTTCTAGCTTTCTTTTGTATTCCCTGGGGCTACCCAGTCCACTTATAGCGGGTGTTTCTTTGTTTCACGCGCTCTCGCGCGCTCAACAAGGTCACGACCCATAAAAAATCTTCATGTGGGAAGAGTCTCCCAGTGCCTTAAACAACTGTATTAAATCTTCCAATTCTTGCCCTTGCGGTTCTCGAGACCAAGATTGATTCATGAAACCCCTCCATTCCTTGCATTTTTTCAAACCCTTAAAGATTTTTTACAAATAGCGCTCAAATGGCATTGAGAACGGCAATAATCATTACGCCTACATCGGCAAATACCGCCAGCCACATACTTGCCAGGCCAAAAGCTACCAAGACGTGGCAGATCAGCTTGATACCAATAGCAAAAACGATGTTCTGGTAGACAATTTCGAGACACTTACGAGTGATCTTAATCGTCTTGGAAATCTGCATGGGGGCATCATCCATTAGGACCACGTCAGCAGCCTCAATGGCGGCGTCAGAACCCATGACACCCATAGCGATACCGATATCTGCCCTGCGGAGTACTAGGGCGTCGTTGATGCCATTTCCTACGAAAGCCAACTTTTCCTTTTCCAATTTGATCTGAATTAGCTCTTCTACAACACGGTGATTTTAACCTTCTTATACATTAACATCTCCTCTTTTAAATTGTTCTGCGTAACGGTAGAGGGATTTTCCCTCGGCTGTACGAAGATAGCGGATGCGTCTGACAATATCCCCTATAATAATCCGCTGCCCGCCGGCCATGACCCACATCCAACCAGTCCTCCTGGCGGCGGGAGTCATGGAAAACCGCGGTAGCACACAGCGCCACCCTCTCTTTCTGAGATAAATCCATCTTGTCCGCCATCAACAGAGCGAACAGCAATACCCTGGTGTAGTGCTCATTGGTGTGTTTTTTCACTATTAGACAGCGAAAATTTTACTTCCTTTTCGAGAAAATGACGCCATCTCTTATAGTCATTTTGAATTTGTTCCGGAATTGTCATACCTCGCACGCTTCCCGGAGAGCAGGCAGCAGCTCATCCAGTCGCCCGTCCAGTCCGAAGGACTTCTCTTTGATATTGTCCGCAATGTAGACCTCAC